>Ga0308414_1000266_pt1 | contig 32698 bp, 24 predicted proteins | sample HotsprSampleOS50_FD_205667 | JGI IMG/M metagenome (GOLD analysis project Ga0308414, IMG submission 205667) | Hot spring phototrophic mat microbial communities from Octopus Spring, Yellowstone National Park, Wyoming, United States - 20090730_OS50 ... | reverse complement strand
GCTGTGTATTCCCCACGGGTTAGCCGCACCGACACCGGGGGAACCCACAAAGGGTACCCCTGCGACCAATGGGCAAATCGCAATGGCAGACGAGCAAAAGGTGGCACATGACCTGGCGATGGAGTAGAAGAGCTGAAGGTGCCGGTTAATGGGCACACTGCATGAAACGGAAAGCAGGAAATAGATGAACGAAACATGCGCTACGGAGTTCGTTGCTGGTGGGGTACCCCATATCAACGACGATCATTGGAGCTTGGCTGCGCCGCGCTGATGCGTGACTGACCTGAAAGGAGTCCTGATTATGATCCGCCGACTATGTATCCTGATCATGTTGCTCGTCCTGCTTGCCGCCTGCGGCGGTGCGCCTACCGCTATGCAGTCTACCACCACTCCCGTTATCGAATCGACCAGCACCGCTGCTGCCGGGGCGACGCACACGCTGGCGGATGCTGGTGGATCGAGCGGTACAACGCTTGCCTGCGACAACGGCTTCCGCTCCTTCGCCCATTCCGCTGGCGAAACCTGTGTGCCAGAGACCCCGCAACGGATTGTGACCATCCAGGATCAAAACGCGCTACTGCCCCTGCTTGAACTCGGCGTCAAGCCGGTGGGTAGTGCCGGGCAACCGCTCGAAGATGGCGGCTTTCGCTTCCGCCGCACTGCCGATTTTGACACCTCTGAGATTGAATTTATCGGCAATTACTGGGGTGAGGCCAACGCCGAGACGATCGCCTGGCTCAAGCCAGATCTCATTATCGGCGATGCCTTTGCAGCCGATTTCTACGACCTGCACAGCCAGATTGCGCCGACGGTGCTGATTGATGTCCACGGACGCCCTCTCGACGAAGCATTGCTCGACTTTGCCGCGCTCGTGGGGAAAATCGAAGAGGCGGAGAGCTTCCGTGCAGCGTACCAGGCACGCGTGCGGAAGCTCCTGACCGCGCTGGGCAAGCGAACCGAGCAACTCAGCGTATCGGTGATTACTCCTGGTGATCCGGGCCAGTTCTATCGTGCCGATACAAGTCAGGCGCTTGGTACGGTCATGAGCGATCTCGATCTGTTGCGCCCCGCACCGCAACAGAGTGTGGGCGACTTCGACACCTTTAGCATCGAGACACTGTCACAGCACGATGCCGATGTCGTACTGGTGATCAATTTCGCGGGCGAAGACCAGGATCCCGAATTCACCAATTTTGTTACATCACCGATCTTTACGAACCTTGCCGCAGCGCAGGCCGAACAGACCTACATCATTGATGGAGCGCAGACTGTGGGAGCAGGTTGGAGCAAGATGGATGCGTTTCTGAATGAGCTTGAGCGTATCTTGCTCGATCCGTATCTGGATGTGGATGTGGTAGTGAAATAGGCAAACTTTTTATACAGACGCGTGCTACACTATGGATGCAGAACAGAATTGCACGATCAAACAACAGATACAGGGCATCTTCGACCGTGCTGCGCCAACCTATGGTCACGTTGGGGCAAACTTCTTTAGCTACTTTGGTGAGCGCCTGGTGAACATGGCGCGACTCAGCGCCGGCAACACCGTGCTTGATATCGCAACCGGGCGCGGTGCCGTCCTCTTCCCCGCCGCCGAGGCCGTCGGCCCGCTGGGACGGGTGGTGGGCATTGACCTCGCGGCGGCGATGATCGCTGCCACACAGTCCGACGTGATGGCACGTGGCATCACCACGGTTGAACTCAAGCAGATGGATGCCGAGCAGTTAACGTTCCCAGATGCGTCATTCGACAGCATTTTGTGTGGGTTTGCGCTGTTTGCCCTGCCCCACCTGGAACAGGCGCTCAGCGAAATGCACCGGGTGTTGCGCCCCGGCGGGCACATTGCGGTCTCTACCTGGGTGAATGTGTGGGGGCCAGAGGGTATCTGGCTGGAGCCGTTGCAGATGCAGTTCCTGCCGCCTTTCCAGCCGCCCGCCCGCAACAAAGATGGCAGCCAGCCAGTGTTTGATACGCCAGACGGACTGAGCGCTGTGCTTGCCAGGGCTGGATTCACCAACATCACGATCATTGCCGACACAGCGCGTTTTTTCTATGCCGACGAAGAGGCATGGTGGGCCTCACTGTGGTCGCATGGCATGCGCGGCTGGCTCGAAGCCGTTGAGCAGCAACAGGGATCAGCCGCACTGCAACGCTTTAAAGCTGCCGCCTTCGCCGAATTAGCGGCGCGCCGTACACCAGAGGGCCTGCCTCAGACATCATCGGTACTCTTTGGGGTTGCAACAAAGGGGCTGAAGATACATGAAGGAGTTTGAAAGAATGGTACCGCGATTGTCGCTTTTTTTCGTCTTGCTCACCCTGATCGTTGTCTGTGGTACAACGCCGGCTGCGCCTGGGCCGACAGATGTTCCGGTTGCTGACGCGACGCATGCGCCGCACACTTGCCCCACCGGTTTGCGCACCATTGCAGGGGCTTTTGGATCGAGTTGCATCCCGATGGCACCCGAACGCATTATTGTGCTGAACGAAGGAATGATGGCAAATCTGCTGGCCCTCGGTGTACCGCCAAGTGGAAGCAACGCTCTTTTCGCCCTAGATTTTCGCCTACGACGAAAATTCGGGACAAAAAACAGACCAGGTACCGCTCTGCCGCACGGGAAAAGGCTATCTGACCATACCACCGCATAACTTCTGTCAGCTACACAGCGCAGGATAATGCAGTTATAGGCATGCACCCGTAGGATGGATCGCGAGTAAAATGGAATGACCCGGTTTTCCGACCATCTTTATTGCAGTCGCTACATTGTTCGTACCAGAGTCCAGGCGAAAGCCTGGACTCCACAATAGGTTTGGTCTATGCGCTCATCTATAATACCGTTTCGACGTGACCATTCCACATGTTCTTGCCATTCGTCGTCCCACGAGACGGTGTCTCGGCGGGGGTGCAGGGCCTGCAGCCCAACACATGTTCCTTTTCTGGTGCGGCGCAACGAAGCCGCGCCGCACCAGAAAAGGGATTTCGGAGGAGCTTCGCCCCTCAAAATCCCCTTTCCAGGGGAAGTCTCGTGGTCGTATGAGCAAGCGGAAGACGAACCAAAGGATGCGAAATAGCTACGTCAAATTGGTATAACACAACCATGGCTGTTGCTTGAGTGAGGATCTCATGATGCTTGTGATACCGACCCGACTCCACATTCCCGCTGTGCGAGCGGATGCTATCGCTCGTCCGGCGTTGCTCCGGCGTCTCGACGCTGCGTGGCACCACCCGCTCACGCTCGTCATCGCGCCAGCGGGCTATGGCAAGACCACGCTCCTTGCCGCGTGGCTTGCAAACGCAGATCCTGCTACTCAAGACGCGCCAGAGTCGGGCCGCAAGTGTGATGCCAATGCGTTACCTGCTGCATGGCTGGCGCTCGACGCGATCGACAATGACCCGGTACGCCTGCTCGCCGGGCTGATCGCGGCATTGCAAACGATTGACCCTGCCATTGGGGCGGCAGCACGGACGCCGGTGCAGACGCTATCTCCGCCTGACTATCGATCCGCGCTGGCGATTCTGATCGGCGATCTGCTGACGTATGCCCGGCCAATCGTGCTGGTACTCGATGACACGCATCTGCTCAACAATGCACAGGCGACCAGCCTGCTGGCCGATCTGGTCGAACACCAACCACCCAACCTGCACCTGGTGCTGGCCGGGCGCGCCGATCCGCTCCTTCCGCTGGCCCGGTTGCGTGCCCGTGGCGGCTTCAATGAGCTGCGTGCCGCCGATCTGCGCTTTAGTCCCACCGAGGCTGGCGCATTTTTGCGCACCACGATGCGTCTGACGCTGGCCGAGGATCAAGTAGCGCACCTCGCCCGCCGCACGGAGGGCTGGCCCGTCGGCCTGCAACTGGCCGCCCTGGCACTGCAGCAGACCCGTGATCCGGAAGCCGAAACCTTTGCGCTTGTCGAGCAGCATCGCTTTGTCCTCGACTATTTCGCCGATGAGGTACTCAGCCAGCAAGCGCCAGAGATCCAGCATTTCCTGCTGGGCACCGCGATTCTTGAGCGCATGTGCGGGTCGCTGTGTGCCGCCGTGTTAGACAATGACGATGAACCACCGACAACAGCCGGGTGCCACACAGTGCGTAGTACCCGGCATGCGGCCATGCTGCTGGAAGCAATCGAACGCGCCAATCTGTTCCTTGTGCCACTTGACACAGAACGGTGTTGGTATCGCTATCATCATCTGTTCGCCGATATGTTACGCTACCGTTTGCAGCACCGTACTCCTGAGCGTATCCCTGGATTACATCGGCGTGCCGCGCACTGGTTTGCCCGGCAGGAGTTTCCCGACGAGGCGATCCGCCACGCCTTTGCAGCCGGTGAGATCGCTCTGGCTGCCGACCTGATCGGGGCAAACGGACGTAGCCGGCTTGCTCGTGGCGAACTAGCAACGCTGCAGCACTGGCTGGCCGCGCTGCCGCCAGAACATCTGGCCGCCCGACCAGATCTGTTGCTTTTGCAGGCCTGGATCCATGTCTGGGAGTATCAACCGGATGTGGTCGAACGGTTGCTCACCCAGATCGAGCGCACTGGCGCACCCCATACACCGCAACTCTCCGCCGAAGTGCTGGCGTTGCACGCCTTCGTTGCCCGCAGTCGTAACGATCGGTTGGCAGCGCTCTACCTGGCCCGCCAAGCGCTCGACCAGGCGGGCAAAGACCCCTGGTTGCAGGGGGTTATTCAGGCCGGGATGGGCGACATGGCCTGGTTTGCCGAAGATGTGACTGAGGCGTTGGAGTGTCACCGTTGCGTACTGGCGTATGCCTGTCGCTGCGGTGATCTGGTGCAACTTGTTGATGCGACCCATAGCCTGACCCAGTTTGAACTCCTGCAGGGTCGGCTCAGGGCGGCTGAGGCGGCCTGCACTTATGGCGATCAGGCACTGGCCGCACACGATGCGACTGCCCGACCGTTTCGGCACCTGCTCAATTTGAGTCGCGCTGGAATCCTGTATGAGCGCTATGAACTACTGGCGGCGCGGGCTGCGGCTGAAACCGGGCTGGCCTGGACGACCCGTTGTGGTCTCAGTATCTACGAGCCATTCGCGCAACTCGAACTGGCGCGGATCAGCGCTGCGCAGGGCGACACAGCCGCGGCACACCTGGCGCTGCAGGCGCTGCAGCAGGGCATGCAGCGTCTGATAGCACACAGCGATCAGGATATGCCTGTCTGGTTCGATACCTGGCGCCTGCGACAGGTGGAGGTCTGGGCCAGCCTGGGCGATATGACCGCACTGGCACAGCGGGTGGTGGCGGACTGGACGCCACCCGACCCGGCAGCACCAGTCGGGTTGATGATCCGTCAGTTGGCACTGGCACTGGCGCTGGTGGCATGTCTGAACCACCAGGATCGACTGGCACCGCTGGTCGTACATACTGGCAACAGTATCGAAATCCTCGCCAGCCAGTTGATTAGCAGTTGTCGGCAACGTTTCCGCGCCTGGGGATTGGGCGCGGTTGTCCTCGAACTTGAGACCCTCGCTGCGGTGTTGCACCAGCACAACGCTGAACCCGATCAAGCGCAGGCGGCGCTGCACCGTGCCCTTGCCCTTGCTGTCCCCGAGACCTTCGTGCGGCCCTTTCTTAGCCGCGGTGCGCCGATGCAGCAACTCTGTGTTGCGACGCTGCACCGGCGAAACGGTCGGCACGATCCACACGTCGCTTTCTTGGGGCATCTGGTCGCACTCTTCGACGCATCCGCCGCTCATCACCCGGTCAGCGTATCCTTGCCAGAACCACTTACTCCCCGTGAGCTTGAAGTGCTGCCGTTGCTGGCTGCTGGCTGCTCGCATCGCCAGATTGCTGTCAGGCTGACGATCACGCCTCACACCGCACGCACACACATCAAGAACATCTACGGCAAGCTGCAGGTACAAAACCGGGTGCAAGCCCTAGAACGAGCGCGGGCGCTCAACATTATTCCATCAAATACCGCATATGGGTGATCCGCAGCCGCGCCGGCTGCGCTAGACTATCCCTATATTTTCTATGTCTCTTGACCAGACCGGAGGCGCTGATGATACCGACTCCCAATGATGGGCTTGATCTGTGCTGCCCGGCGATGTATCGCATTACCGTGCGCGGCTGCCTGGATGCTGAACGCACTATCTGGTTTAACGATCTGATCCTCACCACGAATGCCGGAACCACGGTACTCACGGGTGTGGTGGCAGACCAGGCGGCGCTGCACGGGTTGCTGGCAAAGGTACGCGACCTGGGCCTACCACTGATCGAGGTGCGATGGATTGCTTAGCCTGGCGGCTGAAGTCGCCGGCTCTCGGTGCAACGCCCGCCTGCCCGGACTCCGGTAAGCCGCTGAAGCGGCCTTCGTAATGGCGGCCGGAGCCTTCAGACTCCCGGCGTACTCTAGTAATAGCCGATAGTAGAAAGAGGGATTGTATGGCCTCTTCTGTGCCAACTGACGTAATACAGCCTGCACCGGCTGCTGCCGATCCTGACTTGCTGGCGCAACGTAGCGGTGTTAAGGCGACCATCGCCCGCCGACGCGGGCAACTGGTTCTCTCGGGCATATTGAGCCTGCTGGGCAATGCGTCCGGGTTGGTGCCATTTCTGGTGATCTATTTTATTGCAGTAGAAGTGCTGGGCCAGCCGCTGGCTGAGGTCAATGCTGGCTGGCTCTGGACACTGGCGGGAATCGCGCTGGCGGCGGTGATGATCAAGGCTGCCGCTACGGGTATGGCCTTGCACATTTCACACATTGCCGCCTACAACATCCTCTATGACCTGCGGATCGCACTCGCCGATCACCTGGGCCGCCTGCCACTCGGCTATTTCAGCGCACGCACCACCGGCCAGATCAAAAAGGTTATCCACGAGGATGTCGAGCAGATGGAAGAGGGGCTGGCACACATGATCCCCGATCTTGTGGGTGGCCTGACAGTTCCGATCATCACTCTGATCATCCTCTTCACGGTGGACTGGCGGCTGGCATTGGCAACGATTGCCCTCTTGCCGATTGCAATTGGCATGTATGGCTGGGTCACAGCGCGTACAAGCATAGCAGAGTATAATGCGATCAATGGGCGGATCAATGCCGCCGTCATCCAGTACATTAACGGGATGAAGGTACTCAAGACCTTCTTGCGTGCCGACGCCTCGTTCGAGAAACTGCGTGATGTGGCAGAAGAGATGCGCACCTACTACACCGGCCCTTACGCGGCCTCGGCACCAACACTGGCAGTGATTTTCGCCGTGGTGCGCGCCAACCTGCTGCTGATCGTCCCTCTGGGAGTACTCTTCTATCTTGGCGGCACACTGGATCTCACCACCTTTGTGCTGTTTCTGGTGCTGGGCCTGGGGTTCAACCGCCCGATCTGGTCATTGTTCACCAACTACAGCACGGCAGCCTGGCTGGTTAATCAGGCCAGCAAAAATATCAGCGCCGTCCTCGATACCCCGCCGCTTCACGAGCCGGCCCGACCACAGCTCCCTGCTGACGCGAGCATTGTGTTTAACCAGGTCAGCTTTCGCTATACTGCGGACACAACCCGGGTCTTGAGCAGTGTCAGCTTTACGCTGCCCGCTGGCAGTGTCACCGCCCTGGTCGGGCCATCGGGTGCAGGCAAGAGTACAATTGCCAGACTGATCCCGCGTTTCTGGGACGTGAGTGATGGGCAAATCCTGCTCGGCGGTGTGGACGTGCGCCAGATCGGCACGGAGCGCCTGATGGAATATGTGGCCTTTGTCTTTCAGGATGTGTTTCTCTTCAACGACACGGTTGCGGCGAATATTCGTGTTGGCAAGCCCGACGCCACCGACGCTGAGGTTGAGGCCGCCGCCCGCGCCGCCCGCTGCCATGAGTTTGTTATGGATCTGCCGCAGGGCTATGCGACCCCTGTCGGCGAGAATGGCAACCGGCTGTCGGGCGGGCAGCGCCAGCGCTTAAGCATCGCCCGCGCCATGCTCAAAGATGCGCCGATTGTGGTACTCGACGAAGCGACGGCCTTTCTCGATCCCGAAAACGAGGCGCAGGTACAGGAAGCTATGGCTGCCCTGGTACGTGCCGGCAAGACCGTTATCATCATTGCCCATCGCCTCAGCACGATAACCGAAGTCGATCAGATACTGGTCGTCGACCACGGTCAGATCGTCGCCCGTGGCACGCATACCGACCTGCTTCAGCATAACCCGCTCTACAAAGACCTGTGGGACGCCCACATTGCCTCACAGGAGTGGCAGCTTGCGCGAAGCGTTGCAGACGTCGAGCGTGCAAACGCTCAAGTGGCGGAGCATTTGCATGCTCCATCCGTCAAGCGTGCAACCGCTGAAGCCGTCGAGCGTGCAAATACGCAACCGCTTCAACGCTCCAACATGTATGCCGATCTTGACCCAGATCAGAATCTGATCCAGACGATGATCAAATTGGTACCAGGACAGCGACGGCAGTATCTGCGAGGGATCGGCTGGAAAATACTCGACGGCATGGTCTCGGCCTGGCCGGCGCTGATCGTGTTCCTCATTCTGCTCGAACTGTTTCAGCAGCCAATCAACACGGGGCGGATCTGGGCCGCTGTCGGCGGACTGTTCGCCCTGTTCCTGGCGCAGATCTTCTGCAACTGGCGTGCCCAGCGAGTCATGCTCGACGTGGTGGCGGGGATGCACTACGACCTGCGATTGTTCCTGGCGGACTATCTCCGCCGCTTGCCGCTGGGTTTCTTCACCCGCCGCGACACCGGCACGATCGACTCGCTCTTCACCACCAACATCATGTTCCTTGATGTCCGTTTCCCCACCGATATATTTATCTCCAGCGTCGTGGCACCAACCATTATCTTCATTACCATGCTCTGTATCGACTGGCGGCTGGCGCTGGCGGCAGGGATCGGCATTCCTCTGGCGCTGCTGATCCTGCACGGCACTATGCGCATCTTCGGCGAGATCTGGGCAGTGCAGCGCGTGGCGCGCACGGCAGCGAATAGTCGTATGGTCGAATACATTCAGGGCATCGGTGTGATCCGCGCTTTTAACCTGGCTGGTGCCCATATGGGCCAGTTCGAGCGGGCGATGGCTGCCTACCGCGATGCCAGTGCCGCAACAACCACCCGGATCACGCCAGCAATGATCGGCCTTATGAGCGTCATGGAGTTTGGCTTCGCCGCACTGATCGCCGTGGGCGTCTGGCTGTTCCTGGGCGGTAGTTTGAACCCCACGACCTTTCTGCTCTTTCTGTTCCTGGGTCTGGCCTTCTACCAGCCATTAATGTTGCTTGGCGAACTCGTGGCTTTCCAGCGCATCGTCGAGAATGCCGTGCGCAACCTGAACGAGTTCCTCAAAACACCAACCCTGCCCGATCCAGCAACAGGCCAGACACCGCAGGACGCGAGCATCGTGTTCGACCAGGTGTCGTTTGGCTATGACGATGAATACCTGACGATGGACGACCATGCGACGGCAGGTGTAGCGCAGTTGGAACCGCCGCTCGTCCCGCGTCGGTCGGCGGCTGTACTCAACAGCGTCAGCTTTCGCATCCCGGAGCGTAGCATCACGGCGCTGGTGGGGCCAAGCGGTAGCGGTAAGACGACGATCACCAGCCTGATCGCTCGCTTCTGGGACGTGAACGAGGGCAGCGTGCAGGTGGGCGGCGTGGATGTGCGGGCACTGGACTCCGCAACACTTCAATTGCAACTGTCGATGGTCTTCCAGGATGTCTATCTGTTCAACGACACGATTCGGGCCAACATCGCCATTGGCAAATCTGACGCGAGCGACGCCGCGATCGAAGCAGCAGCGCGAGCGGCGCGTTGCCACGACTTTATCACTGCCCTACCCAACGGCTACGCGACCATGGTTGGTGAGGGTGGCGCAACGCTGTCGGGCGGCGAGAAGCAGCGCATCAGCATCGCCCGCGCTTTGCTGAAAGACGCGCCAATCGTGATGCTTGATGAAGCGACTGCCAGCATCGACCCGGAGAACGAGTGGCAGATCCAGCAAGCCTTCGACGCCCTGGCCGCCGCAAAGACGGTGATCGTGATCGCCCATCGCCTGGCGACCCTCCAGCGCGCCGACCAGATCCTCGTCCTTGACGGCGGGCGACTGGTGCAACAGGGCGTCCACGCCGACCTGATCGCCCAGGCGGGGCTGTACCGGCGCTTCTGGCAGGAGCGTGAGCGGGCAAAGCAGTGGAAGTTGGGGACGAGCACGGTGGGACTTGATAGCAGGAAAGGAACGACAGTATGAGTCACCGTCATCATCACCATTACGCGCCAGCGCGCTTCGACCGTGCCTTTGCACTCGGGGTAAGCCTGAACCTTCGGCTTTGTCATCGTCGAGTTCACCGCTGGTCTATTGACCGGCTCACTGGCCTTGATCGCCGACGCCGGGCACAACCTGAGCGATGTGCTGGGCCTGCTGCTGGCCTGGGGGGCGACATTGCTCGCCCGCCGGCTGCCAACCGCACGCCGAACCTACGGCTTGCGTCGGGCGACCATAATGGCCGCGCTGGCGAATGCCGCATTGCTGTTTGTGGCGATTGGCGGAATCGCCAGGGAAGCCTGTCAGCGCCTCCTCGCCCCAACAGAGGTGCCCGACCTGACAGTGATGATCGTGGCCGGGGTAGGTGTTGTGATCAATGGGCTGACGGCATAGCTTTTCGTGCGGGGAAGCGCTGGCGACCTGAACATTCGTGGCGCGTTTTTGCACATGCTCGCTGATGCCCTAATATCGCTCGGTGTGGTGATCGCTGGCGGGTTGCTCCTGCTCACTGGCTGGGCCTGGATTGACCCGCTGATCAACCTGGTGATCGTCATGCTGATCGGTTGGGGCACCTGGGGCCTTGCCCGCGAGTCGCTCGATCTGGCCCTCGACGCAGTGCCGCCGGGAATAGACCCCTCGGCAGTGCGCAACTATCTTAGCGGAAGGGCGAAGTCACATTGGTATAAGTATGGCATGTATAATCAAACAAGTATTGAAGGGGCATTGATGAACACCCTATCTACCGCACCATTCAGGATGCACCGGGGCATCTATCTGTTGCTTGGGAGCCTTTATATCACACAATATTTAGGCATTGGCTTCTTCTTCATCGCACTGCCAGCGATCATGCGCCAGCAAGGCATGCCGTTGGAGCAGATCAGTGTGATCTACATTCTCGGCCTGACCTGGGTACTCAAGTTTCTCTGGGCACCGCTTGTTGACCGGTTCAGTTTTGGGCACCATGGCCACTATCGCGGCTGGCTCTTGCTGATGCAAAGCCTGATGATCGTCACCCTGCTGGTGACCGGGCTGTTCGACATTATCTCCAGTTTCTGGATGGTGTTCGCCCTGAGTACAATGGTAACGCTCTTCGCCGCGACCCAGGATATCGCCGCCGATGCGCTGAGTTGTCGTCTCCTGCGCCCGGAAGATCGGGGCGTAGGGAATGGCATTCAGCTTGCCGGCGGCCTGCTGGGGAATGTGATTGGCGGCGGCCTGGTACTGATCGCCTATGCATCGGTGGGCTGGATGGGAGCAATGGCAATCCTGGCCGCAGGAACGGCGATCCCGGTGCTACAACTCCTCCGCTTTCGTGAGCCACCGAAAGTTACCGAACGCCATATGTCGCACATTGAGCGCGTGGGTTATCGTGACCTGATGAGCTGTTTTCGACGTACCGGCATGGGGCGCTGGCTGATTGTGTTGCTGATTTTCCCGATTGGGATCAACATGGGCTACGCTCTGATCACTCCGCTCCTGGTTGACGCTGGCTGGTCACTGGAACGGATCGGGTTCGCCGTCAATATCGTTGGTTCGCTGCTCGGACTGGTTGCAGCGCTCGGCGCAGGCTGGGCGGTGAAGCGCTTCGGACGTAAGGCAGCCCTGGTCAGCTTTGCGCTGCTTCAAGCCGTAACTCTGCTGGTGCTGCTTGGCCCGGCGTACGGCAATACTAGCGATCTGGTCGTTGCGTTGGCGGTGGGGGCGATCTTCTTTGGCTATAGTCCAGCCTTTACCGTACTCTCGACCGTGATGATGGACAAGACGCGCCAAAACACAGCCGGCACCGACTATACCGTCCAGTACAGTGCCATGTCGCTGGTAAGTTTTGCTGTGGGTGGGTTAGGCCTGACGCTAGCCGGGGTGCTTGGCTATGTCACCACCATTATCATTGCCGCTACGTGCGGGCTACTGGGAGCTGGCGTCGTACTGACGCTCTACCATCCGGCCAAAGCAGAGACTGAGACGGTGCTAGAAGGCACGTTTAGCGCATGATCGGAACAGGTGGAACCAGAACATGGCGACCAGCGTTCTCGACAACAAAACCCTCTTCAGTGCCGCCTCTCTACTGATGAACGTGGTGCTTGTGGCACTGAAAGCCCTGATCAGCATCTGGAGTGGTGCGATCAGCCCGAAGGAGACGGCACAACACGGCGAGCCAGCGTGTCAGCGTGGTGGCGTGAGTCGCGGCGGCAAGCGAATATGCGGCAGGTAGGATCATACTGTGGCACACCTGGCATACAGCATCACTCCGCCCCAGGCTTTCATACGTTTTTTGGAGATCACGAGCGATGTGGCCAGACTTTTTGAAGACGGGCCATGATTCAGGTATGCTTCCAGTATCCAGATACGTTATTATAGACAATTATGATCCGTCTTCCTTCGGAAGATACACAATGTGCGGGCGCTGTGTCTGCGGGTTAATATGCACTTCGGCAAGCACACCATAGACAGCTTCAATATGCGCCGGAGTCAACACGCTCGCGGGGGCACCAACCGCAACCATCCTGCCCTGGTGCAGCAAACACAGCTGATCACAATACATGGCGGCCAGGTTGAGGTCGTGGAGTGCGGCGATAGTCGTGATGTGGAGACGCTTCACCAGTGCCAACACTTCCATCTGGTAGCGAATGTCAAGATGGTTCGTTGGTTCATCAAGCACCAGGCAGCGCGGTTGCTGGGCGAGTGCCCGTGCGATCAACACCCGCTGCTTTTCGCCACCCGACAGGGTACGAAACAAGCGCTGGGCAAATGCATGCATGTTTACCCGTGCAAGCGCATCGGCGACAATCTGCTGATCCTGTGTATTCGTGCGATCCAGTGGGTGCTTGTGTGGGTTGCGGCCAAGCAGCACCCACTCCCACACCGTAAAGTCAAATTCACCTGGTCGTTCCTGCGTGACAACCGCCATCTGCTGTGCCAGATCACGTGGCGAACACTGCCACACGGCCATAGCATCAAGGGTAATTGAGCCAGCATGCGGCTTGAGTACACGGTAGATCGTGCGCAAAAGCGATGATTTGCCACTCCCGTTCGGCCCAATCAGTCCGATGAATTGGCCTGATGCAACATCGAGTGAAACCGCATCGAGGATGGTTCGAGCGGCGATTGACCATACGACACTGTCTACCTGAAGCCGCATATGCTATTCCTGCTGCTGTTCGCGCCACATCAACCACAGAAAAAATGGCCCGCCCAGCAGTGCCGTTACGACACCGACGGGGAGTTCGGTTGGGGCCACAATCGTGCGCGCAACAATGTCAACCCAGATCAAGAAGATGCTGCCCACGGCAAGCGACAATGGGAGTACCCGACGATGATCGGCACCAACCAGCAGCCGCGTGATGTGCGGAATCATCAGCCCGACAAAACCAATCGAGCCGCTGACCGCAACCATCGCACCGGTGAGCAACGCCGTGACAAGAAACAGGGTTTGCCGAAAACGACGCAGATCGAGTCCGAGCGTCATCGCTGTTTCATCACCGGCAACCAGCGCATTGAGCGCACGCGCCTGTGTTAGCAAATACCCCGTGCCACACAGCAGCAGCAGCGTCGGCAGGGTCAGATCGAACCATTTCGCCCGCGCAACGCTGCCCAGCGTCCAGGCGAGGATTTGCCCGGCAAGCTGGCGGTTATCGGACGTTAGCGTGACAAAACTGGTGATGCCCGTAAACACATATGAAACCGCCAACCCGGCCAGGATCAACCGTTGTGGCGCAAGCTGGCCGTAGCGACGCGCAAACAGAAAAACGACCAGAAGCGCCAGTAACGATCCAGCGAATGCGCCCAGCGAAACGGCATAGATGCCAGCAAAGGCAAACAGACCGAGCGCAATCGCGCCCACAGCGCCAACTGAAGCACCCGACGAAATGCCGAGTAAATACGGATCGGCAAGCGTATTGCGCACCAAGGCCTGCATCGTTACGCCCACCACCGCCAGACCGGCGCCAATACACGCAGCCAGCAACACGCGGGGAAAGCGAATGAGCCACACGATCTGCTCCTGCGCCAGTGTCCAATCACCAGGAGGCAGCAGGCCGAGTTTTGCCCCGGCGATTTGCCAGACATCAGTCGGAGCAATATTTGCTGCACCCACCGATACCGCGATGGTGATCGATAGCACAACGCCAATCACACTGAGTAGCATCACCACACGGAAACGTGCTTCATTGGTCGAGCGTACCGCTTTATACAGGCTAATTTCGGTCATGTGCTTCCTTGTTGACACGACGTACGCGGTCGCTCAAACAAAACGTCTTTCGCCTTCGGCAGAGCGGTACTTTGTGTGTTTTTCCACGCTGTCGCCGGCGAAAACCATCTGGTAATGGGCCACCGCGTACGTCATGTCATGTTATTGAAACGTTTCTGGGTGCAGCCCTTGCGCAAGTTGGCGCACGCCTTCGGCATTTTGCAACCCCGGCGTTGCTTGTCGGTAGTGAATGGTTGCAAAGCGCTCATTCGCAACTGCCGGTAACGCTGCGAGCTGTGGCAAACTCTTCAACCGGGCAATGCGCTCCTCCGCCGATTCCCAGTCGGTATCCATCACAACGATACTATCGGGATCGCGCTCGATCACGCTTTCCCAGCCAACCGTTGCCCAGCTTCCCTCGACATCGTCGAAGATGTTGATGCCACCAGCCAGCGTGATCAGATTGTTCAGCAACCCGGCGCTCCCCGCCGTGAGCGGGTTATCGTCGCCGATGTCATCATACACAAACACACGCACTGGTGAATGGTTTGTGCCAAGCTGGTTTTTCACTGTTGCCACCTCGGCCTGCATGTCTGCCACCAGTTGCTCCGCACGCTCAGGCACACCGAAAATGCGGCCAATGTTTGTGATGTCGGTGTAGGTATCTTCAATGGTAGTACGACCGGTTTTATCCGGGCAGGATTCGTTGATGGCATAGCTGTTGATCTGTAATTCCAGCAATGCCGGCTGTGTCAGCCCGCTTTGTTCGGAAAAACCATAGCCATAGCCAGCGAAAACAAAGTCGGGGCTTTGCTCCAACACCACTTCGCGTGATGGGCCGGGCCAGTTCGCCGTGATGGTGGTTGCATCGGCAAGCTGTGCCTGAACTTCAGGCGCAAGTTCCGCACCACTTGTCCAATAGGCAACCAGCCGATCGGCCAGACCGAGTTTGACCATCATTTCGATCATGTTGCCCTCCATGGCAAGCACGCGCTGTGGAGCTTCTGTGTAGGTAAACGGTGTACCGCAATTCTCGATAGTTACCGGGAACTGCGCTGCCGTTTGTTGCTCGGTTGCACCGCTTGTTGTGGCTTCATTTGCCCCCGGCATCGTTGTTGCTGGCGGTTGTGCCGCGCCACCGCATGCCACAAGAAATCCTACAATTCCCACCAGCAAACCCATGCGGTAGCTGTGTGTCAGCGTGTCGCTCAATCTCATGATGTTCCTCTCCTGCTATCATTGCGAATCAATTCTTATTTTACAATTCCCTCATCACGTTGTGTTGAAACTAACCGTGCATACACCCCGCCTCTGGCAAGTAACTCGTGGTGCGTGCCGATTTCGGCAACCCGCCCACCTTCCAGAACGACCAGTTTATCCGCCGAGCGAATGGTTGACAGTCGATGCGCGATGATCAGTGTCGTCCGACCCGCACGCAAACGGTTGATGGCGGTTTGCAGTGCTTTTTCATTTTCGGTGTCGAGGTTGGATACTGCTTCGTCCATCACGAGTATCGGTGTATTTTTGAGCAATGCGCGTGCAATTGCCAGCCGTTGGCGTTGCCCGCCCGATAGTTGCACGGCGCGTTCGCCGGCATTCGTCTCATAGCCCTGGGGCAATTCGGCAATGAATTCGTGGGCCATTGCCGCCCGTGCCGCCGCCTCGACTGCTGCCGCATCTGCGTCAGGCTGGCCCAGGCGAATATTATCGCGCAGGCTGATATTGAACATGTAAATATCCTGTGGCACCAACGAAATGTATGTGCGTAACGTTTCCTGGGGCATAGTGCGAATATCACGCCCACCGATGGTAATACGCCCACTGCACACATCCCAGAAGCGCATGAGCAGGTGAATGCACGTTGATTTGCCCGCGCCGGAATGCCCCACTAGCGCCACCGTCTCGCCAGGGTGTATGGTAAAGCTGACATCGTGCAGCACATCGGGCAGATCCGGCTTATAGCGAAACGACACATGCTCGAACGCCACTATCGGCTTGATCGTGCCCACCTCGTATTCACACCCATGGTCACGTACAACCGGCTGCTGTTCAAGCACAGCGAACATACGGCCCGCCGCTGCCTGCAACAGGCCAAACGTGCGGACAACACCGGCTACTTCCATCACCGGCGTGAAGATCGTTGCAGCCAGCGCGATACTGGCCGGATACAAAGCGAACGGTATCTGGTTCGTTGACACCAGCCATGCCACTACAGCCAGCACCGCCACCATGCCGATAGCGATCAGGGTGCTGGTGACCGCCCCTTCGAGGCCCTGGCGGTGAGCATAGGCGATCTGCGCAGCCGTCAGGTTGCGGTTGCGTGCGGCAATTTTGGCAAGCTGATTCTGCCCCTGTCCAAAAGTCACGGTTTCGCGCAACCCCTGAATGGCATCCACCACATCGGCGTTCACATCGGCCAGATGGGAGAGCAACCGTTGCCCCTGCCGATCCGCAAGCCGCCGGAGCCAGAGCGGAACACTGATAATCAACAGCAGAACCGGCAACAAGGCCAGTGCCACGAATGGGTGAAAGATGACGACCAGTGCCGTGAACGCGCCGATCGTCACCACCATGGCGACAATGATGTTGGCGATGGTATGGGCATAAAACCATTCAAGCTTTTCGATGTCGGCCATAGTTGTAGCAGCGACATCGCCCGAACGTCGCTCGATCAACAGCGCTGGGGCCAGGCGCTCGATAGCCCAGTACATCGTGGCGCGAAACTCGGCCACAATCCGGTATGCCAGATCATGGGCAAGCCAGGAATCAAGCCAGGTTGCCAGGGCCTGCCCAACGACACAGCCGCCGAGCTGCCACAGCCATGGACGCAGTTCATCAAGCGTTGTACCAGTTACCGCCAGGCCCACAATATAGGCACTGGTAACAGCGGTTGCAATGGTCAGCGCGTGCTTGATGATGCCGACGAGAACCACCCATGCGCTCAGCCACAGATGGTGACGGATCAGAAACACCAGCTTCCACAGCGGTGGGCGAGCATCCGGTTGTTGCGGCAGTGCAAAGCCATGAAACATCTGCTTCGTGGTCATGCCACCACCTCCTGTTGGGCGGCAACCAGGCGTGCGTACATGCCCTGCTGCTGAAGGAGCGCATGGTGCTTCCCAACTTCCAGAATGCGCCCGCGTTCCAGTACCACAATGCGATCCGCGCGCACAACGGTGGAAAGCCGATGCGCAATCACCACGATCGTACGGTTGTGCATCAGCCGCTCCAGTGCCTGCTGGATCGCGGCCTCGTTTGCGGCATCAACACTGGAAGTTGCCTCGTCCAGTATCAGGATCGGTGCATTTTTGAGTAACGCACGGGCAATAGCGATGCGTTGCCGTTCGCCTCCTGACAGCTTAAGCCCGCGCTCACCCACAATCGTCTCATACCCTTGCGGGAGCGCACGAATAAACGCATGGGCATTGGCCGCCCGCGCTGCGTCCTCCAGTTCGGCCTGGGTTGCATCAGGTCGCGCAAAACGCAGGTTATCGGCAACTGTACCGTGAAACAGGTAGGTTTCCTGGGCCACAACTGCAAACATCTGTCGCAACGTATCCAGGTTGTACGCGCTGATCGGGTGCCCATCAAGGCAAATTCGCCCTGCTTGCGGCTCGAAGAAGCGGAGCAGCAACGAAATAATGGTGGATTTACCCGCGCCAGAACGCCCAACAATTGCCACTGTTTCGCCGGGATTGACCTGAAACGAGACATCGTAAAGGGCTGGCTGTTCGCTGCGACTGTAAACAAACCGTACGTTTTCAACCGTAATCGCCGGCCGAATATCGCGGACGGCAACGTCACGTGGGGCGGCAGGGTTTTGTATTTCAGGGGTGGCGCCAAGCAGAGCAAAAATACCTTGAGCCGCAGAAATACCCAAAAAGCCTTGATGCCAGTAGCGCTCAAGCTGTGCCAGTGGGCGCAAACACTCGCCTGCCAGAAACAGCACCACAAAGAGGTGTTCGGCAGCAAGTCGTCCCGTCACCACACCCCAGACGCCAACGCCAACTGCCGCAGCCGTACCCACCATCATACCGAAGCCAGTGATGCCCGTGCCAGCCAGCGAAAGCGCCATCTGCGCCATCGTTGTGCGATACAACCATTCGGCGTTGCGGCGTAGCTCCTCACCCCGGCGGGCGCTGGCGTTGAACGCCTTGAGCGTGACCATGCCCTGCATGCTGTCAAGAAACTGGGCGTTCATGTCGCTATAAGCGTCCCAATGGCGCACCCCGCGTTCGCCGAGCCAGCGTTGGTACACCTGCGGCCCGGCCGCAACCAGCAGCAACGCCAGAGCAATCACCAGGCTCACCATCCAGTCAATATTCGCCAGATACAGCAGAATACCGATCGGCGCGATCACGACGATCAGCATTTGCGGAATGTAGTAGCCCGTGTATGCTTCTAACCCTTCCACGCCATCCACCAGCGTTGATTGCACCGCGCCAGTGCGGTTACGCTCCAGGTAGCCCGGCCCCAGCGCAAGCAAATGAGCATACAGGCGCTTGCGTAAGGTCTGCTTGACCGCCGCCGCTGTGGTCATCGCCGATAGTTCGCGCCCCCATTGCAGCAGCGCCTGAACCAGCAGCAAACCCAACAGCCAGCCCAGGGTGGGCAGGGTTGCCTGCCACGGTACCTGGTTAAAGATATTGGCGACCACGCGGGCAATCAACAGGCCCTGCGCCACATACACTCCAGTGACGGCCAACCCAATCAAGGTTGTCAGCACGATGGAGCGCCACACAGGAAGGGTCAATCGTATCAGTCGTAGATCAAGCATCATTGGCGTTTGTCCTCATGCATAAGGCACCGGCATATAGTTCAAATCCCCTTCGGCAAGCGGTGTTGTTCGCCATCCCAGACGGCATGCGGCCTGCTGAATGCGCCCGCGCCCGGTGTATGGAAACGCTGCGGGAGATTCGGGAACGAGGCCAGGGATAAGAACACGCACCACAATCCAGCCGAGCGCACGCACATCGGGCGTGGTTAGATCGGTGAAAAATACTTCGTAGCCATGGTGTTCCAATCGGTGCTGGTAGCTTGCCAGCGTGCGATCAGGTAAGGTTGGAATAGCGTCAATAGGCACAGTTGCCAGCACATCAACCCACGGGCGTACCCGTTCGATCGCCCGCGGATCGAGATAAAACTGTTCAGCTTGAACCGTATGGGTAAGATCGCGAAAGTCGCTGCGGTAGGCATCCATGTAGGCACGGTCAGCGCGCCACGGTTTGAGAATCGCAGCCATCCCTTCCCCCGCAAGTTCCTGCCGGAGCGTACTGGTGGACATGTTCAGATCGCGGCTACGTTCTTGCAGCGTCAGCGCTTCAGCCCATGCCTTGCGTGTTGCTTCCGTTGGATCGGGGCGGCAGGCAAAGCCAATGGTCAATAGTTGCTCGTGGGTTTGCTCTACCACCCCCGCAATCACTGGGATACTGAATTCGTTGCTGATGGAAATCGCCCAGGCGCGCTGACCATGTTGCATAGGCGCACCCTGCCACAATGCTTCAAGTTCGGGCGTCAATGACAGCGCTGGTAAAGGCTGGCGATTCATCCACCACACCATCATGCTGTCGCGCTCGATCAGTTCCTCGATGCCCGCTACCAACGCCTGTTCCAGCGAACGGCCGGCAGCCACTCCTGGATAGTGCGTGTTGTTCACCAGCGGCTGATCGGCGTATGGCGCAACCTGCCAGTGAGTATACACCAGGGAAAGCGGAAGCCATACAGGTCGCCCGTGGGTCAGCGAGGAGCCTTGTACCCAGTAGACCTCGGTTTCAGCGGTAAAGCGCACAAACGGACAACCGGGTGTCGCATAGATCGTTTCGGAGAACAGGACGAGCCGTTCAGGATCGAGTGCGTTTTCGCCACGGCGTCTCAACTGCGCATAGCTCGCTTTGATTGGCTCAGCACCAGCAAGATAATTCATACAGTACCGCTCAATAGCCTCGCCGATTGCCGAGCGCTGTGCTGCTGCTATACCATCGAAACTACTGCCCAGGCTTGTTGAGACATTGTACCACATCAAATCATGCCGCTGCAAGCACGGCAGATGTGCTTGCACCGTGCATAAGCTTGCTGGCACCGACAGGTGATGTGCCACTGGTGCGAGGTGCAGAATGATACCCGTACGTTCGTTCACGAGAGCATCATCAGTGTCGGCATGCCACTGCAGGGTACGTTGTTGCCCCGGCAGTGGTAGCACCGGGTAGCGCTGCACGGTGAGTTGATGTACATTGGCCTGCAGCTCAGCATTGAGCAGACGGCACGCATGCCCTTGTGTCCATCTGGTTATCTCGCGCCACAGAAGTGCGAATGTCCACACAAGCTCGCTATGCGGTGGCAGCACATCGCCAGCAACGGTAGAAGTGAGCGCCCAATGAACCGCCAGGTCTGGCGCAGCACACAATCGCCGCTGCACAACATCACGGTAGGTGGCGCTCTGTGGCGGAGCAACGGCAGGGCCAAGCCATGCCTGGCCCTGCGCAAAATGGCAGGAAACCCAGCGCACTTCAAAACGTGTACAAAGATCATCAACTGAAAGGAGCAAATCGGCATCGAATGCAGCAAGCAGCACCACCACAAGCAGATTCGTGGCCTCCTCATCCTGAACGATGCGCTCCAGTTCATCTTTTGGGGCAAACCGATGCTGGCCTGCTGTGGGCAGAAAATACCGCTGCGTCACTTCAATCAGGCGCACATCACCAAGCAGGACAATTTGTTGGAATTGTTTGTCGCTATGCATGTGGCATTGGTAGGTAATTCAATTCGTCCTCTTGAAGCGGCGTGTGCCGCCAGCCCAGTTGGACGGCCATCTGTTGAATGCGCCCAAGGCCTGTTGACGGAAACGCCGCCGGGGTATTCGGCACAAGGCCGGGAATAATGACGCGAACAACGCACAGGCCGGTAAGTGCAATGTCGGGCAGGGTGATGTCAATAAAGAATATCTCAAACCCACGCGCTTCCAATCGTTGGCGATAGGTGGCTAACGACCTATTAGGAAGTGCAGGGATAGCGCTGAGATGGTACCGGGGCGGAAGATCGATCCACGGGCGTATCTGCTGGATCAAGCGCGGATCGAGCGCGATTTGTAACTGGGTCAGCAGATGCCTGACATCGCTGAAATCGGTGCGGCAGTCATCCAGGTACATTCTGTCCGCCCGCCATGGCTTGTAGACGTCGGGCAGCCACCCGGTGTGGACAGCTTCGTAGGCCCGCCCGTTTTGCAATGTAAGATCGTAGGCGCTTTCCTCAAGAATCAGCGCTTCACTCCAGGATTTGCAAGTGGCTTCAGCCGGATCAGGACGACAGGCAAAGCCAATGGTGAGCAGTTGTTCACGTGTGTGCTCCACCACCCCGGCAACCACCGGGATGTTAAACTCGTTGGGAAGATGGATCGCCCAGGCGCGCTGGCCATGCTGCTGCAGACACCGATGCCAGAGTTGTTGTAGTTCTGCTGGCAGATGTAGTGCTGGCAATGACGGACGGTTGTACCACCATACCATCGTTGTATCACGCTCGATCAGTTCCTCGATTGCGGAAACGAGCGCGTGTTCCTGCGTTTGGCCTGCTGCAATTCCGGCGTAATTAAGCCAATTGGTCAACGGCAGATCGCGAAAGCGCCTGCGATCCCAGTTGAAATACACAAGACTCACAGGTAACCACGCCGCTTGCTCACGGGTTAGCGAATAACCACGAACCCAATATGTGACAGTATCACGGCTAAACGGCTTGAGTGAGCAGTTCGGACGTTGATAGACGCGGTCGCTAAACAGCACAAGCTGTTCCGGGTCAAGCGCATATTCGCCGTTTGCCAGCAGTTGGTTGTATGTTGCGCGAATCGGTTGTGCTGTGCCCATCGTGCTGCCGCAATAGCGCTCTACTGCCTCGCCAATTGCTGCCTGGCGGGCATGTTCCCGATTGCCAAAGCTGCTGCCACCACAGATGGTATCATTTTGCCAGGTGGGGTCGTGCCAGCCCATATATGCCACGTGCGACTGCACCGTTCGCAGGCTATCCGGCACAAAGTCTACATGCTCAACCTCAACAGTACGAATGATGATGCCCGAGCGCGCATTGACAAGCACATCTGCGCCTGTAGACCGGCAGTCGGGGAAACCCTGCAACTGCCGGTCGGGGAGCGGCAGCACGGGGTAATGCCGCAACATCAGCGCCGTCGGATCGGCCTCAAGCTCGGTACTCAAAAGCTGGCATGTCTGGGTTTGGTGCCAACGCTCAAGCTCCATGAACAACGCCGCAAACATCCACGTCAATTCGACTTGCGGCGGCAGATAGTCTTGCGTTCCCATTTTGGGAAGTGCAGTCAGCGCATGAAAGGCCGCGTTGCTTTCGGCAACCGCACACCGCCGTGCCAGAAGATCCTGGTAGGTTGCCGTGATCTTTGGCACGATCAGCGGCCCAAGCCAGCCAGATCCCTGGTCAAGGTGAAACGGCACCCAGGATGTGTCATGCTCCTGGCTCCACGTATCGAGCCGTTGAAACAACACGGTATCAAGGTGCGCACGTACAACAACTGTCAGTGGCGGTGGCACGACAAACGACTGGATGGATGATTCAGCAGTGGCCCAATTCGTCACTGGAATGATCACCCATCCCGCTGATCGAGCAATTTGCCCTAATAGCGGTACAAATGGCGGATCGGCGAGGATAATGTTCTGTTTATGCATGGGGCATTGGCATGTAATTGAGTTCATCTTCATTTAACGGGGTCGTGCGCCAACCAAGGCACACCGCTGCATCCTGAACCCGGCGCTTTCCAGTCGGGGGAAAGGCGGCAGGAAAGTTCGGTGCAAGCCCAGGTATCAGCACACGCACAACCGAAAAACCAGCGATTGCAACATCTGGTGTTGATAGATCAGCATAAAAGATTTCAAACCCGCGCCCTTCGATTCGCTGCTGGTAGTTTGCAAGCGATGGTGACTCGATGCGCGGGATCTCATCAAATCGCATCGTTGCTGGTACATCCACCCACGGGCGCACCCGTTCGATTGACCGTAGGTCGAGATAAAACTGTTGCTGCGCCATCAGTTGCGTCATGTCACGGAAATCGGGGCGGTAGTCATCCATATAGAACCGGTCGGCACGCCACGGTTTGAGGGAACTCTCGGGTAGCCAACCCCAGGCAATACTTTGACGTGTCAGCCCGTTGGGATCATTGATGTCACGGCTACCTTCCTGCAATGTTAAGGCCTCAGCCCATGCCTTGGTGATCGCCTGGGCCGGGTCTGGACGACAGGCAAAGCCAATCGTTAGAAACTGCTCGGCGGTATGTTCGACAACACCAGCAAAAACGGGAATATCAAACTCGTTTGGTAGCAACATTGCCCATGCTCGCTGCCCAGATTCCGCCGGTTTGCCCTGCCAGAGCGCTGCCAACTCTGGCGGTAGTTGGATGGCTGGTAGTGACTGCCGGTTCATCCACCATACCATGGTGCTGTCACGCTCGATCAGTTCCTGGATAGCCGACATAAGCGCCTGTTCACGGTTCATACCTGCGGCGATACCGGGGTAATAGGTACTGTTCGTGAGTAGCCCCTCGGCATACTCGCTGGTGTGCCAGTTTACATACACCAGACTTGCCGGGAGCCATGCCGGGCAGTCGCGTGTCAGTGAGTGTCCGTACACCCAGTAGGTACGCGTGTCGCGGGTGAACGGAACAAACGGGCAACCAGGTGCTGCATACATAGCCTCGGAAAATAACACGAGTTGTTCAGGATCGAGAGCGAACTGATCGCGCTCCATCAGTTCGTGGTACGAAGCGAACTCAGGCGCAGCATTGCACATGTAATTGCCGCAGTAGCGTTCCACTGCTTCGCCAATCGCCGATTGGTACGCGTGTTCAGCATTGCCGAAGGTGCTACCCGCGCTGAACGCATCGTTATGCCAGTCAGGATACAGCCGATTCATACGCGCAACATGGGTTTGCACAGTCATAAGTTCCGCTGGAATGGACGGGTGATGCTCGATCCGGGCTGTACGAATGATAATGCCAGTGCGTGAATTAACCAGCAGATTTGCGTCAACGTTGGCGCTGATCCGCAATTCGCCCGTGAGTGTATGGTCGGGCAATGGTAGAACCGGATAGGCCGTGAAGTCAAATGTCAGCGGGTTGGCTTCAAGCTCCACGCTTTCCAAACGGCACGGTGCTCCCACCAGCCAGCGTTCGATTTCGATGCACAGGGTTGCAAGCATCCATACCAACTCGGTTTCGGCGGGAAGTGGTACGTCAAGCAGCGGGGGTGACGTTCGTGCCTCAAACTGTTCGACATCGTCGGCTGCTGCACGCCGTCGGCCCAGTAAATCACGGTAGTTCGCAGTGGAGCCAGGCAGAATTGCCGGGCCAAGCCAGCCAGCGCCTTGATCGAGATGAAATGGTACCCAGCGCAGGTTAGCGTTCGCGCAGAATGTATCAAGCTGTGTGAACCACGGCGCATCACAATATTCACGTAGCGCTATCACGAGCAGGTCGGAAACAGGGAACACTGCGACCGTATCAGGTAGCTCGGTAAGTGTTGCCACGCTCGTTGATGCAAAGCGCCCTGTTAGCTCATAGCGTTGCACAAGCTCGATCAGGTGCGCATCGCCAAGTAGAATGGCATGCATAGCCCGAACGCATTCTGGCTTGAGATGACCTTGTGGAAAACGCGCCCAGTCTTGCTCATCAACCGTTGGCGGTGCATATGTAAGACATCCGCCTTCCACAAGCGCTTCAATGATTGATGCAAACATCGCGCCGTCTGGCACGTCGGTCAGAATGTCCTCGATCGAGTGTTCCCCGTCGCACCGTTGCAGTATCTCGTTGACACGTGCTGGCTCTGCCTCAATGTGATACATCTCGCGCCTTGGCGTGATGACCAGACTCGTATTTCCTTCAAAAGGCCGTACTTCAGCATAGATGAAGCGGGGCCGTTGCTGATTGGCTATACTCATGAAAACCTCGCAAGGATGTTGCGCCACCGTACGTTTATACGCCCGGAAGCGGCAGATAGTTTAATTTTTCTTCCGCTAGCGGTTTGCTACGCCAACCGAGTGTCACCGCCATGCGTTGTACGCGCTTGTTGCCGACAGCGGGAAAGGCTGCTGGAAAATGAGGTACAAGACCAGGAATGATCACACGCACAACTGTGAGACCAACGAGAGCAAGATCTGGCGGGGTGAGATCAAACCAGAAGATCTCGAAGCCCTGTGACTCAAGCCGTTTCCGATATGCCTGTAATGAACGGTCGTGTTGTGGTGCCACATCATCAAATGTCAACGTTGCTGGCGTATCGATCCATGGGCGAACCCGTTCGATAGCGCGTGGATCGAGGTAGAATTGCCGTTGCACCAGCGGATCGGTCATATCGCGAAAATCAGTGCGGTATTCATCTAGATACGCACGGTCAGCGCGCCACGCCTTAAATGCATCATTCATCAGCCCTTGCTCAACACTCAGGCGAGTCAGGCCATTCGGGTCGTTCATATCGCGACTAGCTTCCTGCGATGTGGCTGCTTCGGCCCACGCCTGGCATGCCGCATGAATCGGGTCGCCCCCATAGCCAAAGCCGATGGTGAGGAGTTGCTCGACGCTATTTTCCAGCACACCTGCAATGATTGGCAGACCAAATTGGTTTGGCAAAGCGATCAGCCGGGCATGTTGGCCAAGATCACCTGGTGTTCCCTCCCAGATCCGTGCAAGTTCAGGCGGAATCTGAATGGAGGGCAGCGCGATTCCGTTGAACCACCAGATCATCATTGTGTCGCGGCGAATGCAGTCCTCAATTGCGCCAACAAGCGCATCTTCTACGTTCCAGCCCGCTGCAAGGCCAACATAGGAAGCACTCTGCGTCAACGGCGTTTGTTCTTGTACAAAATCGGCGAGTTGCGCGTTGACATATACAAGGTGGGCCGGTAGCCACGTCGGACGATCATGAGTCAACGAGTGACCACGCACCCAGTAGGCAGGGGTACTGTGGCGGAACGGCACAAACGGGCATCCCGGTGCGGCGTACATCGTCTCGGAAAAGAGGGCAAGGCGTTGCGGATCGAGCGCGTAATGACCAGAGCGTGTCAGTGTTGTATAATCGGCAAGGCGCGTCTGGGCATGGTAGAAATTGCTGTCGCAGTAGTATTTTGCAGCATGTAACAGCGCCTGTGGCGGAAGTGCGTTCAATTCAATTGGGTACGCCATCTGAAACGCTGCCGCAGAAGTTGCATCCGGCTCAGGCAGACGTGCAAGATCACAGAAGCTCCACATGCTAAGCGGGTCGTTCAGCCAGTCAGGGTTTTGTGCCAAACGTGCCTGAATCGTGCAAAAGACACGTGGAATCGATGGATGATGGCACAACTCCAGCAGATCAGTAATAATTCCTGAGCGAGAGTTATAGAGTAGGCCGATATCTTTCTTAACGCTTGTGACCAAAGGTTTGGATAAAATACGGCGCGGATGTGGCAGGATCGGGTAGAGCGTTTGCTGTTGTAGCAGTGGATCAACACACAGTTCGGCACTGAGTAGACGGCAGGGCGCACCTGCCACCCAGCGTTGCAACTCGCTCAAACATAGAGCCATGATCCATGTTATTTCAGGCTGTGGTGCGAGAAGGTATGGTTTCTGGTGTGCCAACGGCGACGTGAGGAACGCCCGAAACAACGCCTGATCTTCTGCTGCCATTGCCCGCCGCTGAATAAGATCGCGATAGTTTGCGGTACAACCGGGAATTATTGCCGGGCCAAGCCACGCAATGTGCTGCTCAAAGCGCAGAGAGAGCCAGCGTATACCACGCTGCTCACACAACTCATCGAATTGCACCAGCATCGATGTGTTCTCAAAGCGGTACAACGCGAGAAGGATAACCTGTTCTGGTACGTGTTCACCTGACACCATACCAACATCGGCTTCTTCCACAAAACGTGCGCTTGCAAACGCGTGCATTTCGCGAAATGCAAGTGCCCGCTGGGCCAGTGAGTGGTCGCCGGTAAGAATAAGATGGGTGTACGCGATCTGGTCGATGCTCAATGTTTTGGCATCGCCAACAAATCGCTGCCAATGTGATTCACCAGGCAATGGGGGCTGAAACGTCATACATCCGCTTTCGTTCAGAGCAGCGAGAATGTCACGTGCTGTGGGGTCATCTCCTGCGAGTTCGGCAACAGTCATCCCTCCATCGCAACGTGCGAGGAGCGAACAAAGCCATTCCGGTTCACGCTCAATGCAGTACATTGAACCGTCAGGAGCAAGCAGCATGCTTCCGTCGCCTGAATATGCTCGTACATCGGCGGCAAATAGATACGGTTTGCTGTTGTCATCCAGCACAGGTGCCTCCACACAGATATACCAGGGTCGCTCAGGTTCAGTCCAGTACCCCTACTTACAGGACGTACGCGGTGGCTCATCCACCGACCATTTTCGCCTGTGGCAGCAGGGAAAAGAGACAAAGGACTGCTCTGCCGAAGGCGAAAAGGCAAGGTGACCAGACCACCGCGTACGTCCTGTTAATTACCCCACTGCGCTGCGGTAACAGTATGATGATGGTGATTCGGCGCAATTGCCTTTTCCCAGCGCTGATTTTCAACTTTGCGCACGCCCCACTGCGTCGATGCAACAGTGTGATGGTTGTGGTTTGGTGCAATCGCCTTTTCCCAGCGACGTGGCTCTACTTTGCGGATGGTCGTTTTGTTGTCCGTTTGCTGGCTCATAGCTTGATCTCCTTATGTATGTTCGTTAGACGAATACATCGAACGGGCGACCCTGATACACTCGGTTGAGTATAGCAGGGGTGGGAAAAGAATGTTGTGTGATTTCGCACAACCTGGTTGTACGATTCGACACCGTAGATTCGTCGCTTCCATCGACCCGTGCCTACAACAGCGAATTGCCCCAGAACAGGTTTCGATCGACAGCATAGGGGTGCCTGGCTCTGTACTGCAATACGTCGTTTGACACACCCTGTATTTAATGATACATTGTCCCAATATAAACCTGGAAATGTATCACATACCATCTATGACCTACGTGCAATTTAGCGGCTCAATACTGCCGGGATCGGATATCCTGCAAACCCTCTATGCCCATGGCTACCGCCTGGTGCTGGAACCCCACCTCCAATCTCTGGTACCTGGCACAATCACGCAGTCGCCCTTGATTATGCTCTTAGCGCTGCAGAGTGAGCCTGAAATCCGGTGCTTTGGGCATCGCGCTCAGCGTCAGACAACCGCATGGCTTGGCTGGAATCCGACCGACGATCCCGCGCTGACGCTGGCAGCGTATGCTGCGGGAGCACAGGCGGTACTGCCCGCAGCAATGACGGCGTCCATGCTGTTGCAGAGTATTGAACGTTCTTGCACCAGCAGGCCAGTCCGTCACATCCGTTCCGCAGATACACCCGGCGTGCAACGAACCTGCCGTCGGGGTGAAGCGATTCAACTCGCTGCGGATGAGGTGATAGATGTGGTTGACGGTGTGGTCGCGCAGACCGTGTTTCATAGCGATGGGAGTGAAGTTTTGATCGGTCTGAGTGGCCCGGGTCAGTTGTTAATTGCGCACCCTGATGACGCATGCTGCTTGCAACTACGCGCTCATACCAATGCGCTGATCATGGTGCGCTCCTGGCAGGCCGCAGCGACAACCCCGCATTTCCTTGAGCGGCTACGCGCTCGGGTGCGCTTGCTAGAAGGATGGAGCGCCATGCAGGCACACCCGCATCTTGATGAGCGCATCATCGGCATTCTCTCCGTGCTTGCCGAGCAGTTTGGAGTACCTCATACACGGGGTTTGCTGGTAGATCTCCGCATCACACATGCCCAACTTGCGGCTGCGGTCGGCACCACCCGCTCAACGGTGACGCGCCTGCTGGGTCATCTGCGGGTGCGCGGCATACTGGACTATATCGGTCAGGGCGAGAGTGGGCGCTTCTGCCTGTGCCGCTGGGAGCAGACCAGACATACCGAGTGTGAGCCGATGCATCTGGCATTAGGGTGAGATAAGTTGGATTGTGTATGCGGAAGAAGGGCAGTAGTCGATCGCGAAAGATGGCGCGGAGTGTTGCATAAACCTGACGTAAGGCCGGCCTGCGCGGCCGCACCCTTGGGGACAAACTCATACAGGTAGACGCCACCGGTCAGACCGAATGCGGCACACTGTCAGGTAAACGGCATTGCACCGCTCTCAAGCACGAGATCTACCAGGATGGCACCAGGCTCCACTGCCAGGGATCAACGGTTGAACGTCTGGCGTAACGTAACTGTGTGCTACTGGTCAGCCTCATGCGGAGTCAATTGCTCAGCAATCACATCAGCAAGCAGGGTAGCCAGTGCCGGAACATGCGCATGCAACACGACCGGGAGAAAGTTCCTGAACGCACGTTCCAGGTTCTTGTCGTGGGTGGTTGCTGGCATCGGGTTTGCTCCTACGTTGATTGAACCGTACGTAGGCGGGCCAGAACGATGGTTTTGACCAGCGCCAGAATCACCAGCCCGTATTGCATGATCTGGTTCTCAACTAGCCACAGCGCCGCACTCCCCAGCATCAGCCATACCAGCACCAGGGTGGTCACCTTCGTCCGCAGGGTCAGACCCCGTTTTGCCTGCCAGGTTGTAATGACCGGGCCAAGCATGGGACTGCTAACTAGCCAGTGATGCATGCGCGGCGAACTGCGCATATAACATCCTGTGGCCAGCAAGACAAATGGAGTAGTCGGCACGAGCGGAAGAAAAATGCCGAAGACGCCAAGGCCCAGTGCGAGCGGCCCGATTCCCCAGAGCAACCAGCACACAACCCATGAACGATGCACGGTTCCCATTTCAGAATACTCTTCGTGCAACATCACGTATATCTGTCCTCATTTTATGACTGTGTCTACATCATAGCAGCATGGAGTGTAAAGTGCCAGAGTATGTCCTGGTAATAGTGCGTATGATACGTATGGGGCACGGTCCCTCCAAACCACCCCATCTGAACGGCTACGGTTCTATTTTTAGGAAGTGTATGCTTATATTAGTATTTAGGATTTGCTTATATTGCTTTGTAACCGAAATGGCTTGATCTGTCAAGTATGATACAGAGATGGTTCTATCAGCGGTATGTCGCTCCGATTTATCACCTGCACACGGTATCCGTGCTCTACTGCCTGCTTCACAATTGGCAGAAAATCTCAATGCTGAACGTCCTGTGCCGATAGCCTGGGAACATTCCACCATGTCACCGTCCATTGTCCACTGCCGTGTGGTATCATGAAGCACACCAGTCGAAAGGAGTTACCCGATGGAACCACCGTTTCCTGGCATGGATCCTTATCTTGAACGACCGAGCCTGTGGCCCGATGTTCACAACAGCTTGATCTATGCAATACGCGAGCAGCTACAACAGCAGATTAGCCCACGTTACAAAGCGGTGATCGCTCCGTATGTCTCCTTCGAAGCTCTAGAGATTCTGCCAACGCACCATACCATTGTGCCCAATGTCGGTATCCTTGAACGGGGCGACCGCGACAGTTCGGCGAACATTGCCGTGATCGCGCCGGCACCACTGGCCATGACGGTAGAGATGCAGGTTGCTACCCGTCTGGCAAGGCTTGAGATCCGTGTGCCTAGTGATGATACGCTGGTGACGGTCATTGAGCTATTGTCGCCAGCCAACAAGCGCTCCGGTGCTGAGGGTGCCGATGCATACGAACGCAAGCGTCAAGAATTGTTTCACAGCCAGGTTCACCTCCTTGAAATCGATGTGTTGCGCCATGGGCACCGCCTACGCCTGACCCAACGGTTGCCCGATAATCCCTATTTCATTTTGCTCAGTCGTGCTAATAATCGCCCATATATCGATGTCTGGCCGTTGTCATTACACCAGCCGATCACTCCCGTTCCCGTGCCGCTCCAATATCCTGATCCGGATGTGTCCCTGGATCTGAGTGCTGCGTTGCACCAGATCTATCGCAGCGCCCGCTACGATCTCCAGGTCGACTACCGTACTGATCCGCCGCCGCCCGCCCTCAGTCCTGATGATGCGGCCTGGCTCGATGCCCACCTGCGCGAGCGCGGGTTGCGGACGTAAGTGTCGATCGTAGGAACGAGGTCAAAGCCCCAACGCTCTTATGCGCATGGCATGGTATGATGATACCTATGGAGACGAACACTAGAATGGAACCACCGTTTCCTGGCATGGATCCCTATCTGGAAAATACTACATATTGGGCCAGTTTTCATCATCATCTTGCCGAAGAGGTGATGACCCTGTTGAATACGTGCCTCAGCCCAAAATATTTTGCCGATGTTGAAGTGCGTGCATCACTTGACGAAGTTGGTATCATGGCTGCCATTGATGTCTATCGCGATGTCGCCGTGCTTGAATGTGAGCCACAATCGCCGACGACGGTAGTCACACCAGTCATCAGCGCCCAGCGGCTTGCACTGCCCGCCGAACGCATGCGCTCGCGTACAGTACAGATCTGCCTGACGAGCGATAGTACTCTCGTAACAGCCATCGAGATACTTTCACCGGATAATAAACGTGGGCGCGGGCTGGAACAGTATCGCCAGAAGCGTGAACGCCTGTTATTGTCGCCCTGTCATCTGGTTGAGCTTGATCTGTTGCGACGTGGACAGCGTCCTGGCTGGGAGGTCGAAGATCCGCCGCTAGACGCCGCCTACGTTTGCCTGGTCAACCGGGATCGCCCCGACCACCTGCGTGTTTCCGAAATCTGGCTGGTGGCGCTCACAGAGCCGCTACCGACACTGCCGATCCCGCTGCTGTCGCCTGACCCCGACGTTCTGCTTGATCTAACGACGGCGCTACGCCAAATCTATGCCCGTGCGCGCTACGAGCGGCGGATAAACTACCGCGCCGATCCGCCCCCGCCCGCCCTCAGTCCTGATGATGCGGCCTGGCTCGATGCCCACCTGCGCGAGCGCGGGTTGCGGACGTAAGTGTCGATCGTAGGAACGAGGTCAAAGCCTCAACGCGCTTATGAGCGTGACGTGGTATTGTATTATGAACGATTCGGGACGTACGCAGTCGTTTCAACACCACGTCTTTTTCGCCTGCGGCAGCGGGGAAGCGACTCGCTTTTGGCCTCCAATTTTCGCCTACGGCGAAAATTGGAGGCCAAAAACAGAAAAAGTACAACTCTGCCGAAGGCGAAAAGATGAGTTGACTATGCGACCGCGTAAGTCCTACGATTAATGATACCTATGGAGAGGAACGCTAGAATGGAACTCCCTTTTCCTGGTATGAATCCCTATCTCGAAGCTCCTAGCTTCTGGCCGGATGTCCACCACCGGTTAATTACGGTGTTGTGTGATCAAATCC
>Ga0308414_1000264_pt1 | contig 32820 bp, 25 predicted proteins | sample HotsprSampleOS50_FD_205667 | JGI IMG/M metagenome (GOLD analysis project Ga0308414, IMG submission 205667) | Hot spring phototrophic mat microbial communities from Octopus Spring, Yellowstone National Park, Wyoming, United States - 20090730_OS50 ... | reverse complement strand
AAAGCTGATGATCTTCGTAGCCTGAAAGAATTGAAAGACCCGTGCGCAGCAAATCCATAGCGTCCATGCCTTTGGGCAAGGCTTGGAAAATCTCATACATCACATCAGGAATGTGCATCTGCTGCTGGATGAGCGCCGCAAAATCTCGGGCTTGACTGGCAGTAGGCAAGTGCTCGTAGATGAGCAAGTGTGCCACATCAAGGTATGAGACCGCCTGGGCTAACTCAATAAGGTCGTAGCCACGAATGATGATTTTTTCTTTGACCACATCTAAGGCAGAGACCTTCGTTTTGACGGCTGGAACATTTTCCAATCCGGGGACAAATTGTTCGTTCATAAACGTTCAAGGTTTAAGCATGTTGATAGAACTTAAATTCATCGCCAAAAGACAGTCCAGCATGCTGAACAAAGCATCTACGATGAAGTGGCTTGATGAGCCGAAAAGGTTTTATCGGCAGATTCATACTCATGATAGCGAATGAGTTCATAGAGTTCTTGACGCGTTTGCATCCTATCCAGCCACGCTTCTTGTGAGCCAGTGTTCATCAATTCCGTAAAGACGCCTTCGATGGCCTTCATGGCCGCACGCAGTGAAGTAACAGGGTAGATAACGATTTTGTAGCCCCAGTCCTCAAATTGTGGCGCGCTGATGTAAGGCGTTTTGCCAAACTCGGTCATGTTCGCCAAAAGTGGCGCATGAATTTCGCGTGCCGCCAGTTTGAATTCTTCAGCGCTTTGAAGGGCTTCAGGAAAGATGATGTCGGCGCCAGCTTCTGCGTAAAGGTTGGCGCGACGAATGGTTTCACCAATGCCAGCAATTGCCTTGGCATCGGTGCGTGCCACAATCAAGAGTTCTTTGCGTGAGGCCTTTGCGGCACGAATTTTCTCAATCATTTCTTCGGCGCTGATAATTTCCTTGCCATCGAGATGACCGCATTTTTTGGGCATGACTTGGTCTTCGATTTGCACGGCGGCAGCACCTGCTTCTTCAAGCTCTCTGACCGTGCGCATGACATTGAGCGTTTCGCCAAAGCCAGTATCAACATCGACAATCAGCGGAAGGTGAATGGCATGCGTAATCGGGCGCACGGCATCGGCAAGTTCTGAAAGGGTAAAGAGTCCTAAATCAGGCAATCCCATTGAGGCAGAGAAAGCGGCACCAGAAAAATAAGCCGCCTCGAAGCCAACCTTCTGTGCGCATAAACCGACCAGCGCATTGAATACGCCGGGTGCCTTTAGGATTTGCGGTTGCTGCAAACGGGCTTTCAGGCGAGCCCCAGCAGAAGTCGATACGCCTTCACGAACTAACCAAGTCATATACAGCAAGTTAGATGATGAAATACAACGGTCTAAATGACCAGACTGAAATTTCTTTGCACAAAGTTCACGCGCTGCGCCCTGCGCAGTAGAGCTCAAATGCGAATCGCTTCGACAACATCGGCGACGGTGTGTTTTTCATAGTTGAACACCATACCCACCACGCGACTGCGCTGTGCCGCTGTCCAGCAATGCTCGGTATTGGCAGTGAGTTTCTCGACGACCTCCTCGTCCGTCATGGGATTTTGTGCATGTCCGCGTGGAAAACTCACTTCCAGAGAAAGGGTTTGCCCCGCATCGGTGGTAACCGTGATGCGATTCGGAATGCCGAAAGGATAGCCTTCGGTCAGTTTCGGGTCTTCAGCCAGCGTAACATTGTTCTTGAGCATCTGGCGCGTAGTGGGGTCAAAGATACGCTCCTGTGAGAACGACTCTTTGGTAATCTTGCCATCCATCAGCGCAACCAGCGTAATGTATTGAATAGAGTGGTCGGCAGTTTCGCGTGTTTTGGGTTCCCACTTTTCAGGGTCTTTGGCAATAATCTCGTAAGATGCTTTGAAGGTATCGATATGCAACGATTTGAGCTTGGCGCCATTGAGCTGTTTATGCAGTTGCAAGGCGGCATCGACAGCGCTTTGAGCATGATACTCTACAGGCCAAAATTTGATGTAAGTGTCAAGAATGCGTCGTGGTGGCGTGTGTTGTTGCAAGCCCGCGAGGAACTTGTCATCGAACTTTTCGCCATTGAGAAGTTGTCGGAAGAAGCCCATTTCGCCGTCAAAGGGTTGATACGGTCCCGTGACGCCTTTGGCGGCAAGGAGGGCGGCAAACACCCCATTGCGTGCCGAGTTAGCGGCAGCGGCGCCCTTCCACATCGAGAGCTCCCCAGCGCGAGTCTGACGCATTGAAGCATGCGGCACAATTGCAATGGAGATGGCATGTTCAACCTGTTCGCCTTTCAACCCTAAGAGTTTGGCAGCGCCACAGGCAGTGCCAATCGCAATGTAATTGACATGGTCCCAGCGGTTTTTGCGCAAGCTGGCGGCATCACAAAGGTTGATGGGAATTTCATATGCGATAGCCAGTGCAGTGATAAGGTCACGAGTCGAATTGCCGTTCCATTCGGCAAGAGCCATTAAGGCGCCAATCATGTCCGAAGGATGGAGCGGTTCTTTGGAAAGATAGGTGTCGTTAAAATCAAGATAACGGACGGCAACACCGTTGACGAACCCAGCGATTTCGGGCGGAGTTTTCGTAGCCGTGCCCCAAAGCGTAGCACCACGCTGACCGGGCGCCAGCGCATAGTCATATGCGTAATTGCGCACAGCTTTTGGCGTGTCTTCACCGATGGCACCCATAGCTGTGCCAAAGCTGTCCAAAATGCGGCGCTTGACCTCATGAATGGTCTCTTTCGGAAGATGCTCGTAAGTAATGGCGTCTGTGTAGGAGGCAAAAAGCTGGCTATAACGGTCCGACATGGTGGTTTTGTTGAAAAAAGGTTACTGGAAGACTTGGGAAAAATAAAAAACTTTGTGTGAAAATATGAATGGCACAACCAATCAGCATCATGAAGGGTCTTCGCCCCAGACATCTTCGTCAGTTTCGTGTTCATGGCTGTGCTCTTCGGTGTGTTCGGTCTCGGTTGGCTGAGGCTTAGCAAAATGCTCGAAGCCTGAGTATTGCGAAAGGTCTTCTTCATGACCGTAGATGTCGCGCAGCTTGATACCAAAGTCCTTCGGCTGAATTTTGCCGATAACGCTAATGTCTTTGAGGGTTTCAATTTTGGGGAAATCGCTGGGCTTGATGGTAAAGCAAAGCTCATAATCCTCACCGCCGAAGAGCGCATATGTGAGCGCATCGTCTTCAAACTCGCTGGCAATTTCACGCACTTCAGCAAGAATAGGAATGCGACTTTCTTCAATCAGTGCGCCGACGCCAGACTGCCGACAAATGTGTTTGATTTCAGAGCCTAAGCCATCCGAGATGTCAATCATGGCGGTGGGAACAAGTTGTATTTGTGCAAAGAGCCTAACCATATCGAGCCGAGCTTTCGGCAAAAGATGTTTCTCAATTGCCTTTTGATACTCTGTAAGGTCGGGCTTGTAGGACTCTTTCGGCTGGTCGGGATTTTCGGCAAGAAACTGCAGCATAAGCTCGCGCTCACGCATGAGCACTTTCAAGCCAGAGTAAGAACGCCCGACATCGCCAGTTACACAAATCAAATCACCAACACATGCACCATGGCGATAGGTAAGTTTCTCTTTTTCAACCTCACCGACTACTGTGACGCAAATAACCAGCCCAGCCGTTGAAGCCGAAGTATCGCCGCCAACAATAGCCACGTGATACTGTTCAGCCGCTTCTTTCATGCCTTTGTAGAGAGCGCTCATCATCTCCACTGAGATTTTTTCAGAGAGTGCTACCGAGACCGTCGCATAAAGCGGCGTAGCATTCATGGCGCAGATGTCAGAGACATTGACACTAATAGCCTTTGCGCCCAAGTGTTCAAGCGGCGTGGTCAGTAAATCAAAATGAATGTGTTCCAAAAGCAAATCGGTGGAGATGACTTGATACTTACCGTTTGGTAAATCGATGACGGCGCAATCGTCGCCAATGCCTTTTTTGAGTGTGGCAAGCTCCTTTTCAGTGGGCTGAACAATTTGATGCAAGCGTTCAATTAAACCGAACTCCCCGATTTCGGAAACCCGTGTAAATGACATTGCACAAGGAAGTTTTATATTGAGAAGATATACAAAAGTCTTTGAACTCTGCTTATGCAAAAGCAGTTACCGATGGCGAGCGTGGCAAGGCAGAGCGTTTCTTGCAGATATTTTAAGCCTGAAGGTGCTTGCCAAGCAAGATGCAAAATTTTGAGCGTATAATCGAACACTTAATTCTGTAAAAATAACCTTGTGAAGATAACACGATGGGATTTTTTGATGCCTTCAAACTCTCGCGTCTCAAAGAAGGTTTGAAAAAAACGCGTGAGTCCCTGACCAGCAAAATCTCACGCTTGGTAAAAGGCAGAACAAAGATTGACGATGAGTTTTTGGAGGAGCTGGAGCAGATTCTCATTGCGGCGGATGTTGGGGTGCAAACCACACTCAAGATTGTGGAGGCTATTAGTGCGCGTGCCAAAAAAGAGCGCTACATGAACGAAGAAGAACTGCAAAAAATGGTGCGCGACGAAATCCAAAAAATGATGCTCGATGCGCGCCAGACCACCATTGTAGATTTTGAAGCGCCCTTACCCCATGCCCCATATGTTATCATGATTGTTGGTGTCAATGGTGTGGGCAAAACTACCAGTATAGGCAAAATGGCATACAACTACAAAAAAGCGGGAAAGTCGGTGCTCATTGCCGCCGCCGACACGTTCCGTGCAGCCGCCACAGAACAGCTTGAAATCTGGGCAGAACGCGCAGGCGTGCCGATTGTGGCGCATGGACAAGGCGTCGACCCAAGCGCGGTGGTGTTCGATGCCCTTAGTTCCGCTATCGCCAAAAAAATCGATGTGGTGCTGGTCGATACAGCAGGACGCTTGCACAATAAAACGCACTTAATGGAAGAATTAGCCAAAATCAAGCGCGTCATGAAAAAAAAGCTGCCGACCGCGCCAGACGAAGTCCTGCTCGTGCTCGATGGCTCAACGGGACAAAATGCCATCAATCAAGCTAAGGAGTTCATGAAAGCTGTGGAAGTTACAGGGCTCATTCTTACCAAGCTCGATGGCACAGCAAAGGGCGGTGTGGTCATTGCTATTGCTAATGAACTCAGTATCCCAGTTAAATACATCGGCGTGGGTGAGCAGATTGAGGATTTGCAGATTTTTGACCGACAGAAATTTACCGAAGCACTGTTTGAATAAGTCATGCACAGCCTGCATCAAGTTTTTGAATCCTTGACTGGAGTATTACTTTTTAGTCATGAATTGGATTTTCTAAACGCATCATGCCGATACGCATACTTCATCTTGAGCCAAACTTAGCCGATGCCGCTCTAACACTCTTGACACTGAAAAGTGCTTTCCCAGACTGCATCATCGAGCGCATAAGTTCATTGCAAGAGTTCGAAGAGGAATTGGATGAGAGTTCCTACGATGTGGTCATTTCCGAGTATCAATTCTCTGACGGCACAGCCGAAAAAGCCATTAAACTGCTGCGGCGCAAGCGACCGCTTGTGCCCTTCATCGTCTTCTCTGAAGTGCGTCAGACGGCGGTTGCACTGAAAATGCTGGAAAGCGGTGCCGCCGATTATGTCTTCAAAGAACATCGACAGCACTTAGCCAGCGCCATTCAGGAAGCTCTGCAAAAAGTTGCGGCATTAACCCAAGCGCCTAAGACCCCAACAGAGCCAATGCAACCTGGCGCGCCAACTGCCAGCGAACCTGCCGGAATCACACCAACAGCGGTCAAGGATACAGCAACGCCGCCAGCACCGCCTGAACAGCTTAGCACCGCCCCGCTTCAAGAATCGCGGCAAGAAAACAAGACGACAGACATAGCACCGAGCGAGCAAGATGACGCAAAACTTGCGCCCGTAGAAAGTCCGTTTGTAGAAAGCCAAGTAGCAAGTCCCTTTCTCGATGCAGAGCAAGAACCAGCCGAGCGTGCCGACGAAGCGAGTTCATTTTTGCCTGAAGAAGAGGAAAAGCAAGCATCATCCGACCAGCCGCTTATCGCCAAAAAAATTGAGGAAGAGCAAGATTTGAAAAGTGAGGCAATAGCGTCACCAGTGCCTGCTATCACCGCTGATGCAAAAGAGCCGCAAGCTAAAGACGAGCAACAAACTGACACGGCAATAAGCACCGCGCCACCCAGTTCCCTTGAAGGGGCAGAGCGCTCAGAACAAGTGGGCACAATAAACTTTCGCACCATTGTCGAGCAACTTTCGGACACAATTTTGCTGATAGATGGGCAAGCTCAAATTTTCTATGCAAACCCTGCCGCCGAGAAAATTTTCAACGGCACCACTCTGAAGGGCAAAAACTTCTTCGATTTTGTGCATCCCGACGACCGACCGCTCATGCGAGACCGACTGGAGGAGATTATCGAACATCCCGAGCGCCAATATACAGACTCACTGGAGCTACGCCTGAAGTTGCCGCAAAGCTCACTGCGCGTCATTTCAGTTCGTGGATGCAGTGAGTTAGAGAACCCCACTGTGCAAGCCGTCGTGCTGACCGTGCGCGATATTACCGAGCGGCGCCAGCAAAGCGAAAAACGCAAAATACAAACCCGCATGCTCGAGCAGATGATGAACGGCTTTGCACTAAGCGAGGTGATGAATGAAATGTGCTTAAGCATAGAAAACTATATGACCGATTGGTTTTGCAGTGCGATGCTTGCCCAGCGAGACGAGCTAAGAACGTGTGCGGCGCCAAGCCTGCCAGATGAATATGTCAGACGAATCGATGGAATAAAAATTGCCATGAACAATTGTTCGTTTGGCACCGCCGCGCATCTGAAAAGGCGTGTGGTGTCAGAAAATTTGCAAACCGACCCGCTCTGGGAAGACTACCGCGACCTTGCAGAAACCTTTGGGTTAGGCGCATGCTGGGCACAGCCGATTCTTGGAGCAAAACAGCAAATACTGGGCATGCTGGTGCTGTATGCAGCAGAACCGCGGCGACCAGATAGCATGGAAATAGAACTGGTAGAGTCAGCCGCCAGTGTAGCAAGTGTGGTCATTGAGCGCACGCAAATGCAAGAGCATCTGCGCATGAGTGAAGAACGCCTGCGCCGCACCATTGACACGGCACCGATTGGCATTTTTACATGCACGCTCAATGGACGCTTCAGCGATGTCAATCCCGCATTTTGCAACATGCTGGGCTACACCGCAGATGAACTTCTGGAAATGACCTTCCAAGACATCACGCATCCAGACGACTTGGCTATATCTACAGAGCAAGATGAAAAACTGCTCAGCGGAGAAGTGCAAACCTACTCACTACACAAACGCTACTTGCGCAAAAATGGTGAGCCCGTGCATGTACGCGTGCAGGTCGGCTTAGCCAAAAACGCAGATGGTAGCCCCGCTTACTTTGTGGCAGAAGTGGAAGACATGACCGAAGTGATGCGTGCCACAAAAGCACTGGAAGAATCAAACGCAAAGCTCACAACAATTTTGGATAACATCACAGATGGCGTCTATCTCTTTCGTGTCTATCCCAACCGAGATTTTCAATACGACTTTTTTTCCCCGTCTTGCGATAGCCTCTTCGGCTTTACTGGCGAAGAGATGATGCGCAATAAGTTCCTGTGGATGAACAACGTGCATGAAGAAGATAGGAAGCAGGTCATAGAAAGCGCATACGCAAAAATTTTCGAGGGTCAGCAAGCAGTGCTGGAGTATCGCTTTCATCACAAAGACGGGCGCTTGCGTTGGCTCTCGGCAGTGCTCTCTCCGCGCTTTGATGCCGAGCAAAACTGTTGGTTAGTCGTTGGAGTCACGCGTGATATAACCGAGCGCAAACTTAATGAACTGGCACTCAAACAATCGGAAGAGCGCTATCGTGCGCTGGTCAGCAGCAGCAAAGATGGAGTCTATCTCATTCAAGACTCAAAATTTGTCTTTGCCAACAGTGCTCTGCTAAACATGCTGGGATACACACTGGAAGAACTGACAGGTCAGCTATGCTTTGACATTATTGCGCCAGAATATCGGTCAAAATTTGAAGAGACAGTTGCCGCCTTGGGGCAAGGCAAACTCATCACTGACGAATATGATGCCGAACTGCTATGCAAAAATGGCAAGCGTGTAGCCGTTATCATCACCATCGCTGAAATTAACTACGAGGGCAAGCCAGCAGCCACCGGCACTATTAAAGATGTCAGTGAAAAGAAGCGCTTCGAAGAAATCCTACGCCAGTCGGAAGCAGAACTCAAAGCTATCTTCAACAGTGTGCCGTATGCCATTTTGCTACTTGACCGCAACTATCAAGTGCGTGCGTGCAATCAGCAAGCCATACAAGATGAAGTGGGCTTTTGTGGCAAACCAGTGCAGGTTGGCGATTCCATCTTGGGCATAGAGACGCCGCAATTCAGCAAGCTCAAACAATCTCTCGATGCCGCTCTTCAAGGCGAGTTTGTGCATTACGAAACGCCGCTGGTTGCAGACGGAAAGACCCGTTGGTATGAAGTTCGCATGGCTCCCGTGCGTGACACCAACGAGACAATTATCGGCGCATGTTGTGTATCGATTGACATTTCAGACCGCAAGGCGTCAGAAGAGCAAATGCAGTTCCAATCTCGCATCCTGCATCAGATGAGAGAAGTGGTCATTGCCGTCGATACGCAAGGGCTAATTCGATATTGCAATCCTGCTGCGGAAAGTTTTCATGGCAAATCTGCGGCAGAAATGGTCGGCAAGCGCAGCGAAGAGGTCATGCGCTACAGGTATCCAAACAAGCAAAGCCGTCAAGCCGCAAAGCAAGCCTTGGAGCAAGAAGGGCTCTGGCAAGGCGATGTCATTTATCTCAGTCACCATAGCGGCAAGGAACGCATTGCCCTGCTCTCTATGGCGAAACTCTACACCGATGAACACAAGCCAAATGGATTGCTCTGCGTGCTGGAAGATGTAACCGAAAGACGGCAAGCTGAATTGGAACTGAAAAAAACACAAGAGCAACTGCGTGAAATCATTCAGAACAATCCTGTGGTGCTGTTCTCGCTCAATGCATTAGGCACATTTTCGCTTGCCGTCGGAAAAGGATTAGAGCTATTGGGCTACGACTCAGAGTCATTGGTAGGAAGATCTGTTTATCAGCTCTTTTCACAGAACGCTGTGTTTTTGCAAGACATCGGGCGGGCGCTCTCGGGCGAAAGAGTTCGTCACAGTGCAATGTTTGATGAGCTGTTTTTTGAGTATCACTTGAGCCCGCTGTATGATGATGAGCAAAAAATTATTGGGGTGTTAGGTGTGGCGATTGAGCACACGGAAAAATATCGTGCCGAGCGTGAGCGCGAACAGTTGCAGGCGCAGCTGATTCAGGCGCAAAAAATGGAAGCCATCGGCACACTGACGGGCGGCATTGCCCATGACTTTAACAACCTGCTTGGAGCAATACTGGGCAATCTTGAGCTGGTCAAAATGTATGGGGCATCGCTTGATGCTATTCAAAAACCAATCGAGCGCATAGAATCTGCCACCATGCGTGCCGCAGCACTGACACAGCAACTGTTAGGGTTTGCACGCCAAGGCAAATTTGCGCCAAAACAAATATCCGTGAATCAGGCAATTCTGAGTGCATTAGAAATTTTGGAACACACGATTGACAAGCGCATCGTCATTCAAAAGAATTTAGCACCAGATTTACCTGATATTTATGCCGATGAAACTCAGTTGCAACAGGTCTTCATCAATCTCACACTAAACGCCAGCGAAGCGGCGCAACCGCATCTATTGGAAAGCGGTAAATCGTGCATCACTTTTACAACCGCATTGCTGCAAGAGCCGCTCACTTACTCGCGCCTCAGGCTCGATGCAAACAAAACCTACGTGCATATCCAAGTCTCTGACAATGGCGTCGGCATACCCAAAGAAATGCAGGCAAAAGTGTTCGAGCCTTTCTTCACCACAAAAGAAGTGGGCAAGGGCACAGGGCTGGGATTATCAGTAACGTATGGAATTATTAAGAATCACCGTGGGGTTATTGAGCTCGAAAGCGAGAAAGGCAAGGGCACAACCTTCCACATTTATTTACCAGTTGCTGCATCTGTGCCCGAAATTAAAGATTAGCTCTGTATGCATATTCTGATTGTAGAAGATGATGCACTGGTCGGTGAAACGCTGGCGGCTTTGTTATCTACGCTCGGGCATAGCGTGCTTGTTGCCAACAATGGACATGAGGGCATTGCATACTTTGAAGCCAAGCAGCCAACGATTGATGCCGTCATTTTAGATATGAGAATGATGCCACTCTCTGGCAAAGAGATATTTATGCGACTCAAAAGCATTCAGCCAGATGTGAAAGTCTTTCTTTCCACAGGATACGTTGAGGACAAGGTGATAGAAGAACTGACAAAGCAGGGTCTGGTAGGCGTCATCCCAAAACCCTATCGGCTCTCTGAATTGAAACAAGCACTAAACAAGCTATCTACATAACCTCATACACAACTCAACATATCTACGCAAGTGAACATGACCGACTTTGCTTTTAAGAGCATCACAGGTGAGAGCAAAAAATTCTCTGACTACAGGGGCCGAGTGATGCTGGTGGTCAATGTAGCGTCAAAATGCGGCTATACGCCCCAGTATCGCGGCTTGGAAGCACTGCATGAGCAATACTCGCCTAAAGGCTTGAGTGTTGTGGGCTTTCCATGCAACCAATTTGGTGCGCAAGAGCCGGGCACGAATGAGGAAATTTTGCAATTCTGCACAAGCCGATACGGCGTAAAGTTTGACCTGATGGATAAAATCGATGTAAATGGCGCAACTGCTCATCCATTCTATCAATGGCTGACGGCAAATGCCAATCCGCCGGGCAGAATAAAATGGAATTTTGAAAAATTTTTAATCGGCAGAGACGGCTCAATCCTTGCACGCTTTGAAAGCGCCGTAGCCCCTGACTCAGAAAAAATGAAGCAAGCGATTGAAAAAGCCTTGGCGCAAAGTCCGCCACAGGGATAGAAAAACAACTGCGCATCGCTGGCATGCAACATCAATAGCATGAGCTGAAAGAGCCGTGCAAATCTGCCCCTGTTTTGCCAGAAAATCTCTATCTTTGAAAAACGGACTTTGAGAAAAGAAAAATTGGACAGGTGCAGGACTTAAAGGATTGGCTATCTGCCAGCGCGCAGGGAGTTGAAAAGCATAAAAAGCCACGCTCACGGCGGCGTTTCAAGATGAAGCGGATGCAAATGCCACACGTCTCACGCGCCGCCGTGCCATCGACTTTCACAGTGATGAACATGGTCTGTGGCTATGCTTCTATTGTCACTGCAAGTAGCGGCGACCTTGTAGCCTCTGGCTGGTTCATTATTTTCGCTGCGCTCTTCGATACCATTGATGGCTTCATCGCTCGGCTAACCAATTCATCATCTGACTTTGGCTTAGAACTCGATTCACTCTCCGACTTGGTCTCGTTTGGCGCCGCGCCAGCATTTTTAGCCTACAAGTCAGGACTGGAAGTATTGGGGCTGGTAGGACTGCTGCTTAGCGCCATGCTCATGATTGGCAGCGGACTGCGCTTGGCACGATTTAACTCGCAATTTACAGGCTACAAGGATTACTTTTCAGGACTCCCAACACCGTCACAAGCCATGACCGTAGCAGCCTGTGCCGTGTGGTTCTCAAGCGAAAATATCTTGACCGATGAGCAAAAAGTCTGGGTGCTGATGGCCCTATCACTCGTGTTGCCACTGCTCATGATAAGCAAAGTGCGCTACGAAAAACTGCCCAAGCCCACGCAAGAAGAATTCCGAAAACGACCGCTCAAATTTTCATTGCTCATCATTGCAAGCGTCATCATTTTGTCATTCCAAGCCAAAGGGCTCTTCGTGGTCATGCTGTGCTACATTTTGGCAGGCATCGCACGCTCACTCTACGATTTCTTCTTTGAAGAAATGCCCACTGAAAAAATTACCGAACCAAACTCACTGACAAACAGTGACTTTTCCAAAAAACAACCATCTTAATCTAACCATGCGTCGAACATCTATCGTGCTCTTTTCCATGCTCTGGCTAATGGCATGCGCCCAGCCTAAAGCCGATAACAAAACTGCTCAAACAGAGACGCCAGCCACCACAACATCTGACACAAAACCTGCTGCCTCAACCCTGAAAACATGGAAAGAATTGGATGATTTTCACACTGTGATGGCGGAGACTTATCACCCATTGGAAGATGGGGATTTCAAACCGATTCGCCAGCGTGCAAATGAACTGGCGGCACGAGCAAAAGACTGGGCGGCATCGGCTGTGCCTGAAAACTACACCACCAAGCCCGAGTTCAAAGCGGTGATGGATTCGCTGGTCAAGGAGTCTCAAGCACTGGCAGAGATGATTGCCAAAAATGCGTCAGACCAAGAAGTGAAAGCGGCACTGACTGCATTGCACGATAGGTTCCACCAAGTGGAAGGAATGTGTCAAAGAAAAAAATAGCCCTAACTGCTCTATGCTCTTCAAAGCCAAAGTGCTCGTTACGCTTCGTAAATCCATTCTTGATGTGCAAGGCAAAGCCGTCTTGCATGCGCTTCAGAGTTTATCTTACACAGGGGTAAAATCGGCGCGCATCGGCAAGTATATCGAGCTGGAGATTGAAGCCGACACACTTGAAGCCGCAACTGCTGTAACCGAATCGGCGTGTAAGAAATTGTTGGCAAATCCCGTGATGGAAGATTTTCATATCGAAGTCGAGGAGCTCTCCGATGTTCATCGCTCATAGACGCACAACTGATACTTTATGACAAAACTTCGGTTCGGCATCGTGGTGTTTCCGGGCTCCAACTGCGACCACGACGCGCTGACAGTCTGCCAATCGCTTCCAAATGCCGAAGCCAAACTGCTCTGGCACAAACAGGCAGACCTTGAAGACAGTGATGTCATCATCTTGCCCGGTGGCTTTTCCTTCGGCGACTACCTGCGTGCCGGCGCTATCGCACGCTTTTCACCCATCATGCAAGAAGTCATTCGGCATGCCAAAATGGGCAAGCCCGTCTTAGGTATCTGCAATGGTTTTCAAATTCTGTGCGAGGCAGGATTATTGCCCGGCGCACTGCTGCGAAATCAGCATCGACGTTTTGTGTGCAAAATGGTCACACTCAAAGTGCTGCGAACCGATACCATTTTTACAAGCGAATATCACGAAGGCGAAATTTTGCGAATCCCGATTGCACACGGAGAGGGCAATTACTTTGCGCCACCTGAATTGCTCGATGAAATGGAGGACAACGGACAGGTCATCTTCAAGTATTGCGATGCACAAGGTGAAATTACCGACGCCGCCAACCCAAACGGCTCCATGCGCAACATTGCTGGCATTACGAACAAAGAAAAAAATGTCTTGGGCATGATGCCGCATCCTGAACGCGCCGCTGAAGCCTTGCTTGGTTCCACAGACGGACGCCGACTGTTTGAATCGCTGGTGCAACGAGCAACACTTCAAGCGATGTAGATGCCTCATGCGCAAGGTCTCACGGATAGGCTGGTCAAAATATGCTGGTGCGTGCTTGCTGTGTCTGTGCTCAATGCTCCCCACAACGGGACTGGGGCAACAGCAACCCTATCCCTTGGTGCTCGCCTACGACAAGGCCGCCTTTCGCACATTTCTCAAAAATTATGAGGCGTTCAAAAAAAAGTATCGGTTCAACTACCTGCGAGAAAAAATTGATTCGGTCGGTTGCACCATTGGGCAGTTAGCCTATGCAGCGCAAGCCATCAAACTGCCGTTGGAAAAACATCTGAGCGAAGCCGATACCACAGCCGCTATTCTCAAGGCATTGAGAGAGTTTATTGATGAAAACAGCGTGCTGCTTAATACCACGGTGCGAGAAATTGTCTTGGTGTCCATGCGCGAAGTCGAAAATGCCATCGTCGTAAAGTTTGAGCGTGCAACATATGGTAAGATGCGAGCGGGCGGCAACACACGCGGGCAGTTGGAGTTCGTTATCAACCGCAAAGGTGAAATTGCCGTGCTCGCCTGCACTGCCACACGCGTGCTCGCTGGATTGCCACAAAAAGCCAAAGTCCCTATCGACAAAATCTACAAGATGCTACTGGGCAAAAAGCTAAGGTTCACCGTTGATGAAAAACATGTTCAGTATGAAATTGACCGCATTGATGTCATTAAGCCTGCATTGCTCTGCGTGTATGAAGATAAAGAAACCCTCGTGCAGACGCTCAAGAATGGAGAAACAGAACTCTCTCTAAAGCGCGCCAAGGTGCACTTAGCATATGAAGTTGAAATTGACATCAAATACAAAAAGCCAATTGCGCGCATCTACATTGACGCCATCACTGGCGAAGAACTGGCAACCGAATATCCCTTCCTTGAAGAAAACTAATCCTCAAGAGGAGCACGACAGATGTTGACTCGAATCTTGCTGACATGGCTCATCAATGCAGTAGCAGTGTATGCGACGGCGACATTTGTGCCCGACATTACTGTAAAGAGCATCTGGTCGGCGCTGCTGGCGGCGTTAGTTTTGGGATTGGTCAATACTTTTGTGCGTCCGATTCTGATGCTATTGTCGCTCCCGCTGATTGTGGCAACACTGGGTTTATTTTTATTGGTCATCAATGCGTTGATGTTGTTGCTGGCGTCGGCGCTGCTTCCCGGGTTTGAAGTCAAGGGCTTTTTTACGGCAATTCTTGGTGCGGCACTGATTAGCTTGGTGTCTTTTATTTTAGGCGCAGTGCTGAAGGTTGAAGGCTAAAAGCCTACTGGGGTTGCGGTAAGTTACACAAATGAGGCAGGGGTCAGCAAAGCCGTTTTCAGGCGCTCCATATAAACATGATGTGGAATTTCAATCGCGCCGAAGCGGCGGACATTGTCATTCATGAATTGTGAGTCAAGCAGAGTAAAGTGCCGTTCTCGTAGGCGTTCCATGAGGGCGGCAAACGCAACTTTTGAGGCGTTGGAGACACGGTAGAACATTGATTCGCCAAAAAATGCTGAACCTAATGCCACGCCGTATAGCCCGCCAACCAATATGCCGTCTTTATAGGTCTCAACGCTATGCGCGTAGCCCAAGTGATGCAGTTCTGTGTAAGCCTCAATCATTTCTTCGGAAATCCATGTTCCAAGTCCATCGCCACGCTCGGTAGCGCACTGGCGCATGACTTCTTCGAAAGCCGTGTTGATACGGACTTCAAAAATGCCTTTCTTGATAATCTGGCGCAAAGAGCGTGGTGGCTTGAAGGTCTCAATGGGGATAATGGCACGCATTTTGGGCAAATACCACTGCACTTCGCCAGTGATGGAGTCAGCCATAGGAAAAATGCCAGTGGAGTAGCCGTAGAGCAAAATATCGGGCGTAAGGTGGTAATCAGGTTGCCGGTGTGCCATAGCCTAAACGGAGCTTGAAGTCAAGAGAAATCATATACGGCGCCAGTATGCCAAGCGTAGCCCATTGATTCCAAAGCTGATTCCAGATGAAGAGTGGAGTCAAAGGTCAATCTTTGGCGATAGCCAGCACGCCTTTTGAGGCAGTTTCGGCAGGTGGCAGTTCTTCATAGACCTTGCCCGGCTCTTTGCGCCCAACCAGTTCATAGACCTTGATAGGTTCTGCCTTGCCTTGCACGGTAATGGTCGCCAGTTCGCGGCAGAGACAGTAATCCTTGACCCGCTCATATGTGAATTGCGAAATCATAATCGAGGTGCCGAAGGCTTTGTTTGCTGCCTCAAGGCGAGCGGCAAGGTTCATGGCATCGCCCATAGCCGTATAAGCAAAACGCGATTGTGAGCCCATATTGCCGACAATTACCGTGCCAGTGTTAATCCCCATGCGTGAGTAAATCGGTGGCTTGCCTTCGGCTTTCCACTTTTCACGAAGTTTGGCTAAGGTCTCTTGCATCTCCAGCGCCGCCCAGCAGGCTTGTTTGGCATGGTCTTCCACAGGAATGGGAGCATTCCAGAAGGCCACCACTGCATCACCGATATACTTATCGAGCGTCCCGCCATATTTGAAGATGATGTCGGTCATGGTGCCAAGATACTCGTTGAGCAATTCAACCAGTTTTTCGGGATTGTCTTTATAGCCTTCGGAGATGTTCGTAAAGCCTTTAATGTCGCTGAAGAACATGGTGAGTTCTCGCCGCTCGCCACCCAGTTTGAAAGAGTCGGGATTAGCAATCATTTGGTCGACCAACGCGGGCGGCACATAGACGTTGAAGAAGCCCTTGATGAGTTTCTTCTGGCGAGATTCAGTAAAGTATTGGTAGAAAATGCTGGCAATGTAAGACAGGGCAATGGTGCTGGCAAATGGAATGACATAAACCAACTCGCTCTCCTCGGTGAAGCGCTGCAATGAGTATTGATAAGTAACGATGAACGTCCCAATAGTAAGCAGAATCGAGAGCACTTCTGCACTAAACTCCTGCATGGAGCCCAATTGCTTGAAGCCAAATGCGGCAAGCACCGAGATAGCAAGCGCGCCGACCACAAATAAAGCTTGTGTAGAGAAAGGTTGAGAGATGAAATAAGCCACCGGATTGGCGCCAAGAATATAGACAAGCAGGGCACTGGTACTCAAAATAGCCACAAAGGTTACAAGCATGGTAATAATCAGCATCAAAGTCTGGTTAGGTAGGCGCGCCCGCTTAATGGAAACGGTGGCAACAAACAGCAAGTAACTAACTGCAAGCAGCGCAACAATTACCATCAGCGGATTAGCCAAGCGAATGAAACGACCATCAATAAAATTCTGAACGGCAGTGGCGTGCATCTCCACCCCATACATCTTGTTCTGGTCAGGGCGACCATCTGTCCACATCGATGTGGGAAAATCATCTTTCGCTTCAGGGAACATTGGACCGATGATACAGATTTTGCCGCGAACTTGGTCTTGAATCCCGCTAAGCGGGTCGTCAAAGAGGTCTGTTGCCCATAGGTCACGCAGGTCTTCATTGCGAATAAGCGAGAGCGAATCCAACCCAGTTTCTTTCATAACTTGCTGAAACTGCTCATACTCGAACTTGGTCATGAACTCGCGGTCGTCGAGGATGTTTTCAGCAGAAATTTCAGGGAAAGCATGACTGGGACCGTAAGGGTTCAGCAAGACGGATTCACCATCAAAGCTCGGAATGACTTTGCCGGCAAAGACAAACTGATTGCCTTCATTGCGCACAGAATCGTAAGTATGGGTATAAACTTTCAGGATAGCGTAAGCAAAGGATAGAAACTGTTGACCAATTACGTTTGCGCTGGCAGGGTGATAGCGTCGTAAGACCCCGTCGTTATCTTGTCGCACATAGACATTGCCGACAGCTGTGCCCGGAGCCCCATCGAAGATGGTAACATAGTCGACTTTTTTGAGTGAGGTGTATTCAACTTGGCGGTTTTCAGTCATGTTCGTGGGTTCACGACCAGCGACGACCACATTTTGGGCAATGGCAGCTGCTTCACGAAAGGCGGCATCGCCACCTTTTTTATCAACCTCATCGAACATCAAGTCAAAGGCAATGACCTTTGCCCCGGCGCGATGAAGGTTGCGAATAATGCGAGCATGGTAGTCGCGTGGCCATGGAAAAGATTGTATGGCTTGCTGGGCTTGGTCGGTTATAGCAATGATGACCACTTGAGAAGTGCGCTTAAAGGTCGTATCTACTGGGCGGATATTGAATTTGGTATCTAAAAGCTTGAGCTCGAGGTTATACAAAATATCAAGACGTGAAATAAGAAATGAGAAAAACACAATAAGCGGTGCAATAGATAAGCCAATAAACCAGATTTTGCCCAGTATATTTGTCTTCAGAAACTCTCTGAAAGACTTTCGAGTGCTGCTTGGCGTCCCCATACTCTCAACATTAGTTCGTCGGAGAATTTACAACGAAGAAGAATTTACGCCAATAACTAATTTGAGCAGAAGCATAAAGCGGCATTGACAAGCTGGCGGCAAAAATGTGCAGAAGTAGCACTGCGGATTTTGAAGAAAGTAAAGGTGTTGCTATCTTTTCGAGCGAAGACTTCCACAAGGGCAATTAGCTCAGTTGGTTAGAGCGTTCGCTTCACACGCGAAAGGTCACTAGTTCGAATCTAGTATTGCCCACACTGCGGTCTCCATAGCAACTCGAAGGCGTGGATAGTCAGTCTCTTTGGGAGAAGCAGTTTTTCTACGAAAGTTTAGAGCCCTGTGGCAAAGCGAATCTCACTCTCTGACCTCGACACGCTACTGCGCCAGAAGAAAATAGAGCCTGTCTACTTTTTTTATGGAGAAGAAGACTTCCTAATTGAAGAGGCGCTCGAAGCATTGAAAACAGTGCTGTTCAAAGATGAGCTGGAGCAGGTAACCAACACGGTGGTGCTCTATGGTGCAGAGACCAGCTTAGGCGCCATTGTCTCAGCCGCATCAGAGTATTCAATGTTTTCGGAGCGGCGGCTCGTTGTTGTACGCCAGTTCGAGAAAGTCCGCAAAGAGTCTAACAAAGAAAAACAGGCGGCGCAACTTGCCGAATTGGCGCAGTATCTGCAAAACCCACTGGCAACGACCACGCTGGTGCTCACCGCAGGCGCGCTCGAAAAGCAGGAACTCAAAAAAGAACCTTATTCATGGTTAGATAAAGTCAGCTATGAATTTGTGCCACTGAAATCGGGCGCAGAGTTTGCCGAGCAGTATGCTGCGCGTTTAGGCTGGCGCCTGACGCCAGAAGCCTTGCGCAACTTGGATATTTTCGTTGGCAATGCCGCCCGGGAGCTAAGCAGTGAAATTCAAAAGCTGATATGCTACGCCAGCGAACGCCCCGACAAAACCATCACAGGAGAGGATGTGCTGGAAGCCGTAGCTGTGCTGAAAGAATACGATGTCTTTGCCTTGCAAAAAGCCATTGCCGAGCGAAATCTGCGCCAAGCAACGGGCATTGCCCTTAAAATTTTAGACAAAGAAGGCACGCCCTTGCCAATTGTAAATTACTTCACACTATTTTTTGTTAGACTCTGGAAATTGAAAACGCCAGCAGTGCTGCGCATGAGCGACCAAGATGCGGCAAGAGAGCTCGGATTGTTTGGCGCACAAATCTACTTTTTGAAGGAATACCGGCGTCATGCCGACCTATTTTCACTTGCCGATATTGAGCGGGCACTCACGGCACTGCATCAGGCAGATCTCTTGCTGAAGGGCATTCTTCCTAAAACCGATGAGGCGCTGCTGATACTCAACTTAATTCAAAAACTGGTTTCATTAAGCTAAATCGCTCCTGTCAATCATGCAGCAGGCAATTGTTCGCAAAATCCTCTGTCCAGTCGATTTCTCACCGCAGTCGCAGTCGGTGGTTGAACATGCCACAAAAGTCGCCGAAATCTTCAACGCCAGCATTGTCGTGCTCAATGTGGTCGATGACCTTGCACCAGAGTATATCCCCTACCGCAAAAGCAGCAACGATATGCAAATGCTGCACCGCACCTTAGAGCAGGATTCACAAAATCGGATGAAACTGCACATTCAGCCGAAATTGCGCAACACCCAGAACGTGACCATGCTGACCGCATTTGGCAAACCCACCGAGATGATTACGCGCATTAGCAAAGAACAGCATGCCGGTCTTATCATGATGGCAACCCGAAGCATGGGCATTACCAATCAGTTCATCGTCGGCAGCACAACCTACCGCGTTGTGCGCACCGCTCCGTGTCCGCTGATGATTTTCTCTCGCCCAGAACAAAAATTTCGTCCGATTCGGCTACTTTTCCCGACCGATTTTTCGGAGCTGTCGCAACAAGCGGTGCCATATCTCATCAAGTTCGCCAAAGAGTATGACTCGGATGTGCATGTCGTGCATTATCGCTCCGTGCAGTCAGCGGCAACAAGAGACCCAAAAATTGAGATGGATGCCATTAAACGGATGCTAACGCTCAATGGTCTGAAACGCTTGTTCATCAATGACGACATCAAAGGAATGTCGCCAAGTAATGCCATCTTGAAGTATGCCAAAGAAAACACCATCGACTTGATTGTGCTGTCTGCACACGGCGCAGGCGGGTTCAAACAGTTTTTCTTAGGCTCTACCGCCGTCGAAGTCTCAAGCCGCAGCGAATGCCCAACCTTAGTCGTGCGAAAGATAGACTGGTCACTATGAAACGCAAGCTGAAAGACCGGTGTTCAAATCGCACGGCGATTGCGCCGTGTGGCTAAACCCATGCGGCTGAAAATCGTGCCAACCGCACAGCCAAAGCATGGCACAAGCGACTGCAGAAATGCAGACAAAGACGCACAGAAAAGCTCGCATGAGTAGCGGGTCGGCAAGCAAGTATCTATCAACATAAGCCGCAACACATAAGCGTTGGCAACAAGACACAATAAACCTTGACATGTTAAAGCATTCTCTCTTTCGAAAGAAATCCATTCAGCAAATTCAAAGCGATGTGGAAAACGGCTTCGGCGACGGCGAAAAAACACATTCGCTGGTGAAAACCTTAAGTGTCTTCGACCTAACCATGTTTGGAATTGCGGCAGTGGTGGGCGCTGGCATTTTCTCAACCATTGGCAATGCCGCACATTCAGGCGGACCAGCTGTGGCGCTGCTGTTTGTCTTCACCGCCATTGCCTGTGGATTCTCGGTGCTCTGCTATGCTGAATTTGCCTCGCTCATTCCTGTCTCTGGTTCCGCTTACACCTATGCGTATGCCGCTTTCGGCGAACTCTTTGCTTGGATTATCGGCTGGGGCTTGATTATGGAATATGCGGTCGGCAATATCGTGGTGGCTATCTCTTGGAGCGACTACTTTACATCGCTGCTGGCAGGCTATGGCATCCAGTTCCCAGACTATCTCTCAATGGATTACTTCACTGCCGCGCAAGCCGCAACAAAAGTGGAAGCCGAACTGGCGCATGGTCTCACACTGGAAGAGCTGAAAAAAAATTTAGACTTTGCAAGCCTTCTCAATGCCTACGAAACATGGAATCATGCGCCCGTGATTGCAGGCGTTCGGCTAATATGTGACTTGCCCGCCTTCTTCATCAATGCCGTGATTACGGCCATTGTCTATGTGGGCATCAAAGAATCGCGTGTAACCACAAACATCATGGTGCTGCTGAAAGTCGGTGTGGTGATACTGGTGGTGGTCTTAGGAGCGTTTTATGTCAACCCAAGCAACTGGAGCCCCTTTGCGCCAAATGGACTTTCTGGCGTGATGCAGGGCGTCTCGGCAGTGTTCTTTGCATACATCGGCTTCGATGCCATTTCAACCACGGCGGAAGAATGCAAGGACGCACAGCGCGATTTGCCGCGAGGCATGATTTATTCACTGCTCATTTGCACACTGCTCTACATTGCTGTCGCACTGGTGCTGACAGGAATGAGCAGTTACAAGTTGCTCAACGTCGGCGACCCGCTGGCATTTGTATTTGGACCTGAAGGCGTGAACCTGCAGTGGGTGTCAGGTATCATCGCCCTAAGCGCCGTCATTGCCATGGCGTCCGTGATGCTGGTGTTCCAATTAGGACAGCCGCGCATCTGGATGGCCATCAGCCGTGATGGGCTGTTGCCAAAACGCTTCGCTGAAATTCATCCGCGCTTCAAGACCCCATCGTTTTCAACGATTCTCACGGGACTCATTGTCGGTATTCCTTCGCTGTTTGCCAATATCACGGTGGTAACTGATTTGACCAGCATCGGCACGCTCTTTGCCTTTCTGCTGGTCTCTGGCGGCGTGATGGTGTTGGAAAAATCGGAGCCGCTCGCCGAACGCCGATTCAAAATTCCATTTGTCAATAGCAAATACTGGGTGCCGCTTATGGTGGCGCTCATTTGGGGGAGCGTAGCTGTGCTAAATCCAGAAGGCATGCAAGAATTCTTTACGCTAAAGCTCGGTGATGAATCCCTCTGGACACAACTCGGGCAGCGCATCCCGCTGGCAACCTACGGCATTGGCACCATCGTCTTGGCTTACTACTGCTACACCCGCGAATTTTCTTTGATTCCCGCCCTGGCAGTGCTGTCAGTCGGCTACCTGATGACCGAACTGGGCTCGGCAAACTGGATTCGCTTTGCAATATGGCTGGTCGTGGGATTGTGCATCTACTTCCTCTATGGCTACCGCAAAAGCAAACTCAATCACATCTCCGCTAACTAACCAACCGCCGTTCTCGCTATATTTTACGACATGTGCCAAACTGTAAAAACTTGTAAACTTTTCGCAGCAGATGTTCGACAAACTTGACCAACTAACTGAACGCTACAAAGAGATTGAGGCGCAACTTGCCTTGCCAGAGACCGTGGCAAATCAAGAAACCTTCCGCAAACTAAGCCGAGAATACCGAGCGTTGAGCGAGGTCGTAAAAGTGTATGCCGACTACAAGCGCGCCAAGTCAGACCTTGCAGCCGCAAAAGAAATGCTCTACTCCGAAAAAGACCCCGATATGCACGCACTGGCACAGCAAGAATATGATGCGCTCTCTGAACAACTCCCAAAACTTGAAGAAAAGCTGAAAATTCTGCTCCTGCCAAAAGAAGAAGCCGATTCACGCAACGCCATTGTGGAAATTCGTGCCGGCACAGGCGGAGAGGAAGCCGCGCTGTTTGCCGCCGACCTCTTCCGAATGTATCAGCGCTACGCCGAACGCAAAGGCTGGAAACTGGAACTTTTGGACTACAACGATAGCGCCGCCATGGGAGGCTTCAAAGAAGTTATCTTCAGCCTAAGCGGTGAAGATGTCTATGGCACCATGAAATTTGAAAGCGGCGTGCATCGCGTGCAGCGAGTGCCAGAAACCGAATCCCAAGGACGGGTGCATACCTCAGCCGCATCCGTGGCCGTGCTCCCCGAAGCCGAAGAAGTCGATGTGGAAATTCGTCGTGAAGACTTGGAAATCTCAACCTTCCGAAGTGGTGGCAAAGGCGGACAAAATGTCAACAAAGTTGAAACCGCTGTGCGAATCCGACACATCCCCACAGGTATTGTGGTCGCTTGCCAAGAAGAACGCTCGCAACTGCAAAACCGAGAGCGTGCCATGAAAATGCTCCGCACAAAACTCTATGATGCCAAACTTCAAGAACAATTGCAACAGCGCACCGACATGCGGCGCTCTATGGTCGGCAGCGGCGACCGCAGCGACAAAATCCGCACTTACAACTTCCCTCAAAACCGCGTAACCGACCACCGCTTAGAAGGCGAGTTCAAAAATTGGCCCCTTCAAGAAATTATCAACGGCGATTTGGACAAACTGCTCGAAGCCTTAAAGTTGCAAGACCAAACCGAACGACTCAAAGCCCAATCTAACGCCTAACCGCCGACCGGCTATGTCAGATGATATGAAATCGGCAATTCTACAATAAACGTCGCCCCTTGACCTTCGGTGCTCTCGCACCAGATGCGACCGCGCATGGCATCGACCAACGTCTTGCAAATCCAAAGCCCATAGCCCGTCGACGACTCGCCGCCTGTTGGCTGTGCCGAAAGCCGCATGCGCTTTTGAAAAAGTCGTTTCATCTCCGCTGGCTTGATGCCCGGACCCTCGTCAGCCACTTCGATGCGCACCTGCTGGTGATGCGCACGCAGCCGTATCCAAATTCTCTTCCCAAAAGGTGAAAACTTGATGGCATTAGAAATAAGATTCTCCAAAATCTGTAAAACTGCAATCCTGTCAGCAAACGCTTTGGGAACCGTCTTGCTTGCCTCAACCATCACTTGCAAGTTTTTGGCAGCTGCCTGAAGTTGCAGCGCCTCCACAAGGGTCTCAATCAAATTCGCAATGCCAAGCGGCTCGGGGTGCAAGACCGTGAAACCAGATTCAGAGGAGAGCGGATGCTCGCCTCTAAGCATCTGATGGCAGATGTCCGTCATTCTATGCACCGACTCCTTAATTTGAGAAAGCCGCTTTTCGAGTTGCTCGCTTGAAATTCTGTCATGCTTGCGAAGCAGGGTATCCACGCTTAGCGAAATAGCCGATAGCGGATTTTTAAGGTCATGAGACAAAATCTCCATCAGTTCCGTCTTTTCTTGGCAGGCGCGCTGCAAGTCTTGGGTAGTCTGCAACCGCAAAAGCGCATGAGCCAGCGCAAAGGCAACATTCTGCAAGAGTGCCTTATCAGCCTTGGACCACTTGCGAGCCTCTGTGCAATCGTCAATACCCAAAAAGCCCAAAAACTGCTTGCCCGCAATGACAGGCACAAGCAAAATGGAGTGAATGCCATGCAGCGACATAAAAAATCGCTCTTCGCCAGCAAAATCGTTTGGCGTGCCGAAAATAGGACCGTGATGCATCAAAGTCGCTGTCCAGTTCGGCAGGTGAGCATGCGGCAAGAGTGCAAAGTTGAGACGGTCTTTGCGTAAGGGCAAATTAGGCAGATGAGATTCAGCGACAAGTGAGTAGCTCGGCTGCCCATCAAAGAGTGGCACATTTCTGAAAAAGTAGGCATAGCTTGCAGAGGTAGCCAGCCGAATGTCGGGAAGAAGTGAAGCAAAAAGTGTTTCTGAATCACTGCATTCCAGCAAATTATGCTGAATTTTGACAAGAGCGCTAAGACAAGCAAGCATATCAGAATCAGCAGGCAGCGGAGTAGGGCAGTATCTATCCATATCCACGTGTAACATTTTGATTTTACTACTGAAATGAACATCAAGAGAACCGGGTCTGGGACTCTCGTGCGGGTTTCAAATCATGAGTTAAGACAGGAAATAACACTACACCTGAAAGATAAGTAACCGACCTAAGGAAAACCTAAGAACAGGGAGTAACCAATGTTCAAAAAGTGAACACCGAAGAAAAGGGCAAAAAGTTACGCGTGTTTGGAGGAAAATAGCGGCGGCACCCCATGCCGTCAGGTCTCAATCACTTTGGTCTTAAAGCCGACCACATCTTTACCGATTTTGCCCACGGCATAAACATCAATTTCAACAGTGCCGATGCGATAGACTTGTAAGCCTTTCAAATACGACTTCATCAGGTCAGCAAATTGGCGGAATTTTGCGGCTTGTGCTTTTTGTGCGTCATCGTGCCATTCTTGGGCTTCGCATAGGTTACGGAAAAGGTAGTCGAGCTCGACGCTTTCTACGGGCGTGTCGGCAGCGTATCCGGTGCGGGTGAGGATTTCGTCTATGGTCGGCATGGCATTTTCCCAGCGGAAAATCTCGAAGGGATAGTCGGATTCGCTGGGCATCAGAAGATCTTTTGAAACCTCTTTAAGGGCAGAAACCAAGTCTTCGGCAGTCATTTGTTTTGGAGCGTTGAGTATCTGGTGTATGGCATCACGGAGTTTGTAGTAGAGGGCGCGCATGTCGTTGCTGATGACTTTCGTATCGGCGATAACGGGCATAAAGTTGGTATCGCCGTGCCAGCGTGGCACCACGTGAAAGTGAATGTGGGAATCCACGCTACCGCCTGCCACCGACCCCAAGTTCAAGCCTACATTGAAGCCGTGCGGCGAAAGCACTTCGGTCAGGGCGCGCATAGAGAGATCAATCAGGTCCATAATCTCGAGGCGTGTATCGCTATCGAGGTCAGAAAAATTCGGAGTTTGTTTGTAAGGCACAATCATCACGTGACCAGCGTTGTAGGGGTAAAGGTTCATGATAATGAAACTTGTCTTGGCGCGGTGCACCACCATGCGAGCTTCATCTTCTTCGGGTGGAATGTCAGCGAAGATAGATTTGCGGTCTGGTTGTCTGTCTCCCTTAAAAGATTCCATGTATTTGGAGCGCCAAGGCGAAAATAGCTGTTCCATTTGCGGTGATTGGTTGCCGGTTCAGTGGGTCATAACGGTTTGTGCATGGTCCTACAGTCGCATGTAGTGCCAAATATAGAATGTAGCGGCTTGTCATGCTGAACGCAGCGGAGCACCCATGCACAGGATGCCTCGCTGAGGCTCGGAATGACAGAGAAGAGTCATTCGGCATGACGGTGCAGTAAAACCTACTCATTCCTTATTGGCATGAATGGTGGAGATGGCGGGACTCGAACCCGCGTCCAGAGCAGCATTGAAATAGGTTCCCACACTCATCTTCAATGTTTAGGGTTTCGCAACATGCGACTGCATTGACACAGTTCATGTTGCTATCTCAACTGCGTATTCACTTGCACCGTTGAGAACAATGCAAGTGAAGCCTACCGCGCGAGCAGAGCTCAAGCGCAAGTTTTATGACATTTGCAAGCCTCCGCGTAGGCTCTTCAGCTTGCAAACGTGGCATGGCTAATTAACGTGTGTTAATTAGGCAGCCATTGCGTAAGAATAATCTTCCGCATTTACTTTTGCACAGACTTCTTTAACGAGTCTATCCGTGCGGAAACTCGGAGTGCAACCGATTTCGCCGCCTGCCCTGTCGAAACCTGTCATCCCCGATGTCAAAGAGCAAGGTAGAAATATAGCAAATGCCTGTATTTTCGGCGAAGTGTATATGCGTTTGCTCGAAAAAAGTTACAAGCCGCAAGGGTGGTATGAAAGATGCGCCACAGCCGCGGTAGCAAGTAGCGGGTGCAGCGCTACAGCCCGTTACGGCGGCGTGAGCGAAAGGGTGTAGTAGTTGTGCTGTCCTTCCGTATGCAAGCAGATGACCCCTGCTCGGACAAGAGAAATCAGGATACGCGCTGCGCGACGGTTTGAGATGTTGACAAGTTTGCTATACTCATGCAGCGTGATGCGATGATAGGCATTGAGATAACGCAGAAGCGTGCGCTCGTTGTCGGTATAGGAGATGCGAATCGGGCGTTTTTCGGCGTGCATGAGCTGCACCATTTCTCGGGTAGCGGCGACATTTTGACTGCCTTGTCGCAGATAAACTTTTCGGTCTTGAATTTTTTTGAACGATTTAGGGTCTCTCGTCTCGGAGAGATGATAGTGCGGTTTGTGCGCACTGGCTTCGATAATGACGGCAAGAATGTCGCGCCCTTTGTATTCTAAAACTTCCGTTTCAAACGTCACAGCAGGGCTAATGTGACGAGTGGTTGCTTCATGCAGAATTTCCAGCGTTTCTTTTTCGCTTTCAATGCCGACAATGCGTTTATCGTCATCAACCCCGATAAGAATGACGCCGCCCGATGTGTTGGCAAAGGCGCAGATAGACTTAGCAATTTTCTCAGGGGAATGAACAAGCCGCTTGAATTCAGTGTGGGCATCTTCACCGGTCTCGATAAGCCGGAATAATTCTAATTCTTCTCGCATCGGTCACAGAGTTTAGAGATTATGCGCCTGACCAGCCTGAAAGAGCAGAGTGGTCTAAACGCTTCAAGATTCCACTTTATCAAAGAACAGAAAGAAAAATCGGGTGCGGGCGTAACTATTTGCCTTTCTTCTTTCTGCCAGAGGCTGTAGCTGTAGCCGATTTATCCGCTTTCTTTGAAAGCACCTTAACGGTCACCAAGCCGGTAACCTTTGGGTCATACTCTGCACGCAAGCGGCTTGCCGCAATGCCCTTGCTTTTGAGGTAGCCTACAATTGCTCGTGAGCGGCTAAGCCCAATACGCTGGCGTGCGGCATCCAAGCGTTTCTTGAAGTCGCTGTCTTTTTCGTTCTTGCGCTTCTCAAGCGTCACATCATCGGCATACGCGTAGATGCCCACGGTGGTGCCTTTTTCGGCTTGTAGCAATTCGACAACGATGTCAAGTCCGCCCGTGTTGCTGGGCAATTTGTCTGAACCTTTGGCGAAAGGCACGTCAACGCTGCGTGTATCGCCCACGTTTTTCAGTTCTGCGGCGGCATCACTGAAGGTGGTTTTAACCGGCAGAGGAATTTCTACCTTCGGTTTGCCCGTAACAACAAAACTGGCGAAAATGTAGTTAATGGCTTTGGCTTCTTGCTCGGTAAGCGATTTGAGAGGATGATCAATTAAAACATTATACTGCAATTCGCCACTTTTGAAGAAGGCAAGGTTATACTGCTTGCCGCGAAATTCATAGCGCCCAAAGTAGTTTTGAGTGGTGTTGGTGCGTGAGGTGTTGAGGTCGGCACTAAGTGCCCAATCGTCTCGCGGCAATTGATTTTTCCCGAAAGCAATAGCTTCCTGCACTTGTGCCCAGATGCTGACCGAGTCGAAGGTGGGGCGAGCAACCGAAATGATGACAGAGATTTTGTCATTGCCGTAATAATTGACCAAGTTCTTGTAGCGGCGTTGCGAAGCGACCCAGTCCTTAGGAATGGCATAGCGGCAGCCCAAGGTGTCATCTTGCAAAGTCTCCATAGGCAGACCTGTATCATTGATAAGCCCTAAGCGGATGAGGCGGACGGGGTTAATCCGTTCATCCGTTGTAACAGGGACATAGTCGAGCTCATCAACCGACGAGGAGTCGCGAAGTTGAGCAACATCGAGCTTAGATGTGTCTGAAGTAGCAGCAGTGGTGGTGTCTGATCTTGTCTCATCAGTTTTTGCCGCTTCTTGCGTACCCCCGCAGCCAGAGAACAAGATATACCATAGTATCAAGAGAACTGTTAGATATTTGGGCATTCTTTTTTGGAGTCATTCTGGATTTTTTGCCTAAGCAATCAAAAATATACAAAAGCTTGAAAAGGAAAAACAGATACGAAAAAATCTCTATCTCAAAAAGACGTCCTGAAAAAAATTGCTTGACGACAGCCGAAAGTGTAACTTTCATGGTAAGATGTTACACACGAAAAACCATAATCAAAAACAGATGCATACCGAATACCACAAGTGGTTTAGTCCGCGCCTGCAGCGCGATATGGAACTGCTCATCTTTGGGCATACCGGTGCGCCCGTGTTGGTCTTCCCTACTTCCTACTCACGATTCTATGAGTGGAAAGATTTTCAAATGATTGATACACTTGCCGACAAAATTGAATCGGGCTACTTGCAATTCTACTGCATTGACAGTTGTAGCACAGAAAGTTGGTATAACACTTGGGCGCATCCCAACGGTCGCATGAAGCGACATAATCAATGGGAAAGTTATGTCATGCACGAAGTCTATCCGCTGATGCGGCATAAAAACCCTAACACCTTTACTATTCTCACGGGCACAAGTTTTGGCGCATTTTTAGCAGTGCTGTTTGCACTCAAGCACCCGTGGTATGCCAATAAGGTGGTGGCCATGTCAGGCGGTTACGATACAAAATCATTCTTTGACGGATACTACGATGAAGATGTGTACTTCAACTCTCCACTGGATTTTGTGCCAAACCTGCATGACCATCATGAACTTGAGCGCCTGCGCCAGATTGATTACAAACTCGTAACCAGTACATGGGATATTCCAACCTGCTACCACACCACACTGGAACTCTCGGCAAAACTCTGGAACAAAGGAATATGGAACCAGTGCGATGTATGGCAAGATGCAGAACATGACTGGCCGGCATGGCGACGCATGGCGCGTGTCTATCTGTAATCAACATCCATCCCATCGGTTTAAGCTACACGGCTGCACCGTTCAGTAAGTCGGCATGGTTTTATCAATTTCTGTTGCCCAAGCATTGATGCCGCCAACAAGATTTTTCAGATTGGTAAAACCATGCTGTTTCATGATTTCTATTGCCTGCGCAGAGCGTCCGCCCATTTTGCAGTGCACAATTATCTCTTGGTCTTTGGGAATTTCATGCAAACGATTAGGTAGTTCAGGCAGCGGAATGAGCACCGAGCCACTGAGGCGGGAAATTTGATACTCGTTAGGATTGCGCACGTCCAGAATGAACAATTTTTCCCCCTTGTCTAAACGCGCCTTCAGTTCATGCACGGTGATTTCATCCATGCGCTTGGATTGAGCGGGCGATGGCGCTGACATGGCAGAAGAGGTCTCGGTGCGGTCGTGGGCTGGCATGCCACAGAACTGCTCATAGTCAATCAGCGAAGTTACAGTAGGATGGTCGGAGCAGATGGCGCAGTCTGGATTCTTGCGCAGTTTGAGCTCACGGAATTTCATTTTGAGCGCATCGAAGAGCAACAAGCGGTTGAGCATGGGTTCGCCAATGCCAGTGATGAGCTTGATGGTCTCAATGGCTTGCAATGTGCCAATCACCCCGGGCAGGACGCCCAAGACACCGCCTTCTGCGCAGCTTGGCACAAGACCGGGCGGCGGCGGTTCAGGATATAGGCAGCGGTAGCAAGCGCCTTCAGGCAGACGACCATCGGTCGCTTCATGGCTATTTGCCCAAAACACACTCACTTGTCCCTCGAAGCGGAAAATGCTGCCGTAGACATTTGGCTTGCCCAGCATCACGCAGGCATCATTGACAAGGTAGCGAGTGGGAAAGTTATCCGTGCCATCGACGATAACATCATAATCCTTGAAAATTTCCAAAGCATTGGCTGAAGTCAGTGGCGTGTCGTAGGTGATGACTTCTACATGCGGGTTGAGTCGGTGAATGGTGTCTTTGGCAGAAAGCGTTTTCGGGCGACCGACGTCGGGTGTGCCATGCAGAAGTTGTCGTTGCAAGTTCGAAAAGTCGACCGTGTCGTAGTCCACAATGCCGAGGTGACCGATGCCGGCGGCGGCAAGATACATAGCAAAAGGTGAACCTAAACCGCCCGCACCAATCATCAGGACGCGTGCGCGTTTTAATTTCTTTTGCCCTTCTATGCCGAATTCAGGAATGATAAGATGGCGCGCATAGCGTTTGATTTCTTCATGAGAAAGCTCCGTGCTGCTTTCAACTTCCATTTCCCCAAGCGAGGCGCCGCCAGCAATGGAGGGCACAATCATAATTTCGTCGCCGTCTTTGAGCGCCGTATCTAAATGCTGCAAATGGCGAATGTCTTCATCGCCTTTGTAGATGTTGATAAAAGAGCGCAGTTGTCCATCCTCGGTGTAAAGATTTTTTTTAAGTGCAGGGTATTGTGCGCTGAGTTGCTCTAAGGCTTCTCGGACGCTTGCCGCGGAAATCTCGACAGTGTCTTGCCCGTTGGCGTATTGGCGTAAGGCGGTTGGTATGATGACTTTGGTTGGCATAAGCAGTGTTTAAGGTTAGTTTAAGTCTCCAAGCATGGGTTCAACAAAATTCAAAAACAAAGGTCTGCACGGCAAATGGTGTGCAGACCTTCGAAACAAATTTATCGGGCGTGGCGTTTTTAGAAATCTCCACCGAGTGAGATGTAATATTTGGGCTCAGAGAAGCCTTGTGTGTAATAAGCCCACGCCATATCGAAGCGCAAGACGAAGCCTAAGAACACCGTTCTGATGCCCCAGCCAACGCCAGCTAAGATGTCGTTGTAATATGGAGTCTGGCCAGTTGGTGCATCTTTGAAGCGCAAGCGCAAGCGGCTGTCGTTAGACCATGCTACGCCTGCGTCAGCAAAAATGGTGCCCATGAGATAGTAGAGCGGAATTGGGATGGGACCAAGCGGCAGGGCTTGCAGAAATGGAAAACGCAGTTCGGTGTTAATCAAAGCAAAGCGAGTGCCGTTCTGAGCATTGAAGTTATGACCGCGTAGCGGAATAGCTGGTGTGGTGAAAATAAAATCTTGCACAGAGCTAATGGGAATGGTATTGTTCTCGAACTGTCGGTTAATCCAGTTTTCTGTGCCGCCGATGAAATAGTTCTGTGGCGTGCCACCGACGCTGGCGGCACCTGAGAGACGGACGACAAAGGAATAGTAGCGAGCAAAGTTAAAGTAGGTGCGATAGTCGAGAAGTATCGATGCGAAATTGACGCGGCTGCCAGCCGTGCCCGAGAGACTGACCGCATAGCGCGTGCCGGCGATAGGTGCATAGAGGAATGGTCGAGAATCATCATGCGTGAAGGTAATCGCAGGGTAGAAAAAGCCCACACTTTCGTTGCCGAATGTGCCATCAAGATTTTCTTTGGAGAGGGTGAGATAGCCTAAACTAAAATCAAAACGGTCGAAACGTGTAAGCGGATACTGCGCGCTGAGGGTGGCGCCATACAGTCGGAAACGGAAAAAGTCAATGAAGTTGGGATTGGTCGGGTTTTGCAACCCTAAGAATCGAGCTTGATGGAAGGCACTAAAGGCATAATCCATGCGGTTGGCAAGGTAAGCGTAGGTGATGCCGTAGTCGCTGTTTTGTAAATCAAATTGCAAGTTGGTAAAGATAATGAGCTGGTGATTGCCGAGTAGGTCGCTGAAGGCAAAAACACCAGACCCGCGAGCGCCCCAAATGGCGTCGTAGCCTGCCCCGCCATAGACAATGTCAGGAGAGAAGCTAAGGCGATAGCGTTTGACCTTATACTCCCCGTCTTCATCTGTGCTATTTCGCGGTTTATCGGCAACGGTTTGCCGCTCTGCCTCTTTGATTTTCTCAGAAAGACTATTGAGGTTAGAGCGGTCGAAAACAAAGTTTTTGACGTTGATACGCGGCTCGGAAATCACGATGGAATCTTGGGCAGCTGGTGCTGGGGTTTGTGCGACAGACTTACCTTGTGCCTCGGCACGACTTGGCTTGGAGTATAAGACAGAATTGTCAAAACCTTCTGCAAACACATATTTTCTTGGGTTAAAGCCGAGCTTGTTTTCAGGCTGCGGTTCAGACGATTGAGCTTTTGCTTTGGCAGGTGAAGCAGCCGTGCTATCCAAGTTCAGCGAGTTTGCAGATTTGGAGGGTTGTCCAGACCGCTGGGCAACCTGAACGGCGCGCTCGCCAAATAACAGAGCTTGATATTGAGCGCCTTTGTTTTTCAGCAAGCCGGTGTTTTCAGCAAATTTCATGGTCTGAACTTTGACCATCACCTTTCCCCAAGCCGTGGGCTCGAGCTCACCATTTTTGAGAGTGGTTTTGACTTGGCGCTCAAACGGCATGCGCAGCATGTAAATATCAAAACCGCCATAGTCTAATCCGACCCCCAAAAGTTTCGTGCCGTCTCGCGAAAGAGAAATGTGCCGAATGCCAGACAGAAGGTCAGTAATTGGACGCACTTTGGGCTGCGGTAGCGCAGAGGGAAGTACTTCTAATGAGGCTGTTGCGCCTGCCAGTGGACCAAGTGACTCAATACCTTCGAGCATCA
>Ga0308414_1000261_pt1 | contig 32880 bp, 27 predicted proteins | sample HotsprSampleOS50_FD_205667 | JGI IMG/M metagenome (GOLD analysis project Ga0308414, IMG submission 205667) | Hot spring phototrophic mat microbial communities from Octopus Spring, Yellowstone National Park, Wyoming, United States - 20090730_OS50 ... | reverse complement strand
GGGCGTAGTGGCTGAGAATGGACGTGCCTACGGTTATGACAAGCAGCTCCCGCTCCGAAGAGCAGGCCACACTGACGGCGGCGCGACCGTCGGCGCGCGGGGGTACATCGAACCTCAGCCTCTCCCCGTTGAGCTTCGGGAACACCGTCCGAAGTCTATGCCGTTGTGCTTCGTTACGCACGCATTCGATGCTTTCACCATCGCCGTGCACCAGCACCGTGCAGCGAGGACGCAGTCGCTGGAGCATGTCCAGAAGTTCGGCGCCTGATGCGTGCGCCGAGAAGTCCACTCGGTCAACGGTGCAGGAACGTTGCACGATGCAGTTATTGAGTTTGACCTCCGAACGGCCGCTGAGCAGGCTGTAGCCGTCCGCTTCTTCTCCCACGTATCCCGGGAAGAGAATGGTGTGGCGGGGATCCGGAAGCATCTTTTGGGCGAACAGCGCCGACGGGGTGAATGACGCCAGCATGCCGTTGGTAGCGACGATGATTCCGGGCCGTGCAATGATGTCGTCAGCACGGTCTTCCACTCGGTACAGCTGCGTATACTCACCGAACATGTTTTTCCGAGCGGCATCCTGGGCAATGATGTCGCTGTATTCCTGGTACACCTTGCACACCTTGTTGCCCAAACCGGCGACGTACACCGGCAGCGCGGGATCAATCTTGTTCTCTCTTTTGAGCCGTGCGATCGCGAGCAGCACTTCCTGGGTTCGCCCGACGGCAAATGCCGGTATCAGGACGCAGCCGCCCCGTTGTGTGGTCGTCGTGACGTGCCTGCCGAAAGAGCGGAGCACCTGGTCGCGGGAAATACCGTTCGACAACGATTTGCCGTAGGTGGATTCGGTGATCAGCACGTCCACGTCCTCCCCCACGCCGGCGAGGTCGGCGGCGCGTTCGGACAGGGTGTCGCGCAGGTTCAAGTCTCCGGTGTACACCACCGTGCAGCCGTCGAAGGTGAGCTTCACCATGGCGGAACCGAGAATGTGTCCCGCGTTGAAGAACTGCAGCGATAGGCGGGTGCCCGCCAGTTGGTGCGGCCGGTGGACGGCATCCACAATGGTGATCCTGTCCAACACCTTCGGCAGATTCCGCCTGACATCGTACAGGTGCAGGTACCACGGCGGATTGTCGGGATCCGCGGTCTTGCGCATCACGTTGCCGGAGTCCGCCAACATGATGTCGCCCAGGAATTTGGTGGGGGCGGTCATATAGACGGGAACGCCGGGGAACTCCGCCGCCACCACGGGCAGCGCACCGATGTGGTCGGTGTGCGCGTGGGTGACGATAACGGCGTGCAGGAGCACGTTGATCCGCGTCAGGAGCGGCAGGCGCTCGTGCTGCTCGCCCGAAACGCGCAAGCCGCAGTCCAGCAGAACATTGCCGCAGGGGGTCTCCAACAAGTAGGCATTGGCGCCTATCTCAGCGGCCCCGCCGAGCGGTGTGAGGGTGAGTTTCATCTACCGGTCGTTTTCCTCCTGATGTGAGTGCCGGTGCATCCAAGCGGCGACGTCTCAACGGCGCATAGAAGCAGTTGTAGAACACCGGAATATCAAGGCCCTGGCCAATGGATATTTGCGCCTTGTAGCCCCCTGTGGCGTTGATAAGGATTTCCGCATTCTGGTTGTCGTGTTTGTACTGCGCTATGATGCGCACAAGATTCCCGAGACCTTTTGACCGGAATTCTCTAGTTTCGTGTTTCAACCCTTCCACACGCTTTACTTCCGCGTTATTGCCGTAATATTGCTGGAGCGCATTGCCAACCAGGATTCCGTCATTGGTGTCTGAACAAAGATATCATTCTATCGGTGATTTAGAGCATATTCGTTTTTCATCAAATCAAATGAAGCTATTTCCGCACCGCATTCCCATTCATACGGTTGTATGGCTTTCAACTTCGCTGCCAGTTCGGCAACATTGCGTACATTCTTGAAACACACCAGTATTGAAATTCGACAGTACATAACAGGATTTGGGGCATAAGGGTCTCCTCCTCCAATTAATTATAATTATCGAGATATGATGTAAGCTGTCTGGATCTGTCCCGTTCCCTGATGTGTTGTTTGACGATGCCACACGCTTCCCTGTGTTGATCAACGTTGCCCTGCAGTTTTTGCAACCTGGTTACAATTTGATTGTGCATATTTATGGGAAGATTACGTCCGGTTTCTACAAACCACTGGCGAAACGTTTCGAGCGCATCCCGGTTTGCTTGAATATTCCGCTCTGCGGCACCGTTCTGTTGGTTATTGTCACCACTCACCCGTCCATATCCGGCATTTGTCTTCCCGCCAAACCCCCACTCCGACAATGCCTCACAAAGAAGTTGGAGCCCAAGTTCCGCCCACTGTTTACCTCTGTCGTTGTTATCACTCGCGACACATTCTACAGCAACGTCAAAATTCCCCACAATAGATACAAAGGGAACCGGCACCGGCATGTCAAAGTCGGTTGCAAGAACATCTTTCCCGCTATAGTAATCCTGATGATGTGGCGTAAGTACGTCCTTCATGAACGGACCATTTCCGCCACTCCACCAGCCATCATGAAATAACAGGATGCCCGAAGAGTCGGTGGTGCCAAACATCAACGTGTGGTGAGCGCCGCCTCTCTGATACTCCTTGTCTTGCGCTCCCCAGACGATATGGCAGAAGTGCGATGCCAATCCTTTCAACCCCGAGCCGGGAAGCCACGGCATTCCGTAGGTGTGGTGCAGGCTGATCCCCGCCTCAATGGGATTGGCGATGCCGAGACCCGTTACCAGACGACCACGTACCGTGAGTGATTCTTTGACCGCTATGGTCTCCGAACCGGTGACTTGATCCCTCCAGCGTCTGAGAGCCATCTTATAGAAATCCGATTGCTTACAATTGCACACATCGGCCACCAATTTTAATTTTGCTTTCTCATCGTTCTGTTGCTCGAGATACCGGTCAAGGAGGAGCCCCGGATGAATGGAAGAATCAGGCTGCATGTTTATAAGCACATTTCGACGAGCGCTCATTGATTGTTACCTCCATTCTTATCGGGCTCGACGAGCGCGTTGACGCTCCGCGACAGCCACTGTGCAACGTCCATGACGCGGCGGGTGAGCACAAGGTACGCAGGCATGGCAGCCGTCTGTGATTTCTCAATAAGTGTCTCCCCCTCGTCGATTATCTCGTTTTCTACAGCAACTTGTTGAAGGTGTTGCTTGTACAGATCAGGGCCTTTGCTTTCCAGGAACGCCAGTGCCTGGCACAAGCCCGCGTGGTGTATCAACGCCGGGAAACTGCGGGCCCTTGAAACATATTCGTCACTTAGCTGATTCTTCTTCTTCGCATCCGACACTTTTGTCCAGCAGCTTTCTGAGAAGCGTTGATCCTTGGTTCTCATTATTGCCCACCTCCCATGACGACCCGCACGCGCCCGGCGCCAATGCTGCCTTTGCCACCGAACTGGATGGTCTTGCCACTCGGGATGACCGTACCAAGAAGGTCCGCATTGCCGAAGTGAAGGTCCTGCCACACCAACGACACAAGCACCGTTTCGGCAGGAAGGTATTCTTCATACCAAAGGGCGCCTTTTTCGACATGCTTGTTGTCGTCAAGACGGATACGGGCGCGAACCTCGGTACCCATTTCCGCAAGGAACGAGAACACCTCGTCGGATACGATGACGAACCGCTTCGCAAAATCAGTCTGCCATGTCGGCTCGAATATCTGCGTCTTGAGGAACGTCGACCATCGCTCGGCGAGTGCAATCTGGTCCTGTTGTACAGTATTCTTGCTCAGATCAAGATCCTCAAGGATGACCTTATTGTCGGGCCATGTAGTGTTGCTCGTCGGCACTAATACCTGGCCTTCGTTAACCTTGGCTACGGCCTCCGGGACACCATTCACGCCGGCATCCTTGAGGTCACGCGAGTATCTTTGCAGTACCGTGGGGCAGGTGATCCAGGCGAACACGTTCTTGAACGCCCGCACCGGCAGGAGGAGGATCATCGCATCGCTGAAGCAGACAGCACCCGCCTTGCCGCTGTCGTCGCTTGTCGAACCGAACACTTGTTTGACCTCATCTACTGTTTTACGGCTCGTCTCGAACGCATCGCGGAGCACACCCTTGATAGCGCTGCCGGGGATCATCGGGAACTTGGTGTGCTTTTCCCGCTGGATCGGGAGGTCTACCAGACCTGTGCCGCGCCCGGTACCGATGTGCAGGGGGCTGAGAACGTGCCAGTATACGTTTTTCGTTGTCATGCTTTTTCTCCTTGTCACCAAATTCCCCAGAGGGGTGCACCGAATCCATCGTTTCGGCAGAGACCTTTCGGTTCTCCCGGATTATCCAGATCACTGAGTGGCGCAAGCCACTTCTCGCTCAGTTGCCGGACGTCGCCGCCAAGGACTGTAAAGAAATACACCGCACCCGCCGGAACCATGCGACGGATCGGCTTGGCCCCGCCCTGTTGGAAATCCCACCCGGAAATCGCCTGCCATCGCGGGATGATCGCTGACACAAGCTTCACTTTCACTTGAGTATCGGGGATATACCCTTCATTGTTGCTATCGAGCCAACCCGGGCTCCACCCATTCTTGAACAAGGCCGGGGTTGCCAGCACCATGCGAACCTTCGTGGCCCCCGTGAGCGCCGTTGTGACTTCCGGAGGACAGTCCCATCCATGGACCTCCGTCGTCGTGGTACGCCAGCTGGCGAGACGCCGCTCCCCGCCGAGCGGGTGGATGAAACCGGTGAGGTGCATCTCGTAGGTGGCGTCCGCTTCAACCCGCACGCTCAGGGGGTTTGTAAAGACCCGCCCCTGCGTCACGAAAAGCTGTCCTTCCTCGGCTGATTGGTTCTTGGGGTTGATCTTCACATGGGTGCGTTTGTCGAGCGCGGGTGGTTTGACGTCCACCGCTTCTGCTGCGTTGCAGCGTTGCGCTGCCGGGTTGGTCAGCCACGTGACCATACGGTCGAGAGACCAAAATCCTTTCAACGGCTCGGGCTTGGCGCGAGCTGCCGCGGCTTGTCCCATAAGGGTTGCCGGTAGGAGGCCTTTCGGAAGGTCACAGCCGCCGTCTGCCGGGAGCTCTGCAGGGCGGATCGGGTTGATGGTGACGCTATTCCCTTCACGGAACGCCAGTGCATCACCGGGGACGGGAAAGGCCAACATCTGCGCACCGTTGGCACCGGCACAAGCACAAGTCGGGAACGGGCCGACGACGGCGATCTTCCGAAGCTGTTCTGCGCGCTCGGAGAATGCCGGTTGCTGGTCGACGCGCGCTGCCAGCTTGCCCAACGCCGTGCGCAAGCTGCCCCCCAGAACACTGGGGAGCACCCAATCGACGGAGAACATGTGTAACGCATCGTTGTTGAAGCGGTTATCGCGCAGGACAAGCGGGTCGTGCGGGATTATCTCAAGTATCTTGATCATCGGTCGCCTCCTGCCGCAAGGAATCGGGAAATTATCCATTCCTCGATCAAGCCGTCGAGCTTTTCGCGTGTTGTGGTTTTACTAACTATATTGTTCACCTTCCCTTCGAGACCGGCAGCGCGGTCCCACTTGATATCCTTATGGAACAACACACGGGATAGGCGCTGAGGGATTGCCTCGCTGAGCACATTGTCGTCTCGCCACCCGTGCAGATCCGCCAATTCGCGACGGCAGGCATACGGAAGATTGGACGGGAGGACTTCCTCTGCAAACAACTGTTGCCAGTACTGCATGCGCGTGTGAAGTTCTGAATCCCAACAACCACGCACACGAGCGCTATCCGTACCACGCGCATGCAGATGGATGGCAAAGCCATTGCGCGGCGTATCGGTACCGCTCCCTTTTGCGTTGTGCTCTGCGTCCATTGCACATTCCCGCACGATGGAGAGGGGTTCATGGATATGGACTATCGCCATACCCACCGACAGAGTGTTCCCTATTTCTTTTTTGAATTTATCTGCAAGGGCGGCACAACACTGTATCGCATACTGTACCGGCACAAACGCAAGGATATCGTCGCCGCCGGAATAGATGCAGACACCTCTGTGGTTCTTGAGTGTTGTCGGCACTGAATCAGCGAACGTGGCAAGCTTCTCTGAGAAGTCTTGATGCTCTTGGTAGTTCTTCATTTTATCAAGAGCCTCACCCATCCTGTCACCGTCCGCTTTGATGATGCAGTAGTAGGTGTCAAGGTGGATGCCGTGCTTCCGTGACGCCTCGCCGACGAGCTTCGCGATCTGCTTGAGTGTCGTGTCGAGCAACTCCGCATCAACCTCGGGATTCTCTTTGCGTATTGCATCATGGCGTGAAACATACAGCGGTTCGGCATCATATGCCCAATCAGCAAGGATGGCTTGGTGCTCTGCGGGGACAGAGGTGATGACTTGCATCCCATGCAGTGTTTCGAACAAACCTTCAAGCTGGGCACATGTTTCGGCATCCTGTGCTTTCAGATCACGCAGCCACTGGCCGGCGGCAATCGTGGGGATCGACGGAAAGCGGTTTTCTTTCGAGCGAAGACGCTTGACAACACCAACGCAGTCGAGCTGCTCGCCGGTGGACAAGCGGAGCTGCTGCACAGTGCGTGTTGCGCCCGGCTCCTGCAGGACCGTTTCACGCAGGCCATCCAAGCTTGACTTGGGAACTTTCGCTTCGCCTTTCGCCGGGTTGAAATCACGTGTCATCTTGCGCGCGGCAAGCAGTTGCATCACTGCGCGACGATCATTCGTGTAATTTTCAGTACACGGCACCCATGCCGCGAACAACTCGAGGACGTCATCAACCTGAGCGTTCCAGGTGGATGTACGGATCTGGTTGCCTGCAGCGGCGAATGCTTTGTCGGCGTGTGCCTTCCACGCGGCGCGCGCGGCGGTCTTGATATCGTCAGCGAGTATCTTTGGGTCGGCACCCTCGACGGTTTCCATGAGGAGGATGTTCGCCACGTTCGAGCCCTTGGCGATCAAGCTGGGCGCCGGGAAGATCAGCGTTGCCTCGGCCTTTTGCGCTTCCTTTGCCGCGGCGCACGCGATGTCCGACAACAGCTCGGAACCGCACCACAGATCACCCATTTTACGCGCGGCCGCGATGAAATCTTGGACTGGCCCTATCGATAGTGTCAGCAGGTATTTCATGGTCACCGCACCTCACTGTAATTCCTGGCGATCAAGTATTTCTTGAACGCCTGGATCGCGTCGTCATCAGGATAATTTGGAACTCCCCTGATAATGCTCCCGCATTGTTGCGAATTGTACGTATTGTTCCCATCCTGCAGTTGGACTTGTATATTCCGGTCTGCTTGATCGCGAAGAAAGATGACTCCCGCAAACCAAGTATCACCAATCTTGATTGCCTTCGTGATCACCGGGGACGCCATTCTCCCTTCTTTTCCATCTTGTCGTACGGGACTCAAAGTCGTAGCCCCAGGGTCGTCCTCTCCACGCTCCCGGTTGATAAAATGAAACACAATCGGCAACCCTAATACCGCTCTCGGGAATCCACGTTGACCTGGCAGAGGCTGGTGACCCCTGCCTCGCCTACCGGTCAGATCGCGGATTGTCTCCGGTTCAGGCCAGAAACTACGACCGGGACGATTACGCTCCTGCCCTAGACGCCTCTGTTGGCGAAACCCCTTGTAGACGTCGAGCGACTGCCGCCACGCCTGGAGTGCATTTTGGGACGCTTGATTCGTAGTCATAATGACGATTTCTGCAAGTTCCATAAGTTCCATAATCTTCTGCATTGTTGGAAATTGCCCCGCAGATATAACCTCAAGAGATCCCATGCCCCTCCGAGTGCGGGCACCCACTCCACCAAAATACACCCAAGCAAAGAATGCGTTCTGGACTTGGGTTATCTGTTCCTGTATCTGTTCCTGCGGTGCGACCGCAGGTAACCGCAGCCTCACGCTGAAATCGAAGCCTTCTTTCGTTAGTGGCTTTGATGGTGTACCCTGCGCCCTATTTGCTTGCGCCGGAAAGAACGCATACCCCTCCGGGGAAGACCTACCAAACCCAAATCCATCTCCCTCATTCCGCATTGCCGTCGCGGGGGCTCCTATCACCTCGATCACAAGTTTGCTCGGGGCCTCGGTACTGCCGAAGATCGCATTCTCGCTATTGCGCACTTCCTCTGTAGTGCCGGCTCTACCGTACATCCTGCGCCACCAGAAGCGGAGATGCCCGCGAATTGCGCTCGGTCTGACCGCAAATCCCTTTTCAGGCTGACCGGCTTCAGCGCCGCCACCCATGATCGGCGTGACGACTTTCAACTTGTACTCCAACGTCGTGTATCTCTGCCACGCGTCTGCATCATTCGGTCTAGTTGGAGCTTGCGGCAACGTTCTCATTCAATTCCTCCGTTTGTTGCGCCAGTTTCGCCTATCTCCTTGGGCGATTTACGGCACAGCGATACATTCCACCGCTTGCTCGAACTTCCTACCGGTCACATACATGCAAGCTTGTTTGTTGTTTCTCGAACCGAATCTCAAAGAATACCCTTTTCACAGTTCCTCGCATGTTCGAAAATATCTAAAGGTATCTCCAACTCATGATGCCGCGGGCATTACAACTTCCACCCTCCCCAGCCCGAAGGTGCAGTTTTTGCCCAGGTGCGTGATTTCCGCCAGGCGCAGCAGCGGGAGAAACCGGTTGAGGTGTTCCCCCGCGTAGGTCGCTTCGCCGACGATGCCGCCGAGTTTCATGGCGGTGTGCTGCCGTCGGGAGACGCGTTTCAGATCCACCCAGTGCGTGCGAGCGTGTAGCAGGCGCACCTCGTCGGCCAGGCGGTGCAGCTCGGCTGGGGGTTGCACACCGGAGCGTTGCGGGTCGTGGAACCGTTGTAGCGCGCGGATGCGACGTTCGGCGGCGAGCACCAGGTACGGAAACTGCGGGGTGTCCTGGTAGTGGCCGCCTACTTTGATGCGCGTGGGCGTGACGAACCGCACGGTGATCGAGCGGGGATGTGCGCCGTTGGGCGACCGGGGATGAACGACGGGTGGAGCGGGCGGACGCAACGACGTGCCGCCATCGTAGACCGTGCCGCCGGTGTGGTCCGTCACCGATTGCAGGCGGTACTTGACGCGGTCGGGACCGAGGCCGATGCTGCCCAGGAGTTTGAACGCTGCGATGAAGTTGGGCAGGTACGCCGCTTTGTCGCCAAAGATCGTCAGGCCGAACGTGAAGGTCGCGCCTGCGGGGTACCTGCAGACGGTGTGGTCGGGAGGCTGTATGACGAAAGGGCGCGGCACGTCCCGCCCGTGCACCGCGGCGGCGTCGGCGGACCGGTAAGATGCGCCCAGCTGCGGTTCAAACAGCACGGCGTATGCACAGGTCGTGCAGAGCATGCATGCGGGGCACGGGGTGTCTTTGGGCATGGTGCAATGCATGCGCCGCAGGGCCATGCCCAACGCGCCGCGCAGGGTGTTGCCGATGAACGGGGAAGCGAATACGAGGTCGGTTTCGGGGACGCACCCGAAGGTGAACCGGGACACCGCGAGATGCGAGACTGACTCCATCGTCAATCCTTCCCGCGCACGGGGTGCGCGGTTGGGTCTGGATGGTTCGGCTTGAGATGTATTGTCAATGTGGTTTACCATATTCGTCTTGCCAATGTCAAGTGGACGGCGTGAACTTTCCCGCCTGCACCGCCTGTCTGTGCATGGGCGCGGCGGTGCGCCGACTGTGCGCCCCGCCACGGTGCATCCGTCCCGCCCGTGCGTCCATCGGCATGGGTCTGCGGTGTTGCGTGGAGGTCGCCATCCGACGGAATGTACGGCGTTCTTTAACCATACGTGGCCGGGCGTTCATCGTGTTCGCTGCGTTTGTCGTCCCTGGCGGCGGGCCCCGGCGGTATGCAGGCCTTCGGCGACGGCGTTGGCGCCCATAAGGATTTGGTGGCCTTCCATGGGCATGCTTAACGGTAGGTCAACGTACGCCTTGCCGCCCTGTATGGTGACGCCCATACCCAGGTGGTACGCAATGCCCAGGGAGGTTCCGGAGGCGAAGGCGGCGGCGAGGCGTGTTTTGTACTGTTTGAAGTGGTCCCAGAAGGGGCTGTGGTCGGACGGGCGTGCGGCGTGGATGTCGTCGGCCAGGTACACCAGCATGACGAGCGCGGTTTCCACCATCGCGCCGATGAGGATTGAATGGGTGACGATTGAGCGGTGGTGGCCGATGCCCAGTGCGAGGTCGGTGTCGGGAAGGCCCCCGTCGCCGTCCAGTCCGACGGAGCCGAGCAGCAACCCGAGCATGGCGGCGAGGAACACCGGCAGGTTTTCTTTCGGGTTGCGGAGGATGGCGCTGAAGGTGTCGCTGAGGAACCGTTGTACGGCGACGAACGTGTCGCCTGCTTTGGCGTGCAGGAGGAGGAATTGTTCCCGGAAGAACTGTCCGGCCCGGTTGTAGAGCACCGCCGCGCTGAGGGCGAACTTGATGATTTCAAAAGCGAGCGTGCCGAGTGTCCGAGCGAGCCGTTTGACCCGGCGCCACAGCGCTTTGGGCAGGTGTTTGAGGCCGGCGACGGCGCTGCGGCGCAGCACGCCGTCGTCAAGGCGGGAGAGTGCGTGGCGGAGTTCCCGGTACAGCCGTTGGGTTCCGGCGGCGTGGCGGCCGGCGAACGCGAAGGGAGACGCTGTTGATGCGGCGTGCATGGTCATGCTCCTCTGTGGCCGCCGAGGAACGCGACCATTGTGTTGGTGATGTCAGAGGCGTGGAAGTATTCCACCCGGGGGTAACGGAACGGCGCGATGTTGGCCAGGATTTCCGGGGTGGGGTGCTGCGCGATGCAGGCGGCTTTTTCTTCCGGGGTGTCGTGGGCCCGCAGGTTGACGCCGATGTCGTAGAGCAGTTTGTCGCCGGTGAGGACCATGACGTTGTCGTCGCCGTGGAGGCGGTTCATCTCGATGCCTTGGGCGATGAGCAGCAGGTCCATGGTGGAGATGTGTTTGCCCGGTGTGCAGGCCCCGTCGCGGTCGTGTGCCTGCAGGTACTCCATCGCGCGGCGGAACACCAAGTCGGCGTGGACGATGTGGTAGGCGGTGAGGCGGAATTCGTGGTAGAGCTGGGGGGCGGCGTAGCGGAATGAACGGGTGACGTCGCGGGAAAACTGTTCTTTGATGCGCCAGTAGGTGTCCGGGGTAATGGTTTTTTCGCAGAAACAGTGTGAGGCGAAGATTTTGAACACCTCGGCGATACAGACGTTAGAGATGTGCAGCAGGGCGCGGTGTTGCTGCGCGTTCTGGTGCAGGAGCCGCATGAATGCCGACTTTGAGCCGCGTTCGTAGTAGTTGACCAGGACGTTGGTGTCCAGCAGGATGTGTTTCATGGCCGGTGCGGTTCCTCACTGAAGGTGCGCACTATGGGTGCAGGTTTTTGCGCCGCGCAAGGACGCAGGGAGACGGGACAGCGGCATGCCGCGGCGCGGGATTGTCGTCGGGCGGTTTCACACGTCATTGCAGTGTCAGCGCCTGGTTTTCGCGGGCGCGCCGGTTGAGCGCGGCGGCGACCGACGGGTACGCGGGGTTCAATGGACGTCTCCGGCGGATTCGACGAGGTCGGGATCCACATCAATGGCCAGCCAGTCGCGGTCTTTGGCGATTTTCAGCAGGTCGCCGAGCGTAGTGGCGATGGTGATGCCTTCCGGCAGGTCAACGTTGCCCACGGCGTCGGGCCGGGATATGTCGCCGTCGAGCCGGATGGGGATGCGGATAGCGATAAAGGTGTTCATGGTTCCTCCTGAAACAGGCGATGCGCCGGTGTCACGAGTGTGTGCGTTCATGGGTTTTCAGAACTCCCCCGCGTGCAGCAGGTGGGGTTCGCGGTACGACAGGGCGGCGAGGCGGTGGTACGCACGCTCGTCGCGTTCGTAGTGGGTTTGGGCTACCACTTCACGGAACGGGATGGTTTGTGCGCGGGCGAAAGTCCGGGCGGCCGGGCCGAGCCAGGCGGAGGTGCGCGCGTAATCGGCAAGGATGCGGCCGTACACCGGCCAGTTTTCAACCCAGGCGGCGCGCAGCACGTCAATGATGCGGCGGCTGCCGGAGGCGTCGAGCCACAGCATGCCGGTCTCGTCCATGGCCAGGGAACGCGGCACGCGCACGCCGCGGCGTTCGAGGCGGCGGAGCACGCCGTGGGGCGAGCCGATGAACGTGCGCCGGCTGCCGTGGCCCATGAGCCGCCGCAGGGCACGCAGGTCCGCGGCGGTGATGCGCCGGTCGCGGCGGGCGGACCGGAACAGCGCCTCCCAGGAGATTTCCGCCAGGTTGCCGCGGGAAATGATGTACCAGCTTTCGTGCGGCAGGGGCAGGTGCTGCAGGGCCGGCACGATGCCGTGGCGGCGCATGAACTCGGCGCGCGTGCTGCACGCCATCAGGTTGATGTACTGTTTGAAGACGCGCGGATCCTCGTTCCAGGAGAGATGCAGACCCCGGATGGGCGTGGCGTCGCACCGACGGAAGACGCGGCCGCGTTTGCGGCGCAGAATCCGACGGTCTCCGGGGGATAGGCGCAGGCGGCCGGTCCGGTCGGTTTCAGGATACACATCGTCCGGGAGGTCCTGGTACAACTCCAGCACCGCGGACGGGCGTTTCAGGAGCGGGCGGCGGTCCAGCCAGCGGTCTACGTCCGCCCCTTCAATGATGGAAATGGTGGAGTCGAGTCCCATGGCCAGGCTTCACCAGTCCAGGGTCGGCGCAGGGGTGCGCGGGGGTTGCTCCGCCGGGATCGCGGACGCGGATCCGCGCCTGTCGCCCCGCTCCGGGCCGCCGAACGAGAGATTAACGTCCACCGAGAATCCGAGGCCGCCGAGCCGCAACCCGTTCTGTTGATGCACGATTCGTCTTTGTGGGGGGCGATCGCTCCAGGCGACATTGAGTACGGTTTCTTGCACGATGACGTTGTCTACCGGCGAGAGGTACACCGCATTGATGGAGATTCCGCCCGATACACCCCGAAAGAGCTGTTCCTGTGCCGCGACACCCAGTCGTACCATGGGTGCCCCGGCTATCAGGCTGCTGCGCTGGTTGGTGCGGTACACATCGCCCGCACGGAACTCGCCGGAGGAGCCGTAGGTGACCTGGACTCTTTCAGTGACCTCCCGGGTTTTTTCCAGATGCACAAAACACCCGCCGACGCCGGCACGCAGGAAACGCCACCGGAAAGACACCTCCACAGGAATCATAGCAAGCGTGCAGCGGTTTTCCACCGTAAACTGGGAGTACGCGCTGGGGAGCATGACAAACTCTCCGGAAACACCTGCTGAGCGCATGGGGATGTTGAACGTGTCCTTTTCCACGGCGAGATTGCCTGCGTTGACGCCGAGAGCGAACCCCGCCCGCACGGTGTCCAGACCCAAAGGAGTGCCGGGGGATTCCAGCATCAGCAGCTGCGATCCGGCGGACCACTCTCTGGTCAGTTGCGCCGGTCTGCTTGCGACCGTACCATTGGGGTTGAGCCAGTAGACGGTCTGGAAGACGTGGTCCGTGGCGGGGAGGCTCCAGTGCGCCATCCCGATGCTCCAGTTGTCCGGTGAGGCGGATAGTGGTCCGGGCGACGCTGCCAATCCGAGCAGAACAACGACCACATGAACAGACCGCGATGGTCTGCGTTGCATACATGCACCGATTCGTTGCATGGGAACTGTCTCCTCCCTGTGTGTTGGCATGATACTACTCCACATAGACGGCTACGATACGACGGTCCGACGGAACGTTGAATGAGACTGAACGCGCGCCGGTGGATGGACTGCGGACCGGGACGAGGCTCAGCTGGTGCGGCCCTTTGGATACACCGATTATTTCGGCTTCGCCGGGGTCGCCGAGGATGCCGATGTAGGTGTTGTCCAAATGCAGTTCGCAGTCCGGAACGGCGGCGGATCCGCTCTCCGGTCGGACGAATACGCGTACCCGCGCACCTGAAGCGACTGTCGTACCGAGGGGAACTGCTATCGGCCAGCGAGGCACGCTCACTGTACGGACATTCCCCGCGGCCGAAAATCGCCGGACGCCGGCTTCGCCGGTGTTGTACACCGCGGCACGACATTCGTATGCACCCGTGGGCACATCTGAAATGGTGAGGGAGCGGCCCGCCGTGGAAACCGTCACCCGGACCGGGATCCCTGTTGAAGGCGTCCCGGCGGCGTCGTCCAGCGACGACACGAGTGCGTTTCCCCTCCCGTCCGTGCGCACGCGGAGACGGAGGTGGGCATTCCAGGGAGATCCCCCGATGAGGATGATATCGGCTTGCGCGGGCAATTCGGTAAGCGTGAGCACCGACAGCGCCGGCGCAAAGACCGGCTTCCAGCGGGCGGTTTGTCCCGCGGCGACCGTGAGGCGCGCATGCTGTGGAGCGTAACCCGGTTTGACGGCCAACACGTCGTATTCGCCCTGGAGGAGGGGTTCCGACAACAGGGCTGCTGTGGAGGCGATCTGACCGGCGGCCGACTGCGCGGCGACCCGCAGCGCATGGAAGGTGTGCAGCGGGATTTCACCGGCGGGCGGGATGATCTGGTCCGGGCTGCCGGCGGCCACGCGATAGTAGACCGCAGTGCCGGTATCGATATCCACGCTGATGAAGCCGACCATGGGCCGGAGATAGTTGGCCGCAATCACATGCGCAATTTCGCGCAGCAGGCCGCGCAGCTCTTTGGAAGCATCCCGCGTGCTGAAGCTCCAGGATCGGATGATTTCCCCGGTCACCAGGTTGACCGCGCGGATGTCAACTTCCAGGGAACGTGATTCAACCCGACGGACAGCCATCGCCGGAGGGTACTGCACCACCGTGGGATCTCCGAGAACGGACACCGCCCCGACGATGGCGACGTCCATGCCCGCGAGCTTGCCGGCCTCCAAATACCGGTCGGTCAGGCCGGAGAGCGAGAACCGTTGTTCTTCAAGGATACGGACCAGCTCCTCTTTTTCCACCACGCGGATGTTGCGCTCACGCATGAGTTCCGTCGTGAGCATCGCGGCGACCGCTTCGCCGTACTTCTCGTCCTTCGCGGCCTGGGTGGTGTCTTTGAACGGCATCACGCCGAATCGCGGCGCATCGGACGCGGTGAAGACGCGGGGCGCACTGTGCACGCCCCCCGCCAGAAAAAAAACACCCCCCAGAAGACAGCACACAGCCCTAGTGAGCAGTGGAATGCGGCTCATGGTTCAGCGAACCTCCTTGTATGAGAACATGGCACTGCCGACGAGTACGCCGGAAGCGGTGTCTATCCGCTTGATGTGGGTGTGTATCTGGCCGTCGCGCCGGACTACATCGTACAGGAAAGCGGTGGTCACACCCTGTGCGGCAAGCACCCGCCAATTGGCCAGCATGAACGGGTTGTGCAGTGTCTCCACGCGATCGTATTTGGGGGAGTTGACCGGCTCTATGTACAGGTCCCGGTACTGCTGGCTCAGAGATGGCTGGGTCAGCAACAGGGCCACGCAGAGCGCTTCGGCGCAACCGGCATGCAACCAGGTGTACCTCTGGGAACGGTGTTCGGGTAGCATCAGGCTGTCCTCGGCGAGCACGACACAGGTTCCCGCCGGGGACGGCGCGGTCAGAACCGGGTCTTTGTGCAGGTCGGCCAACAGGCTGGTATAGTATGCGGGCAGTTCCTCGGAACCGATAATGCCCGCCCAGACGACCCTGCGCTGTTTAAGTTCCACCAGCCGTACAAAAAAGGAGGCGGGAGACCCGAGATGCCGGTAGTACAGCGCGAAGCGACAGCCGTTTTCCTCCAGTATATCCGCGGCAACCTCCTGTTCAACCGGATCGGCGTACAACGAGAGACGCGGGAAGCGCCAGAGCGGACGTTCAGGGAACGTCGGCAGTTTTTCCAGAATGCATCCCGGCTTCAGGGATGTCAGACCGGACACCAGGCCGGCTTCTATGAGGCGGCGGATGGCGGGCTCTGCCAACGAGGCGCCCCCGGGCAGCATGCGCCGGGCTCCCGGGGTGAGAGGTTCGGAAGTCCCGACGGCTTCAATGGATGGGCTCATGTCCACGAGCACGCATTGGTTCAACACCTCAAGCACCTGTGCGGGCAGGGTCCGTGCGGCTTCGCGGGCCGCGGTGAATGCCGCATCGGGTTTGTCCGGTGCCTGCATATTGCTGAACAGTATCGCTCCGTTGCGCCGCAGATCTATCACTTTCACGTAGACCCACAGGTACGGCCGGTGAGGCGCGCCGGTGTTGGCCTGTGCGTTCACAAAGGCGTAGTCCACGAGGATGTCTGCTCCCGCGTACGCCGACAGCTCCCGCCAGTCGGACACGTCCAGCGGCGTGACAAACTGCGTCTGGTTGCGGGATTCGGTTGCCGGGCGGAACCTGACCGTGTTCGTTTTGTCCACAGGACGCAATCCTTGCGCGAGCAGGTTCCGGATGAGACCGTTTTCAAAATACTGGAGATGCTGTTCACGCAGGACTCCTGATCGGACGGCGCGTTCAATCCCCGCACGCCCGGTGTTGACCACCAGAACCCGTGAGCCCCGCCCGACGATGTCCGCGGCGGGAATCGTCGCACCGAACCGGTCTCCTTCCTGATAGAAGAAGGCGATCGGGGAGTTCTGGTCACCCCCGGCTGGGGAGTCGCCGGGTGTCGTGGGAACGGTGGCACAACCGAAACACACCACCCACGGAAACACACTCCACCACGGTATCCTTCCTCTCCCTGTATCATCTCGCTGCAGCGTTTCTCTCATGATGACACAACCTCCTCAACGTAGAAATAGGCCATGGCGCACTCCTCCACCACTGCGCCGAGCCGCTCGTGGATTTTGACCATTGAGAGCGTGTCCTGTGTACAGTAGGCGAGCAGCGCACGGCGGATACGCCGGATTTCGGCCGCCGATCGGATGTCGCCCCGCGCCATGCGGACGTATGCTTGCATTGCGGCACCGCCGTCGGCGATGGGCATGCGGTCATATGACACGTCAGAAACCATCACGGGCAGCACCTGCCTTATAAGGTAGCAGGCTGGCCATAGCACCTCGGCGAGCAAGACCCCCGGGTTCCGCGCTGGGCGGCGGCCTCCCGACGATGTGGCGCTGGCAGGCGCTGCGCCCGTCTACTCCCGACAGCTGGTGCAGCCGGCGTATGCCGTCGGCACGAAACGCGCGGGATTTTTTTCGGTCATGCGGTTGAAGTCGGGAAACGTGGCGGCGCACGCCCGCGCCGGTGCTGCGGTGCTGCGCGGGTCTCACCGAAAGATACGTGCGTCGCTCCGATATTGTTTGACCGAACGTGACTGTGAACCCGCCGCCGTACCCCTCTCATTCTCCGATGATCTGGAACGGAGCCCAGTGGTAGGGCGAAAGGCCTTCGCGTTTCGCCTTGAGCTGCGCGCGTCGTAGGGATTCGGCTTTGCCCAGGCCATCGGTAATGATGCCTCGGTAGAAATCAACGATGATCTTGGATGAGGATTCGTCGTCTATTTTCCAGAGTGTGGCCAGCACGTTTTTGGCGCCGATGCGCAGGAATGCGCGGGTAAAGCACGTCGCCTCGTCGTCGGGCGCCGCGTCTCCGAGAGCGGATTCGCAACAGTTGAGGCTGACGAGGTCCAGCGGGAACCAGTGGCTGAGGATTTCCTGGACGCGCAGGCGGCTCTCCTCGTCATCTTTGTCGTTGAGGATGAGCGCGGAGTGCATGGGTCTGCGCGGATCAATGACCGCGTGACAGGCGAAATGGATGCACTTGACGGTACACATTCTCATGCTGCAGAGGCTTAAATAGGATTCCAGCTTTGAACGATAGGCGCCTCTACCGATAAAGAGGCGCGTTCCCTCCGGGTGGATGGCGGCGAGCGCCCGGCCTTCTGCCTCGGCGTGGGCGAGATCGTGCAGCGGATTGACGACAATGATGAACATGCCTGGAGAAGGCGACGTACGCTCGCGGCAGACCGCGATCATGCGAGGGCTGACGGCGTAGTGGATCTCGCAGGTGTCCAGGAGGTCGCCGCCGTCGCGCTTCGGAAGTGCGGCGAACGGGAAGTAGTGGAGTTTGCGGTGCGGCACGATGAACAGGCGGCGGATGCCCTGCAGGTGATCTTCCACGGGGGCGAGCAGTTTCCGCGCGGCATGATCCATGTACCACCGGTACCGTCCATGTACCTCCGCACGCCGGTCCGCCCTGCAGGTTTCCACGGAGGCCATCGTTTCGCGGACGCCGCGCAACAGCCGGCCGATCTCACCGTGCGCATTGGGTACTGCGGCGTGCGCAAACGTTTTCGGCGTGATGACGAAGAAGTGCAGCAGCGAGTTGTCGTAGTAGTACTCCACCAGCGCGTCGCCGTCGCTCAGCAGTGCGCGTACGTCGGCAACACCCAGCGACGGGGAAGCGATGCGTTCCGCCAAGGCTTGGTCCAGTGACTCGTGTCGGAGCCGGACGTGCCGGAGGATGGACTCGTATTGCCGTTCCATGCGCCGGACGCTCCCGGCGGCCGCGCCGGTATCGCCGTTCTGCCCGTTGAGCGCGGCGTCCAGGTCGCGCCGGGCGGCGAGCAGCCGCTGGTACGCCTGCTCGTCGGCCTGGGCGAGCGGGGGCAGCGGGTATTCCAGTGCCTCGTTGAACCGGCGCGATTTGGCGCGCTGGACGTAGTCGTAGGCGCGTTCGAACTCCTTCAGAGCGACCGCGTTGCGGACCGCAGCGTTGTAGACGTTGACGTGGGCGCTGACGTAGGTGGCGCGGTAGGGGCCTGCAGTGATGGCGTTGCGCCGGTCCTCCATGAGCGCGGTCGCCGCCGTGAAGTCTTTACCGGCTTCCTGGAGCATGCCCAGACGTTCGCGCGCGATGCCGCGCAGACACCACGTCGTGGGACGCGTGTTCCGTGCGGCGTGCATGAGTTCCACCGCCCGGTCGAGCTGCGCGAGCGCCTTTTTGGTGTCGCCCTGCTCCAGGAAGATTTCGCCGATGTACTCGCCGCAGACGGCCTGGTGATACGGGTTGTTCTCGTCCCGGAACAGGGGGAGCGCCTTCCGCAGCTGTTTCAACGCCGCCGGGTACCGTTTCAGGCGTATCAGCGCAATGCCGTTGGTGAGGTGCAGCAGTCCCCGTTGGTGTGGATCGTTGTTGCCCGTCTGCTTCAGATAGCGCAGCGCCAGGGCTACATTGTGCAGCGAACGGCGCCAGTCGCCCCGCTTGCTGTACGCCAGCGCGATGTTGTGGAAGGTTTTGCAGAGGAAAAGGTCGCGGTCGCGCGGCGATGGGAACTGGTCGGAACGCATCCGGCGGGCATGGCGGACGACCGCGGCGAGCGTGCGCAACGCACCGTCGGCGTCGCCGAGGTTGCCCTGCGCATGCGCCAGACCGCGCAGCACTTTGATCAGATTCCAGGAGTCGCCGAGCGCTCGGAACTCGTTGGCGGCCTGTTCAAATAAACGGCGCGCCGTATCGTAGTCGTGTGCCTGGTAGCACGCATGCCAGGCGTCTCGGGCGTATTTCTGAGCGAGCCGGGCACGCTGATCGGAATCAGTCATCGTGATCAGCGGTGGGGACGTCCCCGCCTGCCCAGTATCTCGCGTGCGTCAGCGCGCAGCCGCGCCAGCAGACGGGATGACGGAGGCGCCGCCCGCACACACGCAGATATCTCGGCGGGAACCGCGCTCTCCAACAGGGCTCGCACTGCTGCCTGCGTCATGTCGAGGAAGCCCGCCAGACGCCGTACCACGGCATCGCTGTGGACGGTTCGGGGCGGGGAATCGTTGAGCAGATCGTTGAGATCGTGCACGGACAGGTGGAGCGCCTCGACCGCCTGGTCATAGGTCATACCCCGCTGTCGGATGCGCTCAGACAACCGTTCACCGAGGGAGCGCACGCGGCTGAATCCGTTGAGCAGAGCACCGGGCGCCATCCGCGCGAACCGGGCGAACACGTCTGCGGACAGACCCGCACCGCCGTACGGTGCAACCGTCGGTGCAGTGGCCCCCGCACGCCGCCTGCGACCGCGGCGCAGCCCCGCGAGGTACCGTACCAGCGCCTGCACGTCCGCCGGCGGGTACTTGGTGTTGAGCCGGTTGAACAACTCTTGGAGCATGGGGATCGTCCGGGAGACATTGGAGCGCACGCACTGCTGGCTGACCTTCAGCCGGCGGGCGATGTCAGGGTACGATTGCTGTTCAAAACACAGGGCATGCATGGTATCCCGCAGTATGGGGCTCTCCAGCTGCTCAATAGCCTGCTGCAGAATACCAATGAGATAGTCCAGCATCTCAGTGGTTTCCATGCTGAATTCAAAGCCGCCGTCATGCCCCGCAGAGTGTTGATCCGCCTGTTTCATGTCCATGGTATCCTCACCGCCGCCGTCGTCCAGTTTCCGCAGTCTGCGGAAGCACGACCTGAGGTGGTCTATAGTAGTGTTCAGCGTGACCCGCCGCACCCACGCACCGAAAGGTTGGCCGGTGTCCACCGTATGGATGTTGAGCCAGATTTTCTGGAACACCTGCACCGTGATGTCGTCGCACCCGGCCAGGATCACGTCCCGTACGCGCGGTTTCTGCACATGGTTGTACGCGTAGTGGCGGACGGTGTTCTCCACCTGCTGCGTATACCGACTGATCAATTTGTCGGCGCACGTGATATCCCCGCTCCGTTGGATTTCCGCCACGAGCTGCTCATCGGTCATACTGTCCGGGTTGTGCTTTGCACTGGTTAGTACGTCGCCGGCAGGGATATTGTTTGAGCGGTCGGTCATGGGGAGTCCTCCTCGGAACCACGGTCGGCGAAATATGCGGTGCAATGAACATGGGGACACAGCGGGCGCGACAGGTACGGATGCGTTGCGATCCCATACATACGGAGAAGCGGACCCTCCATGGAGGATGGAAAAGCCGCGTATACTGTCAGGTAAATACTAATTTTAACTGGAAATGACAAGGGTATCCGGAGCGTCCGAGGTGCACCGAATGCGGGCCGACAAAGCGGCCGTCGGGGGGGGTCAGCCCAGGCGCAGGGCGCGCACGAGGCCGTCCAGGTCGCAGGGGATGGTCGTGATGTTCACGTGGCTCTTCGCCACGGCGATGGCGCGGTCGGGGTCCTTGAGGCCGTGTCCGGTCAGGATGCACACGACGGTGAGGGGACGACCGTCAGGATGCGGTACCGTTCGGAAGTAGCCGCGGGCGGCGGTTTTGAGCAGGCCGGCGATGGAAGCGGCCGACGCCGGCTCGCAGAACACGCCTTCGGCGGACGCTCCCAGGTAATATGCGGCGAGGATTTCATCGTCGGTGACGGTGTCTATGAAACCGCCGGATTCGTCCCGCGCGGCGACCGCCTGTTTCCAGGATGCGGGGTTGCCGATGCGGATCGCGGTGGCGACGGTCTCGGGCTTTTCCACCGGACTGCCGAGCACGATGGGAGCCGCACCCGCGGCTTGGAAACCGAGCATGCGGGGACGGGACGCCGGTGCAGGCAGCGCTTCGGTGTACCCCTTCCAGTAGGCGGTGATGTTGCCCGCGTTGCCGACGGGCATGCACTGGATGTCCGGCGCACGGCCCAGCTGCTCGATGATCTCGAAGGAGGCGGTTTTCTGGCCTTCAATCCGGTAGGGGTTGAGCGAGTTGACCAGGGTGACGGGGTACCGCTCGGCGATGGTGCGTGCGAGGGTGAGCGCCTCGTCGAAGTTGCCGGTGACGGCGTACACCTCGGCGCCGTGCATCACCGCCTGCGAAAGTTTGCCCAGGGCGATGTGGCCGTCGGGGATGAGCACGATGCAGCGCATACCGGCCTTCGCGGCGTAGGCGGCGGCACTGGCGGAGGTGTTGCCGGTGGAGGCGCAGATGACCGTCGTGGCGCCCTCCTCCTTCGCCTTGGAGATGGCCATCGTCATGCCGCGGTCCTTGAAGGAACCGGTGGGGTTGCAGCCCTCGAACTTGAGGTAAATGTCCAGGAGGACGCCGAAATCGTGTTGTATGCGCGCGGCCAGATTCCGCGCGGGGATGAGCGGGGTGTTCCCCTCCCGCAGGGTGACCACCGGGGTGCGGTCGGTCACCGGCAGGCGGGCGCGGTGATATTCGATGAGTCCCGGCCAGGATGCGTTCATGGGGATTCCTTTCATACGGCGCGTTCGGTGCACGGCGGGAGTTCGGTCGCGGCCGCGCTGCGATGAACCTACAAAATCAGGTCGGCGGTTGCAAGCAGCCGCCGGTGCCGCGCGATCAGTCCGCCAGGGCGTACTCGACGGTGGAGACCACGCGCACCTTTTTGATGTGCGGGGTGCTGCCGTCCCGGTCTTCGATCGTGAACTGGCCCTGGGAGGCGCGCCGGATTTTGCCCAAACGACTGTTGGAGTCCGCTGCGAACTTCTGCGCGACCGCGCGGGCGTTTTTGGTGGCCTCCTCGATCATGGCCGGCTTGAGCTCGTTGAGCTTGGTGAAGAGGTACTGTGTGCGCGTGCCGTAGTCCTCGCCCCCCACGACGATGCCCAGTTTGCCGAGTTCGCCCAGGGAACTCTGGGTGGCGCGCACGCGGTCAACCTGGGTGGTGTAGACGGTCACGGTCTGCTGGGCGGTGTACCGCAGGCCGACGTCGCCGCCGCCTCCGTAACGCTGGGCGAGTTTGTCGGTGACGACGGGGGCGGCGATCGTGATCTCGGCCTGCGGGAAACCCGCGGCGCGCAGGAACTCCGTCACGTGCCGGGTGTTGGTTTCCATCGTAGCGTAGAGCGCCGCGAGGCTGTTGTTGGCCGCGCTGAACTGGATGGGCCAGACGGCGGTGTCCGCGGCGACTTCGCGTTCCGACAGGCCTTTGACGACGACGGTACGATCCAGGAGCTTGAAGCGGACCAGGCTGGAACCCAGCAGGAACGCCGCGATGACGATGCCGATGCCGATGCTGCCGCCGAGGACGAGCGCCGATCTGTTGTCGCCGTGCATACGAGCCTCCCTGCGGGGCGCGTTTCCCGCCGGTGCACCGGCGGGCCCGGCCGGACGATCCGGCCGTTCACCATCGCGCAGCCGCTCTCTGTACATACCAAAGATGTGGACCGGTGCGCAACGGACCGGCCTTGTTTCGGCCCGCGGGTTTTTGGTATCTGTGCGGCATGAACGTATCGCGCGTGCCGGCGGCTCCGGACGGGACGATCCGCGTGGGGACGTCCGGCTACTCGTTTGCCGACTGGAAAGGGGCGGTGTATCCCGCGGGCATCCGGCAGGATGAGATGCTGTCGTACTACGAGCAGGCGCTGGGGTTCGACGCGGTGGAGGTGAATGCCTCGTACTACCGCATCCTGTCGCGCGCGACCGCCGCGCGGATGGCGGCGAAGACCTCGCCCGGCTTCCAGTTCGTCGTCAAGGCGTACCGCGGCACGACGCACGATCCGTTCGACGATCGGCTGGGTAGGGCGCGGCCCGCGCCCGAACGTGGGCTGGACGACCTTGCCGCGACGCTGGAAGGGTTGGCGCCGCTGCGCGGGAGCGGAAAGCTCGGTGCGGTGCTGTTTCAGTTCCCGGTGTTCTTTGTCCCGTCGGAACAGTCGTACGCGTACCTGCGGGAGGTGCGTGCATGCTGCGGGGACGTCCCGGCGGTGGTGGAGTTCCGCAACCGGCGGTGGGCGACGGAAGAGACGTGGGCGTTCCTGCGGGACCACGATCTCGGGTTCTGCGCGGTGGACGAACCGCCGCTGCCCCGGTTGATGCCGTTTGCGGATGTGGTGACCTCGTCAATCGCGTACGTGCGGTTCCACGGGCGCAACCCGAACTGGTTCGATGCGCCGCTCGCGGAGCGGTACCACTACCGATATTCCGATGAAGAGTTGCGTTCGTTCGTCCCGGCGGTCCGGCGTATGGCGTCGGCGGCGCGGCGGGCGTACGTCTTTTTCAACAACTGTCACCTGGGGCACGCAGCGTTCAACGCCGCGGGATTCCGCGGCATGCTCGGAGCGTGAGGTGGCTCACGACACAGCGATGACCGCACGGCGGCGGCCGGTGACGACGGTATTCCTGCTTCGTCACGAGAACCGCTACAGCATCAACGCGCTGGCGGGTGCGCTGGAGGTGCGCGGCGAACCGGAGACAGAGGTGCGGTTCGTGCAGGATGACGACGCGGCGCTCGAGGCGCTGTCCGCCGCCGCGCGCCGCGGTTCGCTGCCGGTGCTGTGCGTGTCCTATGCGTGCATGGCGGAGCGGGGGACACTCGCAGCGGTGGGGCGTGTGCGCAAAGCGCTCGGTTCCACCGTGTTCGTCGTGGCGGGCGGCCCGCAGCCGTCGGGTGCACCGGAGAAGGTGCTGGAGGCGGGGTGCGACGCCGTGGTGATCGGTGAAGGCGAGGAGGCGCTGCCGACGCTGCTGGCGGAGCTTGCCCGGGGCGGGGACGGCGGGATCCCCGGGGTGTTCCGGCTGCGGGACGCCCGGGCGGGAGGACGGCCGCGTCGGGCGCGCCCCGTGGAACTGGATCGCTATCCGCCGATCTCGGTGCGATATCGGCGGTTCGGCCCCATTGAAATCTCGCGCGGATGTCCTCACGCATGTCTGTTCTGTCAGACGTCCCGCCTGCACGGCACGCGCATGCGACACCGCAGCACGGCGGCGATACTCGAGGCGGTGCGCCTGATGTGCCGCGAAGGCAAGCGGGCGTTCCGCGCGATCACGCCTGATGCGTTCGCATACGGATCCTGCGACGGCATACACCTCAACGTCGCCGCGGTGGCGCAGCTGCTCGAGCACGTGCGTGCGGCGCTGGGGCCTGACGGCCAGCTGTTTTTCGGGTCGTTTCCGTCGGAGGTACGGCCGGAGCACGTCACCGTGGAACTCCTGACGCTGGTGCACCGGTACGCGAACAACGACAACATCGTCATCGGCGCGCAGTCGGGCAGCCCCCGCATGCTGCAACGGTTGCACCGCGGTCACACGGTGGACGATGTCGTGGCGGCGACCGAAGCGGCGCGACAGGCGGGGTTCAAGGTGTACGTGGACTTCATCTTCGGGTTGCCGGACGAGACCGATGACGATCGCGCGCAGACGCTGGCGCTGATGCGGCGGCTGGCCGACGCGGGCGCGCGGCTGCACGCGCATACCTTCATGCCGCTGGCGGGCACTCGGTACGGTGACCGTCTGCCGGGTGCCATGGATCCTGCGCTGCGTCGTGAGGTGCATCGTCTGATGCACGCCGGTGCGCTGTTCGGCCGGTGGGAGCAGCAGGAGCGGTTCGTGCGCGGGGAACGGCCCTCCTGACGGTACCGCCGCACCGTTTACAACACGCACCGGAATGTTGTATGTTCCTTCCAGACTCATGCGCAACGTACGGTCATTTCTCTCATCATCCGCGGGACAGCTGTGCACGCTCGCGCTGCTGGCCGGGTTCGGCATGTTCGGCAGGCTGGGCACCGCCGAGTTGCAGCCGATGGGATCTTCCATCCATGCCGCCGTCGCCCGCGAGATCCTGCGCACCGGCGACTGGCTGACGTTGCACTGGCCGCACTCTCCGGAGTTTGCAGATTTCTACCAATTCCCCCCGCTGTTCTTCTGGCTGCAGGCCGTTACCTTCGGGCTGTTCGGCGCAAACGACATCACCGCCAAGCTGGTGTCGTCATTTTTCGGGTTTGCGACGATACTGCTCACCTGGGCTATCGGACGGCTGCTGGCGGGACGGTACGTCGGGTTTCTGGCGGGGCTCGCGATGGTGCTGACTTCCTACTTTTTCCGCCATGCGCGCAAATGCGAGCTGGAAACCATCCTGGTCTTCTTCATTGCGCTGGGATTCCTGTTCGTCATCCTCGCCGAGCGCCGCAACCCGTGGTACCTGGTGCTCGCGGGTATCTCAGCAGGACTGGGGATGCTGGCCAAGGGACCACCGGCGGCCGCAGTCTGGGGCGGGACGGCGGTGTACTACGCGGCGACGGGGCGGTGGCGGCGCATCTTTTCGGCGCCGTTTGCGTGCGGCGTGGCGGCGACCGTCGCGGTGGTGGCGGCCTGGGTCGTGCCGCAGCTGCTGTTCAAAGGTGACGCGCTCTACCGGCGCTACTGGCTGGACCAGATCGTCTGGTCGCTGACCGGGCGCAGCGCCCGTCCGACGCTGCTGCAGCGCATCGCGGGGTACCTGTACTTTGTGCCGGTTTTTTTGACGTACTACCAGCCGTGGAGCACCGTCGGAATCTTCGGCGCCGTCTCAGTCGTGCGTGAACGGATCCGACCGCTGTACCTGCTGCTGTCGTGGGCGGCGATCGTGTGGCTGGGGTTCACCGTCGCAGGATACCGGGACGACTACTACCTGCTGGCGTTGTGGCCGGCGTGGACGGTGCTTGCGGGTTTCGCTCTGGCACGCCGGCTTCCGCGGGCGGAACAGGGAATCTCCCGGTGGACCGGGGTTGCTGCGGCGGTATTTGCGATCGCGGTGATCGTGTTCCCGGTACGATTCGACCGGGTGCGCAATCCGGAATTCCGGGAGCTGGGCCCGGTCATCGCGCGAGAGGTCCCTCCGGGAGAACGGGTGATCCCCTACGCGCTCGACCGGCACTTTTACTACTACGATCTGGAGGGATTGCTTCCCTGGTATGCGGATCGGGGGGCTGTCGCTTCCGCATCCCCGAATCCGAAGTCCCCGCCGGATGCACGGGCGTGGTATCGGACGTTCGTCAGCACCCCGGAGGAGCTGCGGGCGTTGGCGGGCGCCGGGTACCGGTTCGTGCTGCTGGAAACGGACCGGCTGCCGGACGTCGCCCGTGAATCCGGCCTCTCCCTCGTCTCACTGGCTGCATCGGGACGGTTCACCGTCGCTCGCATCGGCGACTGAACCGGACCGCGGCGGGCGCAGCCCCGCACTTCCCAGCCGCAGCACCACCGCCATGACGAAAAACATCGCGTACGGCGCCTGGTAGGCGCGGAGCGGTTCATCGAACATCCCGTGGACGAAAAAGTCCGCGATGCTACCCAGGCACCCCGCCGCCAGCCATCCGGTCGCGCTTCTGTCATGCACGGTGGTGCGGATGCAGTGTGCCGCCGCCGCGCCGAACAGGCCCAGGAAACCGATCAGTCCGATGATCCCCATCTGGAATGCGACACTCAGCAGCACGTTGTGCGGGTGAAAGTGGCCCTGCTCAGGGAAATCGGGATAGCGCCGGTAGAACACCTCCCGAAAACCATCCAGCCCCCACCCGAGGATCGGGCGCTCGGCGATGAGGGGCGGGGTGAGACGGACGAACCGGATGCGGGCGGTTTCCGTGCCCGGCGATGTTCCGACGATGCGGTGGCGCACGCCGGGCACCGCAACGGCCAGGAGCGCGAGGATCGCCGCACCCGCGAGGAGGCGCCGGTCACGCAGCGCACCCATCGCCAGCAGCCCTACAAAGACACCGAGCCAAGCGCCGCGGGTGAAGGTGACTCCCAGGCCGACCAGCGAGAACACGAGGGAAATCCCGAGTATGAGCCGGGTGCGGCGGTCACTCCCGGCGAGCGCGGCGGCGGCGAGGAACGGGATGACAACGCCGTAAACGAACCCGAGGTCGTTGGGGTATCCGAGCGTGCCCCGCCCCCGGGCGTGAGCCTCCAGCGTACGGCCGCGCAGGTCGATCCCCGTGACGTGTTGCAGAACGGCAATCACCGCCTGCACCGCGCACATGAGGGCGACGGCGACGATGACCCGATGCAGGGTGCGTTCGTCCTCGGTGGCGAGCACGCCGAGCGTCAGTCCCGCGAACCCCAGCAGCGTGACGAACCGCTTCGCGCCGCTGGCCGGGTCCGCCGCACCGACGAGCGACAGCGCCGCGGCCGTGAGAAACGCGGCGCCCCACCGCAGCACGCCGCGCGCGGGCGAACCGCTCACCACAGCGGTCAGGCGTCCGGAGACCGCCGCGCACAGAACGCCCAGTGAGACAATGGAAACTGCTATGTCCAAGCCGGATTTGGTGGACGCCAGCGAGATTCCGAAGAGGTACAGCCCCGCGGTGATGCAGCCGTGCGCGACGGCGGAGCATCGGCGGTTGAACCCGACGGCGGACCTGCGGTTCATGGTACGATCACCTCCCGGCCTGCTCCGACGAGAGCGGCGTAGACGGATTCCACCGCATCGATCATCCGTTCGATGCTAAACCGCGCGTTGAAATCCTCGCGGGCGGCGGCGCTCATGTGCCCGCGCAACGGCCGGTCGGTGAGCAGCTGCAGCAGTCGTTCGGCGGCTGTCCGGTGGTCGTGCGGCGGCACGAGGAACCCGGTTACACCGTCACGGATCATCTCGGGAACGCCGCCGGCGGCGCACCCGACCACCGGCAGCGCACAGGCGAGCGCCTCCAGGATCGCTCCGGGGAAGGGATCCTCCCACGAGAGCAGCGCGAAACAATCCGCGAGGTTCAGCAACGCGGGAATGTCGTGGCGCATCCCCAGCAACCGGACCGCGTCGGTCAGGTGCAACGACGTGATGAGGGATTGCAGTCGGGCTCGCTCGGCTCCCTCTCCGGCGATCAGCAGCAACGCGTCCGGTAGCCGCCCGCGCACCAGCGCGAACGCACGGATCAGGACATCGTGCCCCTTGCTGGGGTACAGGTGGCCGACGCTCACCACCACGGGACGTCCGAACGCTTGGAACTCCGCACGCGCCCGCTCCACCACGTCCGGCCCAGTCTTGAGCCGGGCCGGATCCACCAGCAACCGGATGCACCGCACCCGTTCCTGCGGTATCCGGTCGCGTTCCACCAGGGAGCGCGCCACCGCTTCCGAATCGCCGACGAACATCGTCCGCCACCGCAGCGCGACCGCCCGGGTGATCCCGGACAGAGGGCGAAAGAGGTGGCGGTGCAGGACCACCGGACAACCGGCGACCCGTCCGGCAACGACCGCCGGCACGTAGTCGCTGCCGGCGTGCGCGTGGACGATATCGGCGTTCCACCGCCGGACGACGCGGCCCAGCTGGTACGCCCGCAGCAGATCGCCCGAACCGCGCGGCGCGTGCGGCTCACAGAGAAACCCGTGCCCGGCGAACCAGCGGTGCGTCGGGGTGTCCGCCAGACACACCACCCGTACCGTGTGGCCGCGACCCCGGAGATTGTCGCTCATCTCCGCGGTTCGTATCTCGCCGCCGCCCCAGCATGAGGCGGAGTTCCACTGGACGATGGTGAGCGGTCTCATGCCAGCCGCTCCACAGCGTCGAGAACCTCCCCGACGGTGATGGTCCTCATGCAGACGTTGTCACGACAGCGTTTCATCTTGTGCTGGTTGCACGGTGCGCACGGCACGTCCTTGCAGAGCACGACCGCACGGTCCGTGTACGGCGCCCAGCCGGTGACATCGGGACAGTACAGGCCGACGCAGGGGAGCCCCAGCGCGGCGGCGAGGTGGATGCCGCCGGTGGAAGCGCCGACGAACAGGGCACAGCGGCGCAGCAGGGTGACGAACTCGGGCAGGTCGGTCCTGCCGGCGAGATTGAGCACCGCCGGCGATGAAACCTCCCGAACGATCTGTTCGCCGTACACCGCATCTTTGGACGTGCCGAACACCACCACCGACATTCCCCGTGCGACCGCCGCACGTACGAACTGCGCCGCGTGCCCCACCGGCCAGGTGCGGGCGGCGTCAGTCCCCGCCACCGTCGGGTTGAATGCGATGCGCGAGCGCGGTTCGCCGGGGAGCAGCCGGTCGAAGCGGGTAGGGACGTCGGGGACGTACACCTCGGGCTCCCGCCGGCGGGGGGGCAGTCCCACCACCTCCATCAGCCGCAGGATGTAGTCCACGTAGTGGCGCGGTCCCTCTTCACGCACCGGAACCGAGAGCAGCGGGCCGCGGTGGTCGTGCGGGTAACCCACCCGCTCCGGAATGCCTGCGAGGAACGCCTGCAGCGCCGATTCCGCGCTGCCGGATACCAGGAATGCGGTATCGAAACAGCGGCGCCGGAGTTCACGAATGAATCCCAGACGCGTCACCAACGACCCGCCGCGGTACACCAACACCTCGTCGACGTGGGGGCACAGGCGCGCGAGCGGCTCCACCAACGGTTTGATGCAGAGGGTGATGTGCGCGTCCGGCAGGGCGCGGCGCAGTTCACGGTAGAACGGCGTCGCCAGCGTGAAGCTGCCGACGGTATCCGCACCGCGCACCAGGACACGGCGGCGTTCGCGGACACCGTTCCTCATGCGAATACCTCGTCCACGATCGCCTCCACCGGCAGCGCCGCGCGGCAGGTGTACGGCGGCCGCCGGGGACATTCTTCACGGTAGCACGGGGCGCAGGGCACCGGACGATACACCGCCCGGACCCGGGAGTGGTAGGGGCCGTAGCGGGCGGGATCCGTTGACAGGAAGAACGTGACGACGCGCTGGTCGTCGCGCAGCATCACCGCTTGGGCGATGAACGCGGGACCGGTGTCCGGCGACACGAACCGCCACGCCCGGTTCAAAAGAGCGGCAAGCTCCATCAGATCCAGTTCCCCGCAGAGCACCTGCGCCGGAGTACCGTCGGTGATACGCTGCGCGAACGCGCGATCGCCGGCGGCACCCGTGAGCAGCAGCGGCACATCGGAATCCGTACGGCGCACCAGTGCGCGTACCAGCGCACGGTAGCGGTCGTCATCCAGCACTTTGGCGGGTCGGGTCGCCGCCGGGTGCAGCACGATGAATCGCCGGCCGCCGGAGATGCCGAGGCGCTGCAGGAGCGCATCCACCTTCGCGGCAACCATCTGCACCGTCCAGCCGTGCAGGTCCAGGATCCGTGCATCCTCGCCTGCGGTGCACGGCATTCCCGTCATGCGTGCGACGAACGCCGCGGACAGCGCGAGACACTCCTCACGGAACGTCCGGCGCTGATCGCGCGGGATCGCGTGCGTGAGGAACAGGTTCCCCAGGTCCTCCCGCAATCCGACGGAACAGCGCGATCCCGCCAGCCGTGCGGCCAGGGCGTTGAAAAACGTGGTGCGTAACAGCAGCGCGGCATCCGGGGCGAACGACCGTAAGGCGCGCAGGGTTTCGGGGTGGCGCCGCCGGTAGATGATGCGTGATACCACGGGGTTGTCATCCAGCAGCTCGGCACACGCGGGACGCACCACCGCGGCGATGACCGCGTCGGGAAACTGCCGGCGCAGCAGGCGCAGGGCGGGGGTCGCCATGAGGATGTCCCCGATGTAGTTGGGCATGAACACGGCGATGTTCACCGCAGAGCCCCCTGCATCACCAGAGACGCTGCCTGAAACACCTCATCAACCGAAACGGCCGCCATGCACCGGAATGTGGTGCACCGCGCCCGTATATCACAGGGAGCGCAGGAGAGCGGGTGGTACACGTACGTGGAACGGCGGTTGTACGGACGGTACCACACCGGGTTGGTCGCGCCGAAAATGGTCAGCACCGGCCGATCCAGCGCCGCGGCGATGTGCGCGATGCCGTTGTCGTTGCTGATGACGGCTGCGCACGACCCGAGCACGGCGCAGACGCCGCGCAGGTCGGTGGCCCCCGTCAGGTTGATTGCGGGACACGGTATCCGCGACAGCACCTGCGCGGCGAGCTCCTGTTCCGCAGACGATCCGACGAACACCGGCGATATGCCGTACGCCGCGCGCAGGCGGGTGATGAGAGCGGCGAACCGGTCGGGAGGCCAGACCTTGTGCGCGCCGCGGCTGCCGACGCTGAATACGACGGTGGGACCGTCGGCGCCGGCGAGCAGTGCGCGGGCCGTTTTCCGCTCCGCATCGGTGAGCGTTATCCACGGCAGGAGGTCCAGGGGATCCGGCAGCGGTGCACCGCCGGCCAGGTGTCGCGCCACCTGGTAGTTGCGCTCCACGGCGTGCAGCGCGGGATCGTACCGTGCGACGGGCGGCTCCAGCAGCCTGCTGCACTCGCGGGCCAGGCTCACCGCAACACGACGGCGCGCGCCGGACAGCAGACCCACGAACGCGGTGCGCAGGAGCGCTTGCAGGTCGGCGACGATGTCGTAGCGGCGCGCGCGCACCGTGCCGATGACCCGGCGGTATTCGGCGAAACCGCCCTGCCGATCCCATGTCACGACGTCGTCTACGAACGGCGCGTTGCGCAGGATATCCGCAAACCGGGTGAACACGAGCCAGTCCAGGGTCAGATCGGACATGGTTCGTTTGAGGGCGATGGCGACCGGCAGCGCGTGCACGATGTCGCCGATGCCGGAGGGCTTGATGATGAGGGCGCGGGTCATGACGGGCGTTCCGATCGCGGCCGGAGCGCCGCCGCAATTTCCGCCGCCACCCGTTCGGTCGCGCCGCGCAGCTGTTGCACCGCCGCCCGCGCGGCCTGGCCACGAACCCGGCGCTGTGCGTCATCGTCCAGAAGCCGGCGAACCGCGGCAGGAATCTCCGCGCCGGAGGCGAGACGCTCGGCGCCCCCCGCCGCGCAGAGGACGCGCGCCGGTTCCCAGAAGTTGGCCATGTACGGTCCGAACAGCACCGGCACACCGAATGCCGCCGGCTCGATGGGGTTCTGTCCACCCCACCGGGCGAACGACCCGCAGACCACCGCGACGTCTGCGACGGCGTAACAGTCGCGCAGCTCTCCGAGCGTGTCGAGGATCAGACACCGCGCGTCGTGGTTCGTGGATGCGCTGCGCAACCGCACGGCGACGCCCGCGCGGGAAAGGTGCCGCAGCAACACACCGGAACGCCGCGGGTGCCGGGGAGCGACGATGCAGAAAACCCGCGGATCGCGCAGGAGCGCAGCCACCGCGCGGGAGACGGTACGCTCCTCCCCCTCCCGGACGCTGCCGAAGACCACGGTGCGCATGCCGTTTGGACGGCCGATGGCGCTGCGGTATATCCCCTCCGGTGGGACGGTTTCATCGTATTTCATGTTGCCGGCAACCGCCATTCTCCCGTGGGGGACCCCCAGCGCGCGGAACCGCGCGGCGTCCAGCGGCTCGCGCAGCAGCAGTCGGTGGATGCCGTCCAGTGAACCGGCGAACAGCGGCCGGAACAGGCGCAGGAACACCGCGGTGGACGACGATATCCTGCCGTTCACGAGGAACACCTGCGCACCGTATAACCGCGCGTAGGCGATGTA
>Ga0308414_1000256_pt1 | contig 33234 bp, 45 predicted proteins | sample HotsprSampleOS50_FD_205667 | JGI IMG/M metagenome (GOLD analysis project Ga0308414, IMG submission 205667) | Hot spring phototrophic mat microbial communities from Octopus Spring, Yellowstone National Park, Wyoming, United States - 20090730_OS50 ... | reverse complement strand
TTCGACCCGCAGCGAGACCTCCGCGAGCGCCAGGTGTGCGCCATAACGCTTGGTAAGCGCAAAAGCCTCGACGGCAGGCAACATCGCAGGACACAAAAGTAGCGTAAGTGGCTTAACTGTGGCCGTTACACTGAAGAACCGGCGACCAATCGTAGGCAGAAACGAGCAGCAGGTAAAGGTCGTTACGACGAAACAGAAGCAGAACGCACCGTTCCAAAAACTTTGCACGAAGCCGCTTGACCACGTTCGTGCAAAGGTTCAGCCGTCACGCCACTTGACTCAGTACGCTCTGCTTCCATTAAAACTGACATCATACGCCGTTTTGTTGTCTCACTATTGCGAAGTGCTCTTTTCTGTCTGGGAATGTCTGTCTGGGAATGCCTGCGAACCAGGGCAGCATCAGTCTGCCCGGTGCCTGCCGGGGCGCGAAGGGCAGGCCGTGCCGACCGGACAACGGCGCTGGATGGTTTGGAAGCCAAAATTTTCGACGTCACGAAGTCCTCAAGTAGATTGGGGCTTGACAGCTCTTCCGGGAAACATCTAGCATAGACGTTTCGTCACTCGGAAAACCGTTGGGTCACTCGCAAGGTGACGGCCAGCCGTTTGGGAGTGGCAAGTCGCTGCGAAATGACGATTTTCTGCTTAGCGTTGGGTTTTTTCGGAGGTTGGTGTGCCAACGATCAATCAACTCGTTCGGAAAGGACGGGAGAAGGTCAAATATAAGACGAGCAGCCCTGCTCTGCAGGGATGTCCGCAGAAGCGGGGCGTCTGCACCCGGGTGTACACGCAGACACCCAAGAAGCCCAACTCGGCGCTGCGCAAGGTGGCGCGTGTGCGGTTGGTCAACGGCATCGAGGTGACGACGTACATCCCTGGTATTGGCCACAACCTCCAGGAACACTCGATTGTGTTGATTCGGGGTGGAAGGGTCAAAGATTTGCCCGGTGTGCGCTACCACGTCGTGCGTGGGACACTGGATTCTGTGGGCGTTGCCAATCGCCGCCAGGGACGCTCCAAGTACGGGGCGAAGCGTCCCAAGGACACGGGCAAGGGCGCGCCGGCAAAAGGCGCTGCCGTCAAGAAGAAATAGCCAAAGAGAGGTCTCCAGAGAGACGGGAAAGTTTCTCTCGCACTGAGATGGAGTGGGTGAGCTATGCCGCGCAGACGAGTCGCTGAAAGAAGGGAAGTGCTTCCTGACCCGATATATAACAGTGAGATTGTGACAAAGTTTATCAACTGCATGATGTGGGACGGGAAGCGTTCCGTGGCGGAAAAGATATTTTACCGCGCCATGGAAAACATCCGTGCCAAGACCGATGATGACCCGCTCAAGGTTTTCAAGAAGGCACTGGACAATGTCCGTCCCCGGGTCGAGGTGCGCTCGCGGCGTGTGGGTGGGGCAACATACCAGGTGCCGATTGAGGTGGACTACCGGAGACGCGGAAATGCCCTGGCGATTCGCTGGCTGATTACCTATGCGCGCCAGCGTGGTGAGAAGGCCATGGTTGACCGGTTGGCCAATGAGCTGCTCGATGCGTCCAATTTGCGCGGGGCAGCGGTCAAGAAGCGTGATGAAGTCCACCGCATGGCGGACGCGAACCGTGCCTTTGCGCACTATCGTTGGTAGTTTTTCTGGGATGGTGAGGACCTTATGCCACGGAAGGCGCCGCTGAGCAAGTTTCGTAACATTGGCATCATGGCGCACATTGATGCCGGCAAGACAACGACGACCGAGCGAATTTTGTACTACACGGGCCGTAACCACAAGCTGGGCGAAGTCCACGAAGGGGCGGCAACCATGGACTACATGGTCCAGGAACAGGAGCGCGGGATCACGATTACTTCCGCCGCAACAACTTGTTTCTGGCGGCTCGGTGGCGCTGCCGAAGGTGAGCAGTATCGCATCAACATCATTGATACTCCCGGACACGTGGATTTTACAATTGAGGTTGAGCGATCCCTGCGTGTTCTGGATGGTGCGGTGGCGGTGTTTGATGCCGTCGCCGGTGTTCAGCCGCAGTCTGAAACTGTCTGGCGGCAGGCAAACAAGTACGGCGTTCCCCGGATTGCCTTCATCAACAAGATGGATCGTGCGGGCGCGGACTTCTACAAGAGTGTGGATTCCATTCGGACCCGCCTCAATGCCCGTCCGGTTCCCATTTTTCACCCCATCGGAGCGGAAGACGCTTTTGAAGGGGTTATCGATCTGATCACCATGCAGGCCGTGCGCTGGGATGAAGAAAGTAACGGCCAGAAAATGCTTTTCTCACAGCCAACCGGGACGCTTCTGGATGAGGCAAAAGCTGCTCGTGACAGGATGATTGAGCTGATTGCCGACGTTGACGACCAGATTGCCGAGAAGTACCTGGAGGGGGCCGACATATCTGAATCTGAGCTGCGTGCCGTGTTGCGACGTGAAACGGTGGCGATGAATATCGTTCCCGTTCTGTGTGGCTCGGCTTTCAAGAACAAAGGCGTTCAACAGTTGCTCGATGCGGTGGTCTATTACCTGCCTTCACCGGTTGACATTCCAGCGGTAAAGGGCGTGCTTCCGCGTACGGGTGAGGAAGCTACCCGCCGGGCAGCGGACGATGAGCCGTTTTCGGCTTTGGTCTTCAAGATTCTCTCCGATAAGCATATCGGTCAGCTTGCATTCTGTCGCATTTATTCCGGCGTTTTGGCATCCGGTTCCTACGTTCTCAATTCAACCAAGGAAGTCAAGGAACGGGTGGGGCGGGTCATGCAGATGCATGCCAACAAGCGTGAAGACCTGGAAGAAGCCTATGCCGGTGAAATTGTGGCCGTGGCCGGGCTGAAAAATGTGATTACCGGTGACACGATTTGCGATGAAAAAGCTCCTATTATTCTGGAGTCAATGGAGTTTCCCACACCGGTCATCGAGGTGGCCATCGAGCCGAAGACGCGGCAGGATCAGGACAAGCTGAGTGTGGCCCTTGGGCGGTTGGCGCAGGAAGACCCATCCTTCCGGGTCAAAACGGACCCCGAAACGAATCAGACGCTTATTGCCGGGATGGGAGAGTTGCACCTTGAGATTATCGTGGATCGCCTGAAGCGGGAGTTCAACGTTGATGCTAATGTTGGGCGCCCCCAGGTTGCCTACCGTGAGACCATCCGGGTGCCGGCAGAAGGTATTGGGAAATATGTGCGGCAGACTGGTGGTCGCGGGATGTACGGGCATGCTGAAATCAAGCTGTATCCCCTCGATCCAGGTGCCGGATTTGTTTTTGAGAACAAAATCGTGGGTGGCGTAATACCGCGTGAGTATATTCCAGCGGTCGAGTCCGGCATCAAGGAAGCCATGGAGCGGGGCATTCTTGCTGGCTATGAAGTTGTTGATGTCAAAGTGGAGCTGGTGTTCGGCAGCTACCACGAAGTTGACTCAAACGAAATGGCTTTCAAGATTGCGGGTTCAATTGCCTTCCAGGAAGCTGCGAAAAAAGCCAAGCCTGTTTTGTTGGAGCCGGTAATGGCTGTGGAGGTTGAATCACCAGAGGAATACTTTGGTGCGATTACCGGTGATCTAAGCTCGCGTCGCGGACGAATCGAAGGTTTTTCCGAGCGGGCTGGGTCACGTGTTATCACGGCGGCAGTGCCGCTCTCGGAAATGTTTGGTTACTCGACCGTCCTTCGCTCAATGTCGCAGGGACGTGCCATCTACACCATGCATTTCAAGTCCTATGAGGAAGCTCCAAAGTCTGTGGCTGAAGAGATTATTGCAAAGGCAAAAGGGGCAGCCGCAAACTGAGCGCCAAAAGAAAATCTGGTTTTTTGAGGAGTGGTTATGTCAAAGGAGAAGTTTGACCGGAGTAAGACGCACGTCAACATTGGGACGATTGGGCACGTGGATCACGGGAAGACGACGTTGACGGCGGCGATCACGACGGTGCTGGCGAAGCGGAATCCGAAGGTGCAGAAGAAGAGCTACGATCAGATTGACGCGGCGCCGGAGGAGAAGGCGCGGGGGATTACGATCAACACGGCGCACGTGGAGTACGAGACGGCGACGCGGCACTATGCGCACGTGGACTGTCCTGGGCACGCGGACTACATCAAGAACATGATCACGGGTGCGGCGCAGATGGACGGGGCGATATTGGTGGTGGCGGCGACGGACGGGCCGATGCCGCAGACGCGGGAGCACATCTTGCTGGCGCGGCAGGTGGGGGTGCCGGCGATGGTGGTGTTCATGAACAAGTGCGACATGGTGGACGACGCGGAGTTGCTGGATTTGGTGGAGTTGGAGGTGCGGGAGCTGCTGTCGAAGTACGACTTTCCGGGGGACGAGATACCGGTCATTCGGGGGAGCGCGCTTGGTGGGTTGAACGGGGAGCCGCAGTGGGAGGCGAAGATTGAGGAGTTGATGGCGGCGGTGGACAGCTACATTCCGACGCCGGTGCGGGACATTGACAAGCCGTTTTTGATGCCGGTGGAGGACGTGTTTTCGATATCGGGGCGCGGGACGGTGGCGACGGGGCGCGTGGAGCGAGGGGTGGTGAAGGTGTCGGACGAGGTGGAAGTGGTTGGGATACGGGCGACACGGAAGACGGTGGTGACCGGGGTGGAGATGTTTCGGAAGCTGCTGGATCAGGGGCAGGCTGGGGACAACGTGGGGTTGCTGCTGCGCGGGGTGGATCGGCGGGACATCGAGCGGGGGCAGGTGATTGCGAAGCCGGGGAGCATCACGCCGCACACGAAGTTCAAGGCGGAGGTGTATGTGCTGACGAAGGAGGAAGGCGGGCGGCACACACCGTTTTTCAAGGGGTATCGGCCGCAGTTTTACTTTCGGACGACGGATGTGACGGGGGTGGCGGAGTTGCCGGAGGGCGTGGAGATGGTGATGCCGGGCGACAATGTGGCGCTGACGGTGGAGTTGATTACGCCGATTGCCATGGAGAAGGGGCTGCGGTTTGCGATTCGGGAGGGTGGTCGGACGGTGGGCGCCGGCACTATCTCCGAAATCATCGAATAAACCGGCTCTTGTTTGGTAGGGAGAAATGAGATGAACGACAAGATACGTATCAGACTGGAAGCCTACGACCACCGAATCCTCGACCAGTCGGCAATGGAAATTGTCGAAACTGCCCGCCGGACGGGTTCGCGTGTGGCTGGCCCGATCCCACTGCCTACAGCAAAAAGCCGTTTTACGGTGCTTCGCTCACCTCATGTAGATAAGAAGTCACGGGAACAGTTTGAAATTCGTACCCACAAACGACTGGTTGACATTTTGATGTCCACTCCCCAGACAGTAGATGCACTCATGAAGCTGGATTTACCGGCTGGGGTTGATGTCCAGATAAAAACCTTTTTCAAGGAAAAAAGATAGTCTCTTTCAAAGTAGGACCGTACAATGAGTGGCATCTTGGGCGTAAAAGTCGGCATGACGCAGATTTTTCAGGAGAATGGTCTCCTGGTTCCCGTGACAGTTATAAAAGCTGGGCCCTGTGTTGTAACTCAGCACAAAACGAAAGCCAAAGATGGTTATGATGCCATCCAAGTTGGACTGGTTGAAGCAAAGGGACCCAAGAAAGTTACAAAGCCGCTTCGTGGACACTTTGAAAAAACAGCTAAAGGGACACCACCAACCCGGCTTCTCAAAGAATTCCGGGTGGAAAGCGCAGCAGATTTTCCAATAGGTTCACTGGTTCTGGCAAATATATTCAGCTCAAATGAGTTGGTCACCATTACCGGGAAGTCAAAGGGACGGGGGTTTGCCGGGTTTGTCAAGCGCCATGGCTTTGGTGGTGGGCGTGCCACACACGGTTCGATGTTTCATCGTGCACCTGGTTCAATTGGTGCTTCAGCTTTTCCCTCGCGGGTTTTTAAGGGAAGTCGAATGGCTGGGCACATGGGAAACAAAAACTGCACAGTAAAAAATCTGAGGATTGTGAAGGTTGACGAAAACGCGGGAGTCATACTTGTTCGAGGCGCTGTTCCTGGTGCCAACGGAACGTATCTCGTCATTAAGAAAGCTTCTTCCTAGATTGACTCCGCGACAGAGGTTCTGAGATGCCAACCGTAAAAGTGTGTAACCTGGATAACAAGCCCCTTCTCGATCTGGAGATAAGCAGCCTTCTTTCTGAGCAGGAGCTGAATAGCACATTGATATGGGAAGCTGTTCATGAGTATCGCGCCAGAGGGCGTAGAGGAACAGTTGCTACCAAAACAAGAGGTGATGTCTCTGGTTCAGGAAAGAAATTGTGGAAGCAGAAGGGAACCGGACGCGCGCGCATCTCAAGCCTCCGCTCGCCTCTGTGGAAAGGTGGGGGAAACGTTCACGGCCCGCAGCCTCGGGATTGGTCATACAGTCTCCCAAGGAAGAAACGCTGGAAAGCAATCGCCGTCGCTTTTGCCGAGCGACTCCGTGAGGGAGCTGTAGTTGTTGTTGATGACCTCACGTTATCAAGTCATAAGACAAAGCTTTTCAGGTCCAAGTTACAAGCACTGGGGCTCGTAAACCATAAGGTTTTGATCCTGGACTCGACAGAAAATAAAAACTTGGTGCTTGCTACAAGGAACCTTCAGGGTACAAAGCTTTTAGACTCACTTGGTGTCAATATATATGATTTACTTCTTCATGAAAAAATACTGATTAGTCAGCGGGCTCTTGGCGTTTTGACTGAGTGTGTCTCACGCATACTGCCTGAATGACAACGGTGAGGTAAGAATGAAATTTTATGAAGTCATAAAATCGCCACTAGTGAGTGAAAAAGCTCTTAATCTAAGAGACTCGTCACCCAATGCAGGCCAATTGGTTGCCTTTCGAGTTGACAGAAGATCAAAGAAGGCAGACATCAAGAACGCAGTGGAAAAACTCTTCAATGTAAAAGTCAGGTCTGTGAACACGGCAAACTGCAAAGGAAAGACTGTGCGTCGGGGGCGCTACGTTGGCAAGAAGAGTGATTGGAAGAAAGCCTATGTCACCTTGGCACCTGGGTATAATATAGAAGACTATCTGAATTCTTTGTAAATACGTTGGGGAATTGATATGCCAGTTAAGAGTGTAAAGCCCACATCGCCTGCAAGACGCTTTCAGACTTTCATTGTTGATACTGATCTGTCGCGGGAACGCCCGGTTAAGTCCCTAACAGAGAAAAAGAGGAAGATCTCAGGGAGAAACAGTGACGGTAGGGTTACGACCCGCCATCGTGGTGGTGGACACAAGCGTCTTTACAGAATCATAGACTTTAAACGTGATAAGGTTGGAATACCTGGTAAGGTGGCAAGGATTGAGTACGATCCAAACCGATCGTCAAGAATTGCACTGATACACTATGTTGATGGCGAGAAACGTTACATAATTGCACCGAACGGCTTGGCAGTGGGCCAAGCTGTGGTATCCGGTCCTGATGCGGACATTATTCCTGGTAATGCTTTACCAATATACAAAATACCGCTCGGAACAGATTTGCATAACATTGAACTGAAGCCGGGAAAAGGTGGACAACTGGCGAGAGCAGCCGGTGTAAAAGCACAGCTTATTGCGAAAGATAGTAAGATGGCACAGGTGCGGATGCCATCTGGTGAAGTGAGAAAAATCCCTATTATCTGTTATGCGACTGTGGGACAGGTGGGAAACACGGATCACGAAAACATATCCCTTGGGAAAGCTGGCCGGGCGCGTTGGAGAGGGCTTCGCCCGGAAGTTCGTGGAGTTGCTATGAATCCAGTAGATCACCCACATGGAGGGGGGGAGGGAAGAACCTCAGGCGGAAGACACCCGGTCACCCCGTGGGGAATACCAACTCGTGGTTACAAGACCCGGCACAACAAGCAAACAGAGAAATATATAGTCCGCCGTAGGAAATAGAGGGACTTGGGGAGGAGCGTATGCCTCGATCAATAAAAAAGGGACCGTTTTTGGATAACTCCATACACGACGTTCTTCAGCACCTGAAAGAAACAAACGAACGACGTGTCATCAAAACTTGGTCAAGAAGATCAACAATAATACCAGACATGGTTGGGCACACCTTTGCGGTACATAACGGAAAAAAGTTTATCCCTGTGTTTATATCCGAAAACATGGTGGGTCATAAACTAGGTGAATTTGCGCCGACACGTACATTTAAAGGACACGCCGGTGACAAGAATGAAAAATCGGCTAAGCGTAGATAGTCATAATACGTAAAATGAGGTTGAACAATGCGCTCCACTGCGGTTCTTCGTTCTACAAAGGGGTCTCCTCAAAAAGCCAGATTGATCATTGATCAAGTCCGAGGGCGTAATGTCACCGAAGCACTCGCACTGTTGACCCTGAGTAAAAAAAGAGTAGCTTCTGTTCTGAAAAAAGTCTTGTGGTCGGCCATTTCCAACGCTGAGCACTTGTCTGAAAAAAAGAACTCAAAGCTGAACATAGAGCAGTTGTTCATTACAGAGTGTTACATAAACACGGGTTTAACAAAGCACAGACGTCGTGTTCGTCCCGCCCCGATGGGAAGGGCCTATAGAGAACAGCGTCGACTCTTCACTGTAAAGTTTGTCCTTTCTGACAGTAATGAAAAATAGGTGAAGACAATGGGACAAAAAGTTCATCCCTATGGTTTCCGACTGGGAGTTGTACGTAATTGGCGGTCAACTTGGTATTCAAGTAAGGATGCTGAATTTGCAAAGCTCGTCGCAGAAGATTTCTTCCTGCGCAAGGACCTGAAACAACGTTTTACAGGCGCAGGAGTCGCTTCCATTGATATAGAACGGGCTGTCAATAAGCTGAAGATCGTTGTCCATACTTCACGCCCTGGCGTTATCATTGGCAGGAAGGGGGCTGAAATAGATAAGCTAAAACTTGAAATACAGCAAAAAACAGGTCGTGATGTAAACATATACATACAGGAAATACAAAAACCTGAACTGAACGCTCAGTTGCAGGCGGAACAGATTGCCTCACAGATAGAAAAGCGCATTGCCTTCAGGAGGGCAATGCGGAAGGTAACTGAAAGTTCACGCCGCTTTGGTGCGCAAGGGGTCAGGGTAATAGTGTCCGGCCGACTCAATGGAGCAGAAATTGCAAGAAGTGAGCAGTATCTTGAGGGCAGAATGCCGCTCCATACACTAAGGGCCGATATTGACTATGGGTTTGCTGAGGCACATACCACGTATGGGGTCATTGGAATAAAAGTTTGGATATACAAAGGTGAAATATATTCTACAAGGCGTAGCCTCAATCAGGGTGACTCTTGGAGGGGTGCTAGCAACTCTGTGAAATGAGACGGGAAGTATGGCCGAATATAAATCTCCAAAAAAGACAAAGTACAGAAAACAGCAAAGAGGGCGTCGTTCAGGACTGGCCACGTCTGGTGCTACCATCAGCTTCGGACAATTTGGTCTGAAAGCATTGGAAGCGGCTTGGATAACCAGTCGTCAAATAGAGGCCGCCAGAATAGCCATATCACGTTCCCTCAAGAGGGGCGGCAAAATATGGATCAGGATTTTCCCGGACAAACCCATTACAAAGAAGCCAGCCGAAACCCGAATGGGTAAAGGGAAGGGCGCTCCTGAGGGTTGGGTGGCTGTGGTTAAGCCAGGAAGAATACTCTTTGAAGTCGAAGGGGTAAGTGAGGACTTGGCTCGTGATGCAATGTATCTGGCTGCTCAAAAACTACCAATAAAGGTCAAGTTCGTTCACCGAGAATCTGAAAACGGAGCAATACTGTGATGACACTTAGTGAAATTCGCTCAAAGTCTGTGCAAGAACTAGTTGACTTGGAAAAAGAGATGAAGCTGGAGCTGGCAAAGTTATCTATAAAGAAAAACTTGGGTATTCGCGAAGCGGCTAATAAAATTTCTACTGTCAGGAAAGGTATAGCTAGAATTAAAACGATAATAAATGAAAAGAGAGCAGAAGTATGATAATGAAAAGTAAAAAGGTAGAAAAGATAGGATTTGTGGTCAGCACGAAGAATAAGAAAACTGTTACAGTAAAGGTAGAGCGTTTGGTGATGCATCCAATCTACAAAAAGTTTGTTCGTCGCCGATCAAAATTTCTGGCCCATGATGAACTTTCCTGTAGAGTTGGTGACAAAGTAAAGATTATTGAGTCCCGTCCGCTGTCTGCAAGAAAACGCTGGATTGTAAAAGAGCTGATACAGAGAATTCCGTAGTGTCATTCTACAAGTCACGGAGGTGTTTCTATGATACAGATGCGCACTATGCTTGATGTTGCTGACAATTCAGGGGCCAAAAAGATATCATGTATCTTGCCGCTTGGTGGTTCAGTCGGAAGAAAGGCATCTCTTGGTGATATTATTACTGCAAATGTCAAGGAAGCAGCCTCTGATGGTGCTGTGAAGAAGGGACAGGTTGTAAAGGCGGTTATTGTAAGGACACGCAAAGAGGTACGAAGAAAGGATGGCAGTTACGTCCGCTTTGATCAGAATGCAGCCGTCTTGGTAAAAAAAGGAAGTGAGGGATGGGACCCTGTGGGAACCCGTGTGTCTGGTCCAATTGCCCGAGAATTACGGGATAGAAAGTTTATGAAGATAATTTCACTGGCACCAGAGGTGATATGAAAAGCAAGAAGCTGATGAAGAATCTGAGAGTTGGGGATACTGTGATTTTGATCTCGGGTAAGGACAAGCGTAAGACTGGTCTGGTGAAAAAAGTAGATCGCTATAGTTTGCGGCTTCTGGTGGAAGGGGCCTGTGTAAGCAAAAAGCATGTTAAGAGGAACGCCTCATCCCAAGAGGATGGAGGGATAGTGGAAAAAGAAGCTTGGATTTCTTTTTCAAAGGTCAGAAAGCAATAGCAGCATAACTCAGTTATGGATTTTGGATATGTTAACCAGTAGAGAAGTTCTGATAGACCAGATGTGCAAAACATTTGGTTACAAAAATGTTATGTCTGTACCGAGGCTTGAAAAAATCGTCATAAACATGGGCCTTGGTAAGGAATATGTTCTCTCGAAGAACATGAAGGTTCTTGAGACAGGTTTACAGGAACTTTCTCTTATCACTGGTCAGAGACCAGTGGTAACCCGTGCAAAGTTGTCAATAGCATCATTTAAGCTCCGTGAAAATGATCCCGTAGGTGTGATGGTTACTTTGCGTGGGAAAAGGATGTATGAATTTTTTGAACGACTGGTCAATATAGCTCTACCTCGCGTTCGTGACTTCAGGGGAGTATCCACGAAATCCTTTGATGGACGAGGAAATTATACTCTTGGGATAAGGGAGCAAATTGTTTTTCCTGAAATAGATATTGCTAAAGTTGAGAAGCTTAGGGGTATGAATATAACATTTGTTACTTCAGCCAAAACAGATACAGAAGCAAAAGAGCTTCTCGCATGCCTTGGGATGCCTTTTAGAAAATAGCAGATATGCTTTGGTCTTAGACTTGGGGAGGGGAGTATGACCGATCCGATAAGTGATCTCTTAACCAGAATCCGAAACGCCATCCAAGCAGGTCACTCGAAAGTTGACGTTGGCTACTCCAAAATGAAGGCGGAGATTGTCAGACTTTTGAGAGAAGAGGGCTATATCAATAATTACAAAGTTACAGGTGACGGCTGTAAGCGGACAATACGCATCTACATAAGATATGCTCAATCTTCTGAGCCGGCAATTCATCACCTTTCCAGGGTGTCTCGCCCTGGAAGAAGAGTTTATGTCAACGTAAAAAAAATACCCCGTCCGCTGAATGGACTTGGTACCTGCATACTGAGCACCTCCTGTGGAATACTGACTGGTAAGGAAGCCTACCAGAAACGCGTTGGAGGAGAGGTTCTCTGTCTGGTCTACTGACTGCTGCACGAAGTCACTGTGAAAAACCATGTCAAGAATAGGTAATCGCCCGATTCAAGTTTCTGACCTCTCGGTAAAGGTCGCCAATAATACGCTTATTATTGGCAAAGATAATACTTTCGTTGAATTAAAAATCAACGAGGGATTAAAGATAGATATTTCAGATGGATACCTTAGTGTTATACCTACAAACAAGTCGAGCCATCAGTATCAAGGATTGTTGAGGACTCTAATCAACAACACTGTTAATGGATTCAAGTCCAATTTCTCAATTGATCTGGACTTGGTTGGCGTTGGTTATAAAGTTGAAAAGAAAGATGGCAAGCTCATCTTCAGCTTGGGATACTCACATCCCGTAGAGTATTTACTCCCAGATGGCATAGACTGTACGATTGAAAAAGTGCAAAAACAGATACAACAATATCAAACAACACTAACTATTAGAGGGTCTGACAAGGAAAAAGTTGGACAAGTTGCTGCCAACTTGGTAAATCTCAGGGTTCCTGATGCGTACAAGGGTAAAGGTATTCGCTATGCCGGCAGGCCAATGCTTCTGAAGCCTGGAAAATCAGGTGCCAAGGGTGGCAAAAAATAGAACTATGGGGACAGTAAGTATGAATCACAAGAGAACAAGAAAAAACCTGTTACCTTCTCGACTTCGCTTGTGCGTACACCGAAGTGCAAAGCATATTTATGCGCAGATTATAGATGACATAAAAGGCATCACCCTTTGTGCAGCGAGTTCATTGAATCTCCAAGAGGGAACGCGCGCTGATGCTGGAATGACCCGGAAGGTGTACATAGCTGATCAAGTTGGCAGGCAGATTGCTGAAAAAGCAAAAGAAAAAGGTGTAACCAAAGTTTTTTTCGACAGAAATGGTTACAAATATCATGGCAGAGTTAAGCAGTTGGCTGAATCAGCTCGACGAGAAGGACTAATTTTTTAGGGTAATCTCATGAGAAATAAAATTTCATTTGAGTTGGGTGAAACTGAACTCAAGGACTCGGTTATATCCATCAAGCGGGTTACAAAAGTTGTAAAGGGTGGAAAAAACATGAGCTTCAGTGCTCTTGTTGTTGTAGGTAACGGAAACGGAGTTGCGGGCTTTGGGCGGGGAAAGGCATCAGAGGTTCCTGTAGCTATCAGGAAAGGCATAGAGTCAGCGAAGAAAAATCTGATAAAGGTAAACTTGGATGGTGGAACTCTACCTCATGGTGTAATTGGCAGGTTTGGTGCTGGTAAGGTGCTCATCAAGCCAGCCAAAGAAGGAAAAGGGGTAATTGCTGGTGCGACTGTAAGGTCTGTCCTACAAGTTCTTGGCGTTCGAGATGCTGTCACCAAGGTTCTTGGATCTAACAATCCAGCCAATATAGTACAAGCTACTTTTGCCGGCCTCGCTGCTGTTCGTTCGAAGGAGCAGGTGGCTTTGATGAGGGGAAAGAACTTAGCAGACTTATAAAGTGAGAGGGATTGAGATGTTGTCTTTGAAAAGTCTTGTCTGTCCTGACAGAAAGGCGAAGAAAAGGATAGGGCGCGGCCCGGCTTCTGGAACTGGCAAAACTTCGGGACGAGGAGTTAAGGGTCAGAAGTCTCGTTCAGGCTTTGCTTCAAAGCGTGGATTTGAAGGTGGGCAAATGCCCTTGCACCGTAGACTGCCAAAGCGAGGTTTTACCCGTCCAACAGAAAAAAAGAGCAAATTTCACACATTGGACATTGGTAAGCTCATCCAGCATTACACTTCAGATGAGCAAATATCTACCAAATCTTTAGTAGAAAAAGGACTTATTAAGTTGTCTTCACAGAGATTCAAGATAATTGGCGAGATACCAGCAGGCAAGAAGGTTGTAATTGAAGAAAACTTGACTCTCTCGACAAAGCTACGAAAGTCAGTAGGCTTCTGAAATGCTAAGAATAGAGGATATAAGGCAGAAAATAGCAGCTATTCTGCAATCAAAGGACGTAAGGAGTAGATTGATTTTTACTCTTTTGATGCTTTTGTTGTATAGAATAGGCAGTCACATCCGTGTCCCAGGAATAGATCAGGAAAAGCTGAAAATACTATGGCAGAGCTTACAGGGCTCCCTAGTTGGCGTTTTGGATTTGTTTTCGGGTGGGAATCTAAAGGTAATATCTATATTTGCGCTGGGTATCACGCCATATATCACCTCCTCGATCGTTGTACAGCTACTCACAGTCGTTATCCCGTCTCTGAAGCGACTTCAGGAAGAAGGAGAAGTAGGGCGGCGTAAAATCAATCAATACACAAGGTACTTGACTATATGCCTGTCTGTATTTCAGTCCGTAGCCATAACCCTTTGGATACAGTCTCAGCCTGGTCTTGTCAGTATATCGTCAAGTTTGTTTGTTCCTGTTTCAGTGATCACTCTGACCACTGGCACGGCAATAGTCATGTGGTTTGGTGAGCAAATTACAGAGCGAGGCATTGGGAATGGTATCAGCCTTCTGATATTTGCTGGTATTATAGTCAGGTTCCCTTCTATGCTTGTTCAGTTTTTTGGCAACATAGGATCTGATCCCATTTCGGCGCTCGAGACAGTTCTGCTACTCGCATTGCTACTCGGGCTTGTGGCAGTGATAGTGTTCGTCGAGAAGGCGTATCGCCCTATACTCATTGAATATGCAAAACGGAAAAATGAGCTTTCTGAGTCCAAGTCTTATCTGCCATTGAAGATAAATATGTCAGGTGTGATACCTGTCATATTCGCCTCGTCTCTTCTTGCTTTTCCAATAACAATAGCTCAGTTTGCAAGTGCAGATGGATCATTAGCCGAAATCATGACAAAATACCTCCGTCCCAGCCATCCATTGTATGAGTTGGTGTTTACGGTAGGAATAATATTTTTCTCATTTTTTTATGTGTCTGTAATTTTCGATGTTCAAGAAGTCTCAAACAACCTTAGAAAATACGGTAGTTACATCCCAGGTGTAAGACCTGGTAAATCAACTGCTGAGTACTTGGACACGATTGTAACGAGACTTACCTTGGTTGGGGCGTTATACCTTTCAATGGTCTGTTTTATCCCTCAGTTTATTGCAAGCGGACTGGATGTTGGTGAGTTTCCCCTATTTGGTGAATGGCTTTATGCAGCTCTTTCCTCCAACTCTGCCCTTTCTTGGATTGTTAAGGGCTTTGGCTATGCATTCTACTTTGGTGGTACATCCTTATTGATTGCTGTAAGTGTCTCTATGGACACGGCGCAACAGGTGGAGGCTCGTTTGTTGGCCAAGAAGTATGATCTAACTGGAGGAGGGGTCAAAGTCAGAGGGCGTCGTATGCAACAGGAGGTTACGGATGGACAGTAGTGTTCCTGTTGCGATAGTTATGATCGGTCCACCTGGGTCGGGTAAAGGTACTCAATCCAGCAAGCTCAGCGCATTTTTAGGAATACCCAAGATATCAACGGGAGATATTCTTCGCCAAGTGGCATCAGGAAGCAGCCGGAATTCAGAAGAGATTAGGGCTATTATGGAAACGGGTGGCCTCGTTCCTGATAGTATATTGGCTGACTTGGTTACTTCCAGGCTGTCTGAGCCAGATTGTAAAAAGGGTTTTATATTAGATGGCTATCCGCGAAATATCGATCAGGTCATTTTTTTAGAAAGCCTTTTGCAGGTCAAAAACTACAAGTTGCTGGTGGTGGAAATTGCAGTTCCTGAAGATGTTCTTTTGAAGAGAGTAACTGGTCGTTTTTCTTGTAGAGGATGTGGAGCAATATACAATAAGTATTTCCTTAGACCGCGAAACGAGAAAATCTGTGATCAGTGTGGAAGTGCTGATTTTGCTTACAGGTCTGACGATAATGAGCTCGTTGTCAGAGAGCGATTGAGAGAGTACACGCTCCAAACGCTTCCTGTCTTGGATTACTATAAAGCCAAGCACCTGCTAGTGTCAGTAGATGGGAATAGATCACTGGATGAAGTTTATGATGAGCTGACCTGCCATTTATCCAAGGTGCTATGATTACAACTAAAACACGTCAGCAAATAGAGAGAATGCATTCTGCCGGAAAGTATCTGGCAGAGCTTTTGGCTTTGCTGAAGGAAACTGCTGTTCCTGGTATAACGACAGCCAGGTTGAATGAAATTGCAGAAGGCTGGTTGGTCCGTAAAAAACTTTACTCGCCGTTCAAAGGTTATAGAGGATATCCATCAAGTATATGTGTTTCTGTGAACGAACAAGTTGTTCACGGTATTCCGGGTCAAAAGCTGATAAAGAATGGAGATATTGTAAGCATAGATGCGGGGGTTGTATTTGATGGATATGTAGCTGATGCTGCAATTACAATTCCTGTTGGGGAGGTTTCAGAACAGCTTCAAAAGCTGATAAGTATCACTAATCGTTCACTTTACTATGGAATATCACAGATGGTGGAAGGAAACCGCCTATACGATATTACTTATGCAATACAGTCATACACTGAATCGTATGGGTATAGCTTGGTGAAAGAGTTCTGTGGTCATGGAGTTGGGCGTAAGATGCATGAAGACCCACAGGTTCCTAACTGTGGGCATCGTCCGAATACAGGCCCTCGTTTGAGAAGCGGGTGGGTTTTGGCTATAGAGCCCATGGTTAACATGGGCTCTGCTGGTGTGAAGATTGAAAGTGATGGCTGGACAGTGGTAACAAATGACGGCAAACCTTCGGCCCACTTTGAGCATACTGTTGCTATCACACCCAATGGTCCGTTGATTCTCACGGCGCTCTGAGAGGGGCAAAAGGTTATCACCTCAAGTCTTCTTGTTTCAGGTAAGGGTAAAGGTTGTGCCTAAAGAAGATTCAATTGAAGCTTCGGCATTTGTCATAGAAGCACTACCAAATGCAACCTTCAAGGTTGAGCTTGAAAATAAGCATGTAGTGCTTGCGCGTATTTCTGGTAAGATGCGAAAAAACTTCATAAAAATACTACCCGGTGACAAAGTTCTAGTTGAGCTTTCCCCCTATGATCTGACAAGGGGACGAATTGTTTACCGGTATAAATGAAATAGGAGCAAATTGTTTATGAAAGTAAGAGCTTCAGTAAAAAAGATTTGTAAATCCTGTAAAGTAATTATCAGGTTTGGGACCGTTCGGGTAATTTGTGTCAATCCCAAACATAAACAGAAGCAGGGCTGACAGAATAGAAAACCAGGAGATAGTAACATGGCGCGTATTGCTGGCATTGATCTTCCAGAAAATAAAAAAGTACTTATAGCCTTGACCTACATATATGGTATAGGACGGTCTTTATCTACTAAGATACTAGACAAGGCGAATGTCGATCCCAATACCAAAATGAGTAACCTATCTGAGGATGAGTTGGGGCGTATTAGAGCCGTCATAGACAACTCTGTTGTTGTAGAGGGAGACCTGAGAAAGCAAATTCAACTGGACATCAAGCGCCTTATGGAAATTCAGTCCTACAGAGGTTTACGGCACAGAAAAAGTCTTCCAGTTCGAGGTCAGAGGACGCATACAAATGCGCGGACCCGCAAAGGTCCTCGCCGGGCAACGATAGCTAAGAAGAAGGCGCCTGGTAAGAAGTAACTTCATTGACTTGAGGATTGGAGAGAGTCTAAGAGTATGCCAAAGAAGGTCAACACTACCAAGAGTGGACTGAAAAAGAAAAATTACAAAAAAAAGGAAAAGAAGAATATCCCAAGAGGTATAGTCCACATTCAAGCTTCATTCAACAACACGATAGTCAGTATAACTGACTTGAGCGGTAATCTTCTGGCTGCTAGCAGCTCCGGGGCACTCGGCTTCAAAGGTTCCAGAAAGGGAACCCCTTTTGCTGCGCAGCAAGCTGCTGCCAAGGCTGCGTCAATTGCCAAGGAGTCAGGTATGCAGTCCTGCGAAGTCAGAATCAGCGGGCCCGGCTCTGGTCGTGAATCGGCGATAAGAGCAATACAGGCAAATGGCATAGAAGTTCAGCTTATCCGCGATGTAACCCCAATCCCACACAACGGATGTCGCCCTCGCAAACGCCGTCGTGTGTGAGTTGTCTTTTCAAGAGCTAAGGAGGCGGAAGAAACGTGGCAAGATATCGTGACGCTGTTTGTCGGCTTTGTCGTCGTGAAGGGGTAAAACTTTTTCTCAAGGGAAATCGATGTTACAAACCTTCTTGTGCAATAGAGAAGAAAGGTACATACCCTCCAGGGCAACATGGCAAAGACTCAAAGCGTGGAAAGTTGACTGGATACGGTGAACAGTTAAGAGAAAAACAAAAAGTAAAAAGAATATATGGAATGCTGGAGGGCCAGTTCAGGAATTACTTTGAAAAAGCATCCCGTCAACGTGGGATCATAGGAGAAAATCTGTTAATCCTGCTAGAACGACGCTTAGACAATGTTGTTTACAGAATTGGTTTTGCTACCTCCAGAGCTCATGCAAGGCAGTTGGTTAATCACGGACATGTCTTGGTAAATGGAAGAAAGATAGACATACCTTCATTTCAGGTAAAAGTGGGAGATATTGTCTCAATAAAGAGAGAAAGTGCATCCAACCCGCACATACTTCAATCCTTTGAGACTGCGGTCGGCAGAGGACGTCCAGACTGGATAGAGGTTGGAGACAGACAGGTTTTGTCCGGGCGCATTGTTGCACTTCCACGACGTGAGGACATTACGCACCAAGTCAACGAACAGATGATAGTGGAGCTGTACTCCAAGTAACCACTTCCAACGATTTGCAAGACGGTGTGAGAAATTATGTTGACGCCCTTTCAGCGACCAAAAAAACTGGATTGTAATCTTGAAACCCTCACAGAGACTTATGGCTGTTTTTATGCACAGCCATTCGAGAGAGGCTTTGGAACAACTGTTGGCAACAGCATCCGGCGTGCCCTTTATTCTTCGATGGAGGGGGCTGCTATTACGGCCGTCAGAATTGAGGGCGTGCTGCACGAGTTCTCTTCGATACCCGGCGTTGTTGAAGATGCAACAGACATAATTCTCAATCTCAAAAGGATACCATTCAAGATAACTTCCGGGAAGCTGGTTTCAACATTGCGTCTGAAATGTAACCAGCCCGGTGAAGTATATTCTCGTGACATAGAAGTAGAGGAAGGGGTAGAAGTCTTAGAGAGCGATGCTTACATAGCTACTGTCAGTGAAGGTGGATCGCTCAATATCGAGATGCGTTTGAAGATGGGGCGTGGATATGTATCTGCGGATAGGAATTTTGATGAAGACCTTGCTATCGGATATATACCAATCGATTCAGTTCATTCACCAATCAAACGTGTTCGTTGCAATGTTGAGTCAGCACGTCTTGGGCAAGACACAGATTATGAAAAGCTGATACTTGAAGTCTGGACAAATGGAAGCATAAAGCCTGCTGACTCAATCGGACTGGCCGCAAAATTAGTCAAGGATCACATGTCAATTTTCATAAACTTCGAGGAAACTGAAGTTGACATGGAGCCAGTCAAGATAACTGAGCGACGACCAGTGCAGAATGAGAATCTGGATCGCTCTGTAGAGGAACTGGAACTGAGTGTAAGATCATACAATTGCCTAAAAAACGCAGACATAAGGACTATAAGGGAGCTTGTACAGAAAAACGAACAGGAGATGTTGAAAACCAAGAACTTTGGGCGCAAATCTCTCAACGAAATAAAAGAGATTCTGGCAGCCATGGGACTTGGCTTGGGGGCGATATTCGACGAGGACGGAAACATAATGGGCTACAGAAATGACTAGATTTCTCTGACTGAATTTATGGAGAAGTTGCAGATATGAGACACTTGAATGCACACAGAAAATTGGGACGTACTTCGTCTCACAGAAAATCTCTGCTGAGAAATCTGGCTACCTCCCTGGTTTTAAATGAGCGATTGATCACTACCCTGCAGAAGGCAAAAGAACTTCGCCCTTTTGTTGAGCGGGCTGTCACTCTTGGGAAAAGAGGCGACTTACATGCCCGACGGTTAGCGGCAGGCTACTTTCATGCTGGCAACCAGGGGTGGAATGCAAATCCGAAACGCTTGAAACACGGTTCTGAAAGAACGGCTGGGATTGCTGCCTTGGCCAAGCTTTTTGATGTACTCGCTGCACGTTACTCAGAAAGGAAGGGCGGTTACACCCGGATCCTGAAACTTGGAAGCCGCCGGGGCGATGGAGCAGAGCTTGCCGTCATCGAGTTTGTTGACACTGAGCGATAGATAAAGTCCCCTTGTAAGTAAGCAGGTATCCTGACTGGCTTCGGTACTTGAGGTGTCGAAGCTCCTTTTTTAAGAGGTTGGCTCTGGTGAACTTAAAAGAAATTAAAGAGCTTATAGAGTTTGTCAGCGGTAAAAACATAGCTGAGTTGGAAATTGATAAAGCTGGCTTGAAACTCCGCATCAGGACAACTCATTTGACCGGCACCCCAACCACATCAGTGTCTTCTTCCTCTGCTGATTCCTCTGCCGAATCACGTTTCTCTCCCCAAGAGGGAAAGCCTCCTGCTGGTCAGTCTGCAAAAGAGCCGGCCAGTGCTGAAGATCAAATGGAAGATAGTACGCTGCATGTAATCTTTTCGCCAATTGTTGGGACTTTCTACCGTGCTCCCAGTCCAGATTCCAAGCCGTTTGTTGAAGTAGGCAGTCAGGTCTCACCAGGTACTGTGCTCTGTATCATAGAGGCCATGAAGTTGATGAATGAGGTTGAGTCTGATGTTGCTGGCGAAATAGTAAAAATACATCAGGAGAATGGAAAACCCGTAGAATTCGGTCAGCCACTCTTTTCTTTGAAGAGGAAGCAATAGTGCCTTTATTCAGAAAAGTGCTTGTTGCAAATCGAGGCGAGATTGCTTGCCGTATTATATGGGCTTGTAAGGAGCTTGGACTGAAAACAGTCGCTGTCTATTCTCAGGCGGATGCTGACTCATTGCACGTGCGCTTTGCCGATGAGGCTGTCTGCATTGGCCCGCCACCCTCCAAGCAAAGTTACCTGAACATACCCGCTTTGATTAGTGCGGCTGAAGTAACGGATGCTGACGCGATCCATCCTGGATATGGATTTCTATCAGAGAACGCCCACTTTGCTGAGGTTTGTGAAGCCTGTAACATCACCTTCATCGGGCCTTCACCAAGCGCTATCAGAACTATGGGTGACAAGGCGACAGCCAAGTCCACCATGCAGGCTGCGGGTGTTCCTGTCGTGCCGGGTAGCGATGGAGTGCTTGAGTCGCTGGATGCGGCGGAATCTGTTGCGGCCGAAATAGGTTTCCCTTTGATGATCAAGGCTACCGCCGGTGGTGGTGGGCGGGGCATGCGTATTGTCAGATCAGTTGAGGAACTGCGCTCGGCCTTTCAGTCGGCTCAATCAGAAGCTGCTGCTGCTTTTGGAAATCCTGGTGTTTACGTGGAGAAGTACATTGAAAAGCCCCGGCATATTGAAATTCAGGTCTTGGCAGATAAACATGGTAATACAATTCATTTCGGTGAGAGAGATTGCTCAATACAGCGCAAAAACCAAAAGCTTATAGAAGAGTCTCCAAGTCCAGTTGTCTCGCCCGAAATGCGTGAGCAGATGGGGCAGGCTGCACTCGGGGCCTGTCATAAGGTGAATTATGCCGGTGTGGGAACGGTAGAGTTTATTGTAGATGAAGCATTAAACTTTTATTTTATGGAAATGAACACAAGGATACAGGTTGAGCATCCAGTGACGGAGTTTGTCGCTGATGTTGACCTGGTGCGTGAGCAAATCCTTGTTGCTGCCGGAGAGAAACTGACCATCTCGCAGGATAAAGTTAATCTCAAGGGGCATGCAATTGAATGCCGGATCAATGCTGAAGACCCAGAAAAATTTACTCCTTCACCGGGATGTATCACTTCCCTCAATATTCCCAGTGGACCTGGTGTTCGGGTTGATACCCATGTGTATTCAGGCTACAGGGTTCCGCCTTACTACGACTCAATGGTTGCCAAGTTGATTGTCCATGCACCAAATCGAAACCAAGCCATTGCCCGCATGAAAAGAGCACTGGAAACCTTTGTTATCGAGGGGATCAAGACAACAATACCGCTTCACCAAAGAATTATGGACAGTGATACTTTCAGATCGGGCCATTTCTCTACCCGTTTTCTTGAAACTTTCCTAAACCACTAATTGACTTTTCTCTCAGAAGAAGATTTGTTGCCAATTGCTCAGCATCTTCAAGGTTTTTGACTCTGCCTTCAATTTGATATTCATAAATCTGCCGAATCAGTTTTCCTACTGCCGGTCCTTGGTTCAAGCCCGTTCTCAGGATATGATGACCTCTGAGTATTGGACTTTCCGATCGGCTTATCGAGTTTGAACTTTTCCTAAGCCAATCTGATATTTGTTCCGAAGCATCAAGGCGTAGGGACTCTGAGAGACAGACAATCAGCTTGAGATCAGTAAGTCTGGCCACTCTCTTCAGGGCAAAAGCATAAAACCTCTGCTCCTGAATCTGGTGAAAAATTTTATACGGAAGCAGGTGTATCTTGCTCAATGTGATAATTTGAGCGCGCAGTTGATAACCCTGATAAGTATAAATACCAAGAGCATCCAAGAGCTTTATCAGATTATTTTCACTTAATCTTGTCCCAATAACAGACACAAGGACTGATATTTTCTCAGGTTCACTCAACTCTTCTATATACGTTTTCCCTCGGTCGAGGGAAGACAGTACGTAGTTCCAAGCAGATTCTGCTGAGTACGGGTTTTTCCCAACGAGTGAGCTTTGCAACTCCCACAGCATAGGGAAAAGCTGCTCAACAACTCCAAGCTCCAAGAAATAGCCAAATCCCAAGGATGGGCAGGGAGAAAGCAAGAGAAGTTTTTTAACCTCATCCCATATCCGTTCTTTGGGAATATCTTTCAAGTTCGTCTCTTGGCATAGGAGTTTTGTTTCATCAGTTATTTTCAGCCTGTATCTGGAAGACAGTTGTGCTGCCCGCAGAACTCTCAACGAGTCATCCTTGAATGTATTTGCATTGACGGCGCGTAGCTCTCTTCTACCGAGGTCAGACAACCCCTGACAGGGATCAATGATGGTTTCGCTGAGTGGGTCTTGCAGGATGGCATTGATGGTGAAGTCACGCCGATTCGCTGCATCCTGAAATGTCATCCAGGGGTCTCCCTGAATGATGAAGCCGCGGTGTCCAGACCCATGCTTGGACTCGCGTCTGGGTAGTGATACATCTACCTCATAAGTTGGTTCGGCATTGGGTTTCAGCTTATAAACAGCAAAGTGTTCGCCCACTGTGTTTACTCTTCCATGTTTTTCGAGCACCTCCCTGAGTTGTTCACTGGGTAGTCCATAAACCTCAATATCGTAATCCTTTACCGGGTAGCCAAGCAGTCTGTCCCTGACGCAGCCACCTACGAGCAATGCTTTTCCACCTGTTGAGCTGATGTCTCTACAGAGTTCAATAAGCCAATTGGGTAGTTGACGTGACATACTAGCCAGATGGAAGAATGTCAGGCGGCCTGAGCTGGATGTCGAGTCTTTCTAAGGAAAGCTCCAGGATTGAGTCAAAGATAACGTCAGCCTGACAGAGTTTTTCTCTGGAATAAGAGTTGGTTATAGCTGCGCAGTACATGCGGGCCGCTTTGGCCGCCTCTATACCGGCTACTGAATCCTCGATGACAAGGCACTCGGAGGGGGAGATGTGTCTGCCTGATATTTCCTGCAGCCGTTGCAAAGCCAACAGGTAGCCTTCTGGTGATGGCTTACTTTGCTCAACATCTTCAGCCGTGACAATAACTGCAAAGTATTCCAACAAAGAGTGTTTGCTAAGAACTTGTGTAATTTCCCGGTGGAGTGCGCCTGAGCATATACCAAGTAAAACTTCTGATGCGTGTTTTTTTATCCACTCGGAAGTTCCTGAGAATAATTTAACCTCTGTTAGATTAGATTGAAGTAAATTTGCCTTGCGCTTGACTAGTTCTTCAATTTCCTGATGAGAAAGTTCTTTTGATTTGGCTGTTGCAAAAGCCCTCTTAAAGCAGTTTTTGTCATCCAGTGCCAAATAAATCTCGTCATACGTTTGACGATTGATGAAGATTTCTTCCTGATATAGGATGTCTTTCAAGCAAGTGAAATGAAGTTCTTCGGTGTCCGCAATAATTCCATCGAAGTCAAAGATGACGGCTTTTATCATATTGGGTTGCTTTGATTCTGAACCTACTGAGGAGGTAAACTATGAGATTTCTTTCAGCCAATCTGGTTTGGTTTGCAGGTTTCTTTCTGCTGACCTGTTCTGTCCCCATGTTCGGGCAGGGCAGCGTTGGAGTTGGGAGGGCACCACGTACGGCAAGTGAAGTCAAGCGCAATCTGAAGACGGTTCTGGTCGTGAAATCGGTGAACCCGGACCTGTATACAATAGATGCAACTGACGAGATTACGGGCGATGAACTGACCTACCGTGTTTCACGCAATGCCAAAATAGGAACTGAAAAGGGTTTTCCAATACTTGGTCGTAGTAAGGAAATTCGCCTGTCAGACATCAAGCCGGGGCAGCGCCTGGAAGTTGTCTATCGTGAGTCTCTGCCTACCCAACTCACCCGTGTAACCCTGCTCAAGGACAAAACTGCCGAGTAGCTCAGTACGTGGAAGATACCTGACGGTCCTGCAGAATAGCTATGCCATTACTTGTGCCAATGCGGGTTGCACCGGCCGCAATCAGTTGTTCGGCAGTTTCCCGACTGCGGATCCCACCAGAAGCTTTGACCCCGATGGCTGGACCTACGCTTTGGCGGAGTAACACGACATCCCTTACTGTTGCCCCACCTTGACTGAAGCCAGTTGATGTTTTGACAAAGTCTGCTCCGGCCGCCTGGATAATGGTGCAGGCTTGTACCTTTTCATCATCAGTGAGCAATGCAGCCTCGATAATGACTTTGCACAGGGCCTTATATTGGTGCGTCAGGTTGACGACGGACTGGATGTCGGCTTCAACAAATGAAAAATCCCGATCCTTGAGCTGCCCGACAGCCATAACCATGTCTATTTCACGGGCACCGTTCTCAAGCGCCTGTCGGGCTTCATAGACCTTGACCTCGGTTGTTGTGGCCCCCAGGGGAAAGCCGATGACGGTACATACGGCTGTACCACAACCAGCCAGTATCCGGGCGGCATGGGAAACCCAGATGGGATTGACACATACGGCTGCAAAACCATGGGTCTGTGCCTCGTGGCAAAGCCGCGCGATGTCGGCCTTGGTAGCTTCAGGTTTAAGCCATGTATGATCGATTAAGCTGGCGAGTGACATAGGTTGTCCAATGTCCCAGAGGGGTCAACTGCCCTGCAGGACCTGAGTAACGGTTTCACGGGTGAAGCGGTCATCACTTTGCAGAAGTTGAAGCAGGACGACTTCCCCGGCATCCCCCAGCTTTTTGAGGGCGTGGGCTGCATTGTGCCGAACCCACCACGCCTGGTCGCTCACGGCTTCCTGAAGTCCCGACAGTCCGGCCGTGATCTGTAAGTCACCAATTGCCCGGGCTGCCACAGCACGGACCTCCCAGTCTTTGTCCCTGAGGGCCCGTAAGACACTTTCGATTTCCTGGGAAGACTCGACTCCAAGTGCCGTCAGGGCGCGGAGGGCACGGGTACGAAGATTGACAGAGTCACTTTGCAGCAGGCGCAGTGCTGCCTGGCGTCCGGCAATGGGGTTGATGTACTCTTGGGCGCGCCTTCCAAAGTCCGTGATGAGATCGAGCACCGTCGTCATAATGCGCTCGCGGCGTTCGCGCATGCCCCCGGCAGAATCCAAGAGTTCCATCAGAGGCAGTGTCAGGTCACGTTGCATCCCCAACAGGCGGTTGGCCGCCTGCATAAGTTGCCAACCATTGGCCTCGGAAAGAGCGATGACAACCGGCTTGACACACCGGGTATCGGCAATCTCCGTCAATGCCCAGATGGCCACCAAACGCAATTCAGTCGAGCTGTGTTTGCTGACCCGCTCCAAGGCATCAAGGGCCGGGAGATACCGGAGCCGCCCAAGCCGGAATGTGGCCCGTGAACGTTCTTCGAGGTTGCCATTGTGGATGATTTGAAGGTCATCAGCGATGAGTCCGAGGCTTTCATAGAGCAGGGCGAGCGCTTTCCGTGTGGGTTCCGGTGCGGTGCCGTATGCCTCGATGATGACATGTTTGATAGCTGCCACTTCGTCGCGGGTGGTGGCCTTGAACCGTTGGGTCAGCGGCAGAATGTCTTCAGGTGACTGGGCCTGGTCAAGGGTGTCAGACAGTTCCTGGAGCTGGGCGCGATAACGCTCGTAATCCTGTCTTTGCCGGGCGACACGCCGCACTTGGATCGTGCGATAGAGCAGAACCAAAGCCAGCCCGCCAACGGGGAGGCATACAAGCAAGCCCGTCATCATCCACAACCAGTCCGACACGTGCCGCCTTCCTTGTTGGATATGCCTTGTCCCGGGGCCTGGTCGCGCAGCGGCCTGCCGTACAGTCCGTGCTTCCTGGCCCCATATTCAAACGGTAGGTGAATTAAGCTGACTCCGGCAATTGGTTTTCGTCAATCGGCGCAGAGGCAAGAGGCAGGTCAATGAAAAGCGCGGGAGCCAGGAACGGCTCCCGCGTCAGGATTGGCACCCTCAGCCAGTATCAGATGGCAAAGACCGGATAGCCCTGCACCTCACAGGCGCGGTCAGCCAGGTAGCGGCGCAGCCGAACCGTGTCCACCAGATCGTACTTGCTGAAGCGTTTGACGGCGGCAAGCTGTATCCGAAGGTTGTCACCTTCCGAGAGGGTGGGCAGGATGCGGCGGGCTGTCAGCTCAATGCGTCCGACGGCATCGTTAATAAAGACCTGCGTTGCGGCGAGGGCGTCACGGGTCGCAGCTTCAGCGGGGCGGGACTGGTGAAGCTTGAGCGCCCGCAGGTAACTGCTCTCCATGGCAAAGACATCCATGGCAATGTCGCTGAACGCTATCAGGACTTCCTGCTCTTCAGTCAGTTTCTGACCGTATTTCTGGACGGCAATGCCGGCAATGAGCAGGGCAATTTTCTTGGCATCCACAATAGCTTTCCGTTCTTTGGACAGCGGTGCGTCATCCTCCTCCTCAAAGGAAGGCCCAGCCAGCAGTTCATCGAGAATGCGCTGTGTGGCCTGCAGGATCGGCAACTCTCCACGCATGCTCCGCTTGAGCAACATGCCGGGAATGAGAAGGCGGTTGATTTCATTTGTCCCTTCAAAGATACGGTTGATGCGCGCATCACGGTAGGCCCGGGCCACCGGATATTCTTCGGAGTAGCCATACCCGCCAAAGCTCTGAACCGCCTCGTCAGCGACGTAGCCAAGCATTTCGCTGCCATAGACTTTCATAATCGAGCACTCGATGGCGTACTCTTCAATCCCTTTGAGGATGCGATCGGCATCGTCGGCATCAACCTCGGCCAGAATGTTGTGGATGAGTCCGGCCGTGCGGTAGGACATACTCTCCGTAGCATAAATACGGGCCACCATTTCGCCGATCTTATGCTTGATGGCGCCAAATGAACCAATCGGACGGTCAAACTGTTTGCGCTCCATCACATACTTGGCCGTGTGTTCGAGGATGGATTTTGCGCCGCCGACGACCCCACCTCCGAGTTTGTAGCGCCCCAAGTTCAGACAGTTGAAAGCAATGAGGTGACCTTTGCCGATCTCCCCAAGCAAATTTTCTTTTGGCACCGGGACGTTTTCGAGAATGAGTTGCCGGGTGGATGAGCTGTGAATACCCATCTTGTTTTCTTCCTTGCCGGTCGAAACACCAGGGTAGTCGCGGTGGACAATAAAGGCTGAAAACTTTTCACCATCCACCTTGCAGAAGACAATGAAGATGTCGGCAAATCCGGCATTGGAAATCCACATCTTCGTGCCGTTGAGGATGTAGTGCGTCCCTTCCGCATTGAGAACCGCCCTGGCCCGCGCGCCAAGGGCATCCGAGCCGCTGCCCGGTTCAGAAAGAGCGTAGGCCGCCAGCCACTCACCAGTTCCAAGCTTGGGCAAGTAGTATGCCTTTTGTTCTGGAGTACCAAAGTAGGTGATGGGCCATGTGCCAATGCCGGTGTGGCCACCCAGCGACACGGAGAAGCCACCCGAACGCGAAATAAATTCAGACACCAGCATCTGGCATACCTTGTCCAGCTCGAGTCCCCCATACTTCGCCGGAATATCCCCAGCGAGGAGTCCGATGTCGGCTGCCTTGCGCAGCAGGCTGACGGTCAAACTGAAGTCACCGGTTTTGTATTGTTCTTCAAGTTTTTCCATATTTGGCAGGACTTCGTTGTTGACGAAGTCAGCCGTTGTTTTGGCAATCATGCGCTGCTCATCGTTGAAGTCTTCTGGTGTGAAAACTTCCTGGGGAGAGACCATTTCGATGAGGAAACTACCACCTTTGGGATAGGTGGCCTGGGTTTCAGGGGCAGGTCTTGCGGCTGACATGGGTGAACATCCTTTCCATACCGGGTTGGAAGCCTTCCCGGCCCGGTATCGTCAGTGGGTTGTGATGGCTGGCGTCGAGGGAGGAGCAACGCCTATTTACGTGATGAAGACTTCAGGAATGAAAAGCTTTTGAACGAGCGATCAAACATGGCCGCGCCCTCCGGTTTTTCCCAGAGGTCAGTCGGTGCTGCAGCCTGGATGATGTAAAAGTTGTTTTGATGAAGAAACCCATATTCAACCGTGCGGTAGCTCTTTTCACTGTTGATTTCGTAAACAAAGAGCGTTGCCTCTCTGCCGGCAAAGGTCGTTTTCTCAAATTTGAGAATGCGAAGCTGAGAGGCCGTGATGTCGGCCGTGTCCTGTGATTGGGCCAGGCGGCGATTGTCGGCATAACTTATCTTCACATGTCGCAGGCGGGCTTCCATGCCGTTCGGCATGATGATGCTTGGAAGCGCCAAGACCGCAAAACGGGGAGACCAAGTATCGGCTTCCTCGGCCAGACAGACCAGCTTGGGGAGGCTTGAATCCTCTTCATTCAGGACCGTCCACAGCCGGTCCGGTTTGGTGAACCGGATGCCGAGCGCCTCGCTGACGACTTCCGGCGCCGAAGCTGCACGGGTGTTGGGTTCGGCTTTTTCCTGTGCGCATCTGGGGGCGGCTGCCACCACCGTCCCAGTCAACCACAGGGCCATCGTCAGTGAAACCCAGTACCAGGTACGACGCATCATCATGGCGATTCCTCCGCACATCTGGATTTATGCAGCTTCGGGGAAGACCTCAAAGATGCCGGCCGCACCCATGCCGCCGCCGATACACATTGTGACCATCCCGTAGCCCCCACCCTGGCGACGTAGTTCATAGATGAGTGAAGCTGTCAGCTTGGCGCCGGTGCAGCCCAGTGGATGCCCCAAAGCGATGGCGCCACCGTTGATGTTGACCCGTTCCGGGTCGAGTTCCAGCACCTTCATCACTGCCAGCGATTGCGCCGCAAAGGCCTCGTTGAGCTCGATGAGTTTGATGGCATCAAGGCTCAGGCCGGCCTGCTTGAGAGCTTTGGGAACGGCTTCCACGGGTCCGATGCCCATGATTTCGGGAGCCACACCGCCCGTGGCAAACGCCACGAAGCGGGCGAGGGGGGGGAGGCCCAGTTCCCGGGCCCTGGTTTCCGACATCACCACCACGGCCGCCGCGCCATCGCTGGTTTGCGAAGCATTACCGGCCGTCACCTGTCCGGCGACGTGAAAGGCCGGCTTGAGCCTGGCCAGGGCTTCGAGCGTGGTGTCTGACCGGGGGCCTTCATCCACATCGAACACCTGCTCGGTCGTGATGGTTTTTCCACGGGCGTCACGGTCCTTGCGGATGACGGTCACCGGGGCAATTTCCGGCTGAAACCTGCCGGCCTGCTGGGCAGCAAGGGCGCGCTGATGGCTGCGGTACGAAAACGCATCGGCATCCTCACGGGAGATGTCGTACTTGCGGGCTACCATTTCAGCCGTCAGCCCCATACTCAGGTACACATCGGGGTAGGTGTCCACCAGAGTGGGATTGGGGGACAGCTTGTTGCCGGTCATCGGAATCAGCGACATGCTCTCCGTGCCACCCGCAACAATAACTTCAGCTCCCCCAGCCCGGATGCGGTCAGCGGCAAACGCAATCGTCTGCAAACCGGAAGCACAAAAGCGGTTGACCGTCACCGCACTGACCGATACCGGCAGGCCGGCACGGAGGGCCGCGATCCGGGCCACGTTCATGCCCTGTTCGGCCTCCGGCATGGCGCAACCAAAGATGACATCGTCAATGGCGGCCGGGTCGAGCGGGGATGCCCGCTCGACCGCGGCGCGAATGGCAACTGCGCCGAAGTCATCGGGACGAACGTGCGCCAGAGCGCCTTTTTTGGCTTTTCCGACCGCCGTGCGGGCGGCAGAAACAATGACGGCTTCCTTCATAAGTGACACCTCGGAAAAAACTGCGGTTCAGCGTTCAGCTCTCCTGTTGGTTGAGTATCTTCAGTGCTGCGCGGTAGGGTTCTTCGAGCGCCGCAATTTCCTGGACACGCTCTTCGTAGTACTGCGTAAACATCTCCCGCTGCTCGGCATCTTTGGCGAGTCCAATTTGTTGTTTCCAGTGACGCAGCCAGATGTTGGCTTCCTTGTAACGCTTGACGATTTCTTCAGGCGTGCGGGCCATACGTCCTCCACGGGGTAAGCTGTGTTGTTCGGGCCACTGCCTAGTTGCGCAGTGGTTTACCGGTTTTGAGTGTGTGCTGGATGCGTTCCTGGGTTTTGCGTTCGCCCAGGAGGCTCAGGAATCCTTCCCGTTCCAGGTCGAGCAGGTCCTGCTCCGAAACGGTGCTGGGGTGATTCAAATCACCGCCGGTCAGCACTTTGGCGACTTTGGTTCCGATGACCACATCATGTTCGGTGGCATAGCCGGCGCGGAGCATCTGGTGCAGCCCCAGCTTGAGCACCGCCAGCCCCGACTCCCCCAGCGCAGGAATATCCGTGCGCATCGCCGGTTGCCGGTAGCCTTCGAGCGCCAGCGCCAGAACAGCTTGCTTGGCATCGGCAATGAGGCGGTCACGGTTCATGGTGATGCCGTCGGTCGGCCGCAGATAGCCCAGTTCGCGGGCTTCTTCGGCGCTGGTGGAGGTTTTCGCCAGCATGATGTTCTGGAAGGCTTCCTTGATGAACACCATGAGGTCAGCTTCCGTCCCACGGGCGCGGTCAGCGCAGCGAACCAGCATCTCCTTTGTGCCACCGCCGGCCGGCAGAAGGCCCACGCCGACTTCAACCAGCCCGATGTAGCTTTCCGCCGCCGCCCGAACCCGGTCGCCGTGCAGGGTCATTTCGCAGCCGCCGCCCAGCGTCAGCCCAAATGGCGCTACGACCGTTGGCTTGGGCGAGTAGCGCAGGGACATGACGGTGTTCTGGAATGTCCGAATGGCGTGGTTGAGTTCGTCCCATTCGCCTTCCTGGGCGCCCATCAGCATCATCATCAAATTGGCGCCGGCGCTGAAGTTTTCGCCCTGGTTGCCGACAACCAGGCCGACGAAGTTCTGCGCCACTTCCTTGACGGCGAACTGGATCATCTGAATGGTGTCGCCCCCAAGCGCGTTCATCTTGGTGTGAAACTCAAGACAGGCCACACCGTCGCCGAGATCAATGAGTGACGCACCAGCATTTTTCCTGATGACACCCGTCCGCTCTTTGACCGACTTGAGCAGGATCACACCCACCCGGTCGCCAACCGGTTCGTGAGTCTTTTTGGCTGGGACGAAAACGACCGTTTGTGTCTCGTACTTGTCGTAAAAGCTGGTCTTGCCGCTGGAGAGAAGGTCGGTGACCAGGGATGGAATCGGTTTGCCGTCGGCTTCCAGGCGCTTGGCCGTTTCCGCAACACCCAGGGCATCCCAGGTCTCAAACGGCCCCAGTTCCCAGTTGTAGCCCCACTTCATGGCGCGGTCCACCTGCACGAGATCGTCGGTGATTTCGGGGATGCGATTGGCGGTGTACACCAGGGCGTCTCCAATGACCGACCACAGGAACTGCCCGACCGTATCCTTGCCGTTGATGAGAAACCGCAGCCGTTCACGGGGATCGCTGATGCGTTTGGCTTCTTCCAGGGAAAGGAAGTTGACCTTCGGCTGGGGACGGTACTCCATCGTCCGGTAGTCCAGTTCATAAATCTCGCGCCCGGCTTCGGTTTGCACCCGTTTGTAGAAGCCCTGTCCGGCTTTGTCGCCAACCCAGCGCCGCTCAACCATCTGGCGAATGAAGTCCGGCGGAACGAACAGCGCCCGGCATTCATCTTCCGGGATGGTCTCATAGACGGTTTGGGCCACGGCCACCGTGGTGTCGAGACCGGACAGGTCACCGGTACGAAACGTGGCACTGTTCGGACGCCCGATGGCCGGGCCGGTCATTTTGTCCACTTCGGTAACGGAAAGCCCCATTTCCATCATGACCTGAATCGTCCGCATGAAGCCGTAAATCCCGATGCGGTTGGCAATGAAGTTGGGGCGGTCGTTGGCATAGACAATGCCTTTGCCGAGCAGCTCGTCGCACAGCTTGGACGCAAAGCAGGACGCTTCGGGGTCGGTGTCGGGCGTGCGGATCAGCTCGACGAGATACATGTAGCGCGGCGGATTGAAGAAGTGCGTGCCCAGAAAGTTCCGCCGGAAGTCTTCCGAACGGCCTTCGGCCAGCGAGGCAATGGGAATCCCGGACGTGTTGGAAGTGATGAGGCTGCCGGGTTTGCGGAACGGTTCGATCTTTTCGTAGAGCGCCCGTTTGATGGCGAGGTTTTCGGTAACGGCCTCGATGATCCAGTCGGCGTCCCGGAGCCATTCCAGGTGGTCTTCAAAGTTGCCGGCCCGGATTCGGGCGGCATGGCTGGCCAGGAAAAAAGGCGCCGGTTTCATCTTGTGCAGCTTTTCGAGCGCCGACCGGGCAAAACGGCTGCGCGCTGTGGCGTCAGCCGCCGCCGGGGTGTCCGGCGGAACGATGTCCAGCAAAACCACGGGGATACCGGCGTTGGCCAGGTGCGCGGCAATCTGGGCGCCCATCACGCCGGCGCCGAGTACGGCCGCCTTTTCCATATTACGAGCCATAGTCACACGTCCTTTGTCGTCGAAATGTCATCCTTTGTCGTCGAAATGTCATCGCCACAGCCCAAGCCAGCCTGACACCCGCTGGCTTTAGCTGGCCGAAGCCAGGTTTTTTTCGTCGTAGATGGCATCAATTTCAGCTTTGTATTTTTCATCCACGATACGTCGTTTGACTTTGAGTGTCGGCGTCAGTTCGCCACTTTCAATCGTCAGTTCATTTTCAAGCAGGGCAATGTTTTTGATCTTTTCCCACTGGGCAAGATGTGGCGTCAGACGTGCCACTTCCTGACGGTAGAAATCAAGAATCTTGGGATGCTTGAGCAGTTCTGCGTAACTGGCATTGGTGAGTCCAAACTCACGGGCCAGGTTTTGAACACTGGAAGGGGTTGGCACAATCAAAGCTCCGGGAAACTTGCGCCCATTGCCAACCACTACCGCCTGGGTGATATGGGGGGAGGTCACCAGGGCATTTTCAATCG
>Ga0308414_1000254_pt1 | contig 33381 bp, 23 predicted proteins | sample HotsprSampleOS50_FD_205667 | JGI IMG/M metagenome (GOLD analysis project Ga0308414, IMG submission 205667) | Hot spring phototrophic mat microbial communities from Octopus Spring, Yellowstone National Park, Wyoming, United States - 20090730_OS50 ... | reverse complement strand
CATGAGGGCAACGAGGCCGTTGCCCCTCCATTCATGTGGAGGGCCGCCGGCCTCGGCGGCCTGATGTGCGCGGAGTAAAAGGGCAACGAGGCCGTTGCCCCTCCATTCATGTGGAGGGCCGCCGGCCTCGGCGGCCTGATGTGCGCGGAGTAAAAGGGCAACGAGGCCGTTGCCTCTCCACGCCTATCTTGCTAGTCGCCGGATCTGACGTACCCCGGAGCCTGCGGACCGCTTTGAAGTGCAGGCGCGCAGTGCCCGCTTCTTCGAGCCGAAGCACGGCGTCCGCAACACACATCGGTTGCCTCCCGTCTGTCAACGCTTCGACATGTATCATCTTGCTAGAGCAGCTTGTTCAATTTGTTTCTGCACTAGCCCGATTTTACAAGTTATCTGCAGGAGCGGCCTGTGATCATCTTGTAGACCACATGAGCCCGAACAATCTCCGCAACGCAAGTTATGAGCTGCTATTCTACCACAAATCAATACACAATCAATAATAAAAGAAATATAGCTCGAATATACTTGCACAATAGTTAGGTACTATACAATTACGTACATAAGTAGTTGTGATACAGCTCGTCACGCCCACAAAACGTCTATAACGTGTAAACGTGGGCCAGGGCCAGGACATCTGATGTTTTCATACGATGTTGATGGTGCAGAAGTTTCGCGGGAAAAGCCTGTGGGAGCGGCCTCCGCGCCGCGGCGGTGGGCAGAAGAAAACACGCCGGGACGGCTCGCTACGCAGACGCGGCATCGTGCCACGCTGCCGTCTGCACTGGCGCTGCAAAAAGCATCAGATGTCTGTTGTAACGGAGAAGATATCGTCGTCTTGCGTGACGCAGGCCTTGTGAAAGCGTACGGTGATATTGCTGCTGCCGTAGGCGCGGTGGGCGCCGCGCGCGTCCCAGCGCTCCAGCCATTCATCATACGTGTGTGTGCGCACCAGCATCTGCAATAGTGTGCCGGCGACCTTCAAAAAGTGTCCGCTGTACGCAAACCCGTCTACAACGAATCCATGCCGCGTGAGCAAGGTGGTAAATGCCGCGCGGTCATACCGTCGCAGATGTCCAATGCAGCGGTCATGATAGTAGTTCACTGGCCACAACCACGGCCAGACGTACTTCAATTTGATGGGCGCAACAAGCACGCCGCGCGCCCCAGGCTTGCACACGCGTTCCAGTTCAGCGGTGAAACGGTCGTCATCAGGCAGATGTTCAATAATGGCATTTCCCACCACGGCATCAACGCACGCGTCAACCAGCGGCAGTTCCATTGCTGAGCCGATCACTGGGATGATGCGGTCAAGCACCCCCTCGGCGCGCGCGGATTGCACGAGATTGACCATGCTAGCCGGGGTGAGGTCCACGGCAATCACCTGCCAGCCGGCGCGCGCCAGCTCAATCGTGATATAGCCGGATCCAGCGCCAACATCCAGCGCAACAGCGCCCGTGCGCGGCAGTCCAAACTGTTCCATGGCTGCGTCCACATACTTGCGCATCCAGGCCTCCACATGATAGCCACGGTAATCTTTGTATTCATTGGTAAAATAGGCGATCTGCTGCGCAAAATGCCGGGCATCCGCACCTTCGCGTATCATCACGGCGATACAGCCGTCTACTAAGCGGTAGTGATGGCCGTTCGCACACACCAGCGTTTCACCAGAGCGCGTTAATGGCGCCGCACATGCACTACACCGCAAATAGTGTGTCATGCCTGCTGCTTTTTCATTTGTTCCGCGCTTCGGCGGCCACGCCGGGATCAGGATCGCGCGCCAGCCGCTGCAGCAGGGCGCGCGCCGTGGTGTTCGTCTCCATGGCCAGCCGGAAGGCCATAAAACGGCGTGTGTTCACATCGCGCGCTTGCAGCACTGGCGCCAGCGCCTTGCTCGCCACGGCATCAGATGCCAGGCAGTCGATCGCCGCCGCGCGCGCGGTGAAGGAACTGCTTTGCAAGGAGGGCCGTACGTCGGTGAGCTTTGCGGCAAGGCTGCCGGGCAGGCGCCACAACGTCAGCACCAGCATGGCTTCGGATGAAATGTCATCAATCGAAAACACGATGGACGAAGGCTGGCTCCAATCCCACGCACAGCCATCGCGGTCGCGGTTGCGCGCGCGGCGCAAGGCCCGGCGCAACGCGCTGGTACGCTGGCCGGCCGGAATACGCAGATTAGAGATGGCGCGATAGACCGGTTTGTCCCAGACAAACGCATAGCGGTGCTGCAGCAACTGTTCCAGCGGGCGGAGCGCTTGGGGCGCGCGGGTGTGGTCGAGAATCACCGCGGCGGTGATCATCGTATCTACGATGTGGCGCTGTGATGTGCCACGAACCCCGTCGTCGTCATCGTCGGGCGGGCGCGGTCTGCCGGGCATGGAGGCAGTATTCCCAAGACGCTCACCCGGTTCCTCTTGCGCACCACGAAAAAAGTCGGGACGCGCCCGCACGGCACACTGCAACATGGGTGTCAGCGGCTCTAACTCCTGGACGGACAATTCATCCGGCAGGGTGCGCAACTGTTTGGCGATCTCTGCTTCCATCAACTCATACACCGGCGCATACTTCGACTTCACCAGCGCGATGCACACCGCTGGGCTAATGCGGAAATGCTCCCGAATCACTGTATCAGCCGCGCGGTCATGCGCGCGCAGTTTCACCAGCGCATGCATCGCATAGGCGCGGGCGATTTCGATGCTTTTGGGATTGACGGTGGCGATGGAGCCGTCCTCCAGCATGTCACAGCGGCGCAGCACCGCGCCCAGCGCCGCCACGCTGCGCGTGTCCGGCAATTCACCCAGCCGCACAGCCGAGCGGCGCAATTCGTCCGGTGACAGTGCCTCGCGTGCCAGCGCCGTGTAGCGTGCAATCTCCTCGAGCTGCCCGGGCGAAAGCCCCACCTCGCCTGCCGTAATCGCGCGGCCGGCCGCCAAAAGCATGGTGGCTGCAAGTAGCGCTCGTTTCGTTATTTCCATCATTCCGTGGGCGTGGTGCTGGTGAGGAGTATTGTGCGCATGCCTGCGTGCGTTAGCCGCCGGTTGGCATCCAGGAGTGCAGGATACGCATCGGCGGGGATCACCGCCGCGCGCAGGCGCACTTCCTGATTGACGGTGAGTGTGTTGGTGGCGCCCGTATGCCATGACGAACTGCAACGGATAAATCCACTCTGTTCGGGTGCATACCACGTGTAGGCCGCGGGGAGCAATTGCGCATCCGCGAACTTCGCCGGCGCCAGCAGGCGTGTGGTGATGGTCATGTCACTGTCGCTGTCCCAGTAGTACGGCGTGCTGCGCGTGTCGGCGCGCACCCCGGGCAGCGTGATAGCGCCGGCCGGCAGTGTGCCATACACACTGTGCCCCTCGCGCACAAGATAGCGCGGCACGCGCACGGTAAACTCCTCCACCCCGGGATAGCGTTCATACTGCGTCAACAAATCGCTGGCCGCCCGCGCGGCTTGGGACACACTTGAAACGAGCTCCAAATAATGGCGGCGGCGTTGTTCGGGCGTCATTTCCGCATACTGTCGTTTGAATGCGCCAAACGCCGTGCCGTAATATTTACGCCGCCGTGTGATGAGCGCATCGCCGTGTTCGTCCAGCAGCACGTCGTACATCAACTCTGTCTGGTTCCGGTACGGCCGTGGCGCGCGCACATGGCTCAGCGTCCCCGCGGGCAGGAGCAACGCGGGACGCCCGTCGTGGCGCGTGGCGCCCAGCTGGGCGTAGTGATCCGTATCATTCAAATAAAGCACATCCCCGCCGCAGGCGGCACGAACAAGTACGCTAGGAAACGCGCCGCGCTGCGGGCTGTGCAGCCGCGGATTACACGGCGTTGCCACACGCGGCTCAGTTGACGCCAAGACAAACTCCGCCGTCACGCCTATGGCGCCCAGCATGCTGACATACAGCGCCGCGCGGTCGGCGCTGTTGCCGTAGCCGTCGCGCAAGGTGACGTCGGCCGGCGAGATGGCGTCGAGCGGCAGCGCCGTGAAGGCCGGCCCGGCCTCGCGAATATGCTTGCTGATAAAATCCCGCACGGCTTTGACTTTGGCGCGCGTGCATGTCACACCTGCCGCTAGCGCCTGCGCGCGCGCCATGGCCGCCGTCTGCCCGCTGGCCGCGCGCGCCAGCGCCGCATGCACCTGCTGCGCATAATCCGCCCACGTCCCGCACGACACGATCACGCCCGGCAAAAATACCCATGCCGGCGGCTGGTCACTTTCCGCTTTCACGGCCGGCTGGTTCGTCATTTCCCACACATATTCGATGCACGTGTCATTGGTTGCCACGCGTTCGGGCACACGCCCGCCCGGCGCAAACCGCCGTGTGAGCGCAAGACTCTTCGGCACGCGATACCTGACGCGCTTGGAGATAATTGGATCACGGCCGCGGAAATACTCCGCAACGCCCAGCAGCGCCCGCTGTGTCTGCGTGCGCGCCACACAATACTCGATCATACTGCCTATCTCAACCCCGGGCAGGTTCACCACCAGGATTTTCCCCGCCGGATAGCGCGGCGCACCGCCCGCCCAGCGCGCGTCCATCACATTGATTTCGTCCGCTCCCGCCGCGCGCACCGTGCCGTCTGGCGCCGTCACCCGCGCATACACCACCGTGACCGCATCCCATGCGGGATTAAAGCTGATCTTAATCTCGGCATGATTTTTCTTGCCCGCGTATGTCAGCACTTCCTTTTTCACGCGCGTTACGGCCCGTTGCGCGTGTGCATCCAGCACCTCCACTTCATGGTCTTCTGCGTGGACGACAATATCACCGCTGGTGGCCGCGGCCTGTGGCGCAAAAATCACGCGTTTGCGCCGGTCGTATTCAATGGTCTTCAACGCCTGCTTTAATGCCAGATACTCCGCCGGCGAAAACTCCACCACGCGCAGGTGCTGCTCCGCCTGCGCCGCCAGTACGCCGTTGCGCACGTCCATGTGCGCGCGCCACCGTATCGTGGGGCTGTCAACGCCCTCAATCTGCGGCAGCATGCGCACGGGGCCCACGGCGTCTCCAAGCTCAAGTCTCACCGTTTCATCCACGCCGCAGGCGTATTTCGTTTCCAGCGCATACTTGCGTTCTTCAAGCCCGGTCGTGCCAAGCACAAAGTTAATCAGCCCGATAGACGTGCCAAACCACACCGGCGGCAGCAGCGCCACCTGCGCGCCCGTAATCGGAAACTCCCGTGCCTCGAAGCTCAGCCGCACGCGCAGAGGATGCGCCATGTCGCGCAGTTCCGCCGGCTCAATCATGCACTCCAGCACCCGCGCGCCCGGCGCCACGCGCTTTACCAACCCTTCAAACAACTGCCGCCGTTCCGCCGGTTTCATCCGCGCTAGCAGCCCGCGGTAGGCATTGTCGTTAATTCCCTCGAACGCCAGCAGCGTCTGCGCCTGTAACGTCCCGTCGTGCGTCAGCTGCCCGCGCGTGCTGATGCGCATTATATTTTCTTCCGCCGGCACGATCGGCGCCACGCGCAGCGTATCTCCCTCCGGCTTTGCCACAAGATAGCTTTTGTCACACAAATAGGCCGGCAACAACTCCTTGGTGTTTTCATCCGTCGGGTCCATCAACACATACGACCCATCGGCGTTCTCCACCGCCACGATGGCATGGTTAAAAAACGGCTGCGGCACTTCCGGGTCTTTTTTCGGCCCTACATACATCAGCACAGGATAGGCCTTGAAGCCCGCCAGGCGCAGCAATGCGACCAGCAACGCCGCCTTGTCGCGGCACACCCCGTACTTGTTGTCAAAGGTAATACACACGTCATGCGGTTCATAGCCGGGCGCCTCGGTTTCCGTGGTGATGCCCATGTAGCGGATTTTTTGCGAGACGTAGTAGAAGACCGCTTCCAGCCGCGCGCGCTCGTTCGTCAGCGGCGCGGTGAGCTCGCGCACGAAGTTGCTCATGGCCGGCGTCACGGCCGCCAGCCGCGGCGCGCACACGCCATCGTACCAGCGCGAGACCGTCTGCCAATCCAGTATCGTGCTTACCAGCAGCCGCTGCACCACCGTGTGCAGCGCCGGCATGTTCGGCTCCGGGAACATGCGCGGCACATTGCGCACCTCCCAGCGGTAGTAATTCGTACCGCCCGCGCTGCTCATGCGTGCCTGCACCGTGTTCGACACGGGCGCCTTCAGCTCCATGCGCGCAAGTGGCAGACTCGCCGGCCCCCAAATCTCATACGTGCTGTTGACAATCGGTGACGTGTATTCAAACACTGTGTAGTCACTGAATGTGTCCGGCATGCGCGCTTTGCTGGTGATGCGGCGCACGACAGAGCGGCACAAATCGCCCGGCTCAAGCCCCGGAATCCCCACGCGCAAAATCTTGTCATTAGGGTCATAAATATTCTGGCTCATTTGCGCATCGTCAATCATTATCCGGCTTTGCGCCGCTACATCAATGGCGATCACGCGCCCGTCCGGTTTGATCAGCTCAACCAGATCAACGATAGCGGTGCCATAGCTGACGTTAAAGTGCACGGACAAGGTGCGATTGTCGCGCGCGCCTTTGTCCGTCAGCACCTTGACACACGTATCCCCAATGGTCACTGCGCGGCCATCCGCCTCATACACCACACGTGTGTAATCATCCACCAGCACATCGTCCGCGTCGGGATACGCTGCGCGGGTGATGGCAGCGCCGGACTGTTTCAGCGCTTCACGGTCTAAAAAAATGAGCGGCGCTGCGCCCGCCGTATGCCACGCTGCAACCAGCAGCGCTGGTACTGCCACATATCCACGCCAACGCACACTTCTCATACGAAGGTCCTACATCGTGTTACCTAACGATTATACCCGATCCCACGGAAAAAGAAAAATTTCTGCACTCGAAAAGAGCAGAGATTTACGATTTGCAGGAGGAATCACGAACCCACGCATACACGAAGCAGAAGTCTGAACTTCCCCCGCAACAACAGGGAGCAGCATGAACGCATTAAGAAGCCAGACGTACCCTCGAATATCAAAGGTCGAATCCCAAAGGCCACGCCCTCTTGATAACGCCCCGTGCCGCTCACTTAATCGTCGTGCTGATGCTGTCTTTGGTCTTGTAGTTGATCGTGTAGGTGCCCTGCCCGCGCACGTCGCCCAGATCCACGCGCACAGTGATCACTTTTTGCTGCCAGCCGCCCGTCCCTGCCGCCGTCACTTGATAACCATACTCGCGATTAAGCAGATTGCCGTGGCTGCGCGTGATAAACAGATAACCGCCTTTCAACCGCATTACCGTCATGCGAAATGATGTGCCGCTTTTGCTGAGATACACGAGCTTCGTGAAGTTCTTGTCAGCCTTGATAAACGCGCTGCTTGAACATGTCAGCCATTGCGTGCCGTCGGCCGAAATGCGCATCACTTCATCGTATGATGTCAAGAAGGAGCCCAGACTTTTCAAACTAGTGGGAAGCGCTACTTGCACCATGCCGCTGCCCACGCCGTTTTTGGCCCAGTTGATTTTCTCTTTCATGCGCAGCACATACAGTTCTGGATAGCTGCTCTCATCCAGCGTGATGGTATCATACCACGTGGCGGATGTGCCATAGCTATTGCGCACTTTGAAATACACGGTTTTGGTGCCATTGCCGCTGCTCAGGGTGAAGCTCGGCGCCGTGCTGTACGTCTGCCAGCTCGCCCCGTAAAAGCTGGAACTCTCGCTGGCCATGTATTCTGCCGGCGTGCCGCTGCAGCTGTTGTTCAGCGTCACACTGCGCGAGATAGTGGAGGCCGCGCCATTGTTGATACTGAAGGAATTGATGCTAGGCGCGCTGCCGCTGCTTTCGTTCAACGTGATGGTATCAGATGCTGCGCTGGATTCGCCCGTGGCATTCTTGACTTTGAAATACACGGTTTTCGTGCCATTGCCGCTGCTCAGGGTGAAGCTCGGCGCCGTGCTGTACGTCTGCCAGCTCGCGCCAGAGAAACTCGAACTCTCGCTGGCCATGTAGTGCGTGGGCGATCCGCTGCACGTGTTGTTCAGCGTCACACTGCGCGAGATAGTGGACGCCGCACCATTCTTGATCGAGAACGCTGTCACCGCCGGCGCCGTGCCACTGGCGGGCGGGGTAATATTAAAAATCGCGCCGTGCGTTGACCACGTCACGCCGTCCGCGACAATATTGTTCATGTCATACCATGCCGTCGCCCCGGGCAAAAACGTGCCCCAGCCAAAATTAAGATGAATCTGGCTCGTGCCGCTGACGCCGTCGCACACCACCATGTGCCCGCCCTGGCTGGAGTTGATGACATACTCGAGCGGCTTGTTGGCGTTGATGTCCGTGCTGATTTTGGCAAACCAATTGGCATCGCTGTACGAGCTGCGCGTGACATAATTATCGCACGTGTAGCCAAACAGAGTGCGCAAGGCGCTAGTGGCACCGCTGGTTGAGGAGCCACTGCCCGTGGCTTCAAAATCCATGTGCACGCCCACGGCACAGTGCCACATCAGCTGCCCTACGGCGTTCTTCTGCACCGTCGAACTCCCCGCTGACACGCTGTTTGGCATGTTGTTCCAATCATACGCGCCCAGGCCGGCCGTGCTGGCCGAATACGTGCCGCGACTGCTGCCACTGTTGTCGGTATAGGTTTCATCACGCGCGATCTGGGCGGGCTTTTTGTGATAGCGCAGAATTTGCGCCAGCGCGGTGGCCCCGCAGCCCACCGGCGCGCGCCCGTCGTAGCCGTTCAATGCGCCGCTTACCGCCGGCATGTACATGTTGTAGGGATTGCCCTGATCCCACGCCGTGGTGAGCAGCGGCCCGGCCGCCACGGCGGTCACGCCATATTCTTCAAGCCCCACGGGCGTGCGCGTCGCGCCGTGCATCAGTTCTTTCCATTGGCTCGCACAGCCGCGCGGCGCCGCGCCGCCCCGCGCGCGCATGTCGGCCAAGATGTCGAGTTCCTCCACTAATTCCGCGCTGAATGCTTCTCTCGCCCATTCCGGCAGATTCTCAAACGGGCAGGTATCGCTATACAATTTAAGTGGCGCAAGTTCATCATCGGCGCGCAGCCACACAAAGCCCTGCGGCGCCAGATGGGCGACGAATCCCACCGTGCGCCCGCGCGCATCGCTGCGCGCTTCCACGCGCGCGACGGCCAGCGCCGAACTACCCGCCGCCGTGCGCGTCGGCACCGCCACGCCCGGCCGCGCGGGAAAGCGCAAGCTGACAAATGTCATGGCGGCCGTGTGCGCCGCATGCTCATCCACCGGCGCTGCCCACGCAACAGTGCATGCCAGCAGCACTGCCACTGCGCATCGTGCCCGCGGCCCGGTGCACATTTCCGCCCATTGTTGCGCATTCATGTCCGCTCCTCGTGTGTTACGATGTTCCAGATTTATTCTCCTTTCGTTTCTATTATATCATTTTTTGATCATGGCGTGTACGTTTCGATGCGGCAGACCAAGCGGAAGACAAAGACGGCATGGGTGCCTGTCTGGCAGCGGAAGCAGGGCCAGGGCTGGTGGGCCTGGTAGGACTTGAACCTACGACACGCGGATTATGAGTCCGCTGCTCTAACCGGCTGAGCTACAGGCCCGTTTTCATCTGACATACTATGGTATGATAGCAAAAACGCGCGTGAATGGGAAGCGCCCGGCACACGCAACAAGGCAGAGGCACGCAGAACATACTCCACACGCCATGCAGAACACACCATGTTAGTCTGTCCGGCGGCACATGCTGAACCTCACACAACACATTGTGTCGTTTGCAGTCAACTAGTTTTGCTGATTGACTTTCGGCAGCACGACAATCAAAAATGTCGCCACCGGCCCGAGTAGCAGCGACAGCAGCCACCACAAGAGCCCACTCCGGCCTTTTCCTTGCGCCAAGCCCGCATTAATCAGCGATAATGTGCCCCAGCCAGCCGCGAATTGTGCTTGTCCGTTCATACCAACTCCTTGCATTGACCTGTCGCCAAATTCGACACGAAGGGCAATACATGTCGAAAAACAACATACATTTCGACACGTGCCGCGCTTGTGTCGCCGTTTTCGACTTGTTATGTGGTGAGTAATTCGTACAATTTCACATTCAAGTACAGGTTTTCTTTGCCAACTTTCCGCCGTTTCAGCAGGCCGATAGCTTCCAATTCCTTGAGATACTCTGCGGCCGTCTGCCGCTCGGCGATGCCCGCATCTACCAAATGCTGGCCTTTGGTATAGGGCTGGCGAAAGAGCAGTTCAATCAGTTCTTTAGAATACACCCGCGCGGGCAACTGCTGCCGTGCAAGTTCAAGAGCGTGATGCAGCAAATCCCTAATTGCCACGATGCGCCGCCGCGTCAGCAACGCCGTCTCTTCCACCGCCGTCAGCATAAACATCACCCATTCTTCCCACGCGCCGCTGGCCGTGACCTCGCGCAGCAGGCGGTAATACGTGGACTTGTTGTCAATGATGTAGCGGCTGAGATACAAAACGGGCAGATCGAGGAGGCCTTGTTGGACAAGGTAGAGGATGTTGATAATGCGCCCAGTGCGCCCGTTGCCGTCTGAGAAGGGATGGATGGCTTCGAACTGGTAGTGAATCAGCGCCAGCTTCACCAAAGGCTCAAGTGTGGTGTCGGAGTGAATGAAGTGTTCGAGCTGGTCAAGTTTTTCACGGATCAGCGCAGCGCCTTCTGGGGGCGTGTAAACCACCTCGCGCGTGCGCGCGTTGCCGATGAAGACGCCCGCATGCTCGCGAATACCGGTATCACACTCGCAGATCACCTGCACCAGTTTCACAAACAGGTCCGTCGTCAGCCGCGGGTCATGGCGCAGTGCGTTATACCCAAACCACAAGGCTTCGCGGTAGCGCAAGACTTCCTTGGTGGCCGGGTCGGCGCCGGATTGCGCGGTGATGGCTTGGAAAAGCGCGTCGTTGGTCGTGACGATGTTTTCGATTTCGGAACTGGCCTGGGCTTCCTGCACTACGAGGGAATTGACCAGCATGGCCTGGTTGGGCAGCGTGGCGCCAAGGCCTTTGAGCTCGGCCACGGCGCGGCTGGCGGACACTGCTTTGCGCAAGACGGCTTTGGTCTCCACGTCGGCGCGCGGCGGCAGCGGCGGCAGTTCATTATATGGTGTGCGCGGATCAAACGCCATGCGCTATTATAACAAAATTGCATTCTAGCAGCTTGTGGAACCATGACGGCCGCACGGTCAGACGTGAACATCTCACAATTGGCGTGGTGACAGGGGTGACAGGGGCGCTATCACCGTCATCACAAGACTCTAAAAGGCACAACAGCCACACAAGAGACATGAGAATGCGACTAGCCTTGTGTACAGACATTTCGCGTATTTCGTGCGTCGTGTCGCCACAAGTAATAGCCCCATAAGGCGCAAGGGTGACACATGATGTGTAGACATCTTGGGCTTTGTGTGCCTAATGGAACAGCGTTGTACTACGTTGGGCAACGCGGGGCAGTTGCGTACCCCGCGCCACATTTGAAAAAAACGCTGCCCGTCGCCCGTCCATCAACATTTTATGTCGTGTGCCGTCGCCACATTGTGTTGCTGGAACAGACGGCGCTGATGCCAGCGCTGTCCAGGCAGAGAGAGTGTGGGGAGCATCGCGGCATGGAAGCTCGTAGCGTCGGCGACGAGAAGAAATTTGGAAAAAGAAGCCCGATACATACCGAACTGTAAGCAACAACATCCGCCCAGTACGGGTGAGCGACGCTGCCACGCAAGCGGGGCTTGCTCTTTTATGAGCTAGTATTATTATTAAGCACCTCAGATTGGAGACCGTAAGCAGAAGAGCCATGACTGAACCTGAGCCCCCTCCGCCAGCAGCTCCTGGCTCTGGCTGAAACTGTGCGCGCGGCACGCCTGTATGATTACGTGCCACGCGCCGGCGCAGACAACTATAAGTTGCGTCGGAGGATGCCCCCAGCGCGTGATCATCTTGCGCGCACCGGCCGCAGTGCTGTGCGCGCACAAAACGACGTGCGTGATGGACGCGGGCATCCTGGTCTTTATGCAGTGGTGTGAACGGCGCGGCTTGTGTCACTGATTGATCTGCGTGTGCCGCTGTGTTCCGAAAGTCACCAGATACCCATCCAGGACATCAAGAGGATGAAACAGGCGCTCCACGACACGCAGCGGTGCATCCGTGCACTGTGTGACGGCAAGGGTGCGCTTGGATGCGCAGCTCATTACGTTGTTCGGTGGTTGTGTGCCTCCCTTCCTGGATACTCGTCATGCTCTTTATCCTCTTGATGGGGAACGCCGTTTGTGGTATTTTCGTCGTTTCGAGGATACGCCGGCGGATACGCTGCTGATCCACCGCCCGGCGGCCGTGGCAGTATGCTGATGAGCGGGATGCAGCGCCGTGCGTGGTGTGTGCGGCGGATATAGAGGGAACCGTCGAGTGTGGAGCGCGGCGCGCGGCGCCGCCGCTTCGAGGCACGCAGCGGTCTGCCCGCACGCAGCTGCAAGCGAAAAAGAGCGTTGCGCGAGCATCCCTAGCACATTCGTGCCGCACGTTTCGCAATACGACAGGAGTTGTCATATGATGTTTCATAGCAGCGCGGCCCGTCGCCATCTAGTCGCCCGGTCTAGAATGCTCCTATATCCGGCGACTAGCGACACAGTCGTGAAGCAGCAACGGCCTCGTTGCCCTCATCGCTCGATCCCGATGGACGTCGTCCGGTGTCCCCGTGTGGCGCGAAACGGTGTTGGCTCAACGTGCGCACGCGTGTGTGCGCGGGGAACGGACGCAAGAACCATGTTCCTCCATGCCGGTATGCCCGCCGTGGCACGCACGGGTGTTGGAGGATGCGGTAAAGGACGTGCCGTGTTTTTAAGGTTGTCTAAAAAAAGTATCCAGTAAACCCGCTACAAAAACACGCTCAACAACGCACCTTCAATAACGTGCAAAAAAATGTGCGGAAGGCAGGTTCGCGCGTGCGGTGAAAAAAAGCGATCGCCGGGCTGGCCGGCCCGGCGATCGTTGGGAACTGTGATTGTATCTGGATTTAGCTGCGCTTGCGCGCCAGCAGCAGTGCCCCTGCCGCCAGCAGCACCACGCCCGCCGGCTCCGGAATGAACTCGTACGCGCCGATATCATACGCTGCCAGTTGCGGCCGCGTCGTGCCGATGCAGTCGGTGCTTACAAGGGATACTTGACCGGTGTCGATGCAGAGCGAGCCTGGGCTTAACTGATAGTCCAAGTTCGCCGTATTCCAGAACAGCGGATCGTTTGTCAAGACCAGCGTGCCGGGATAGCCGCCCTGCACGGTGCAGTGCTGCAGCGTGCTGGTGTACATGACCTCATTGAATTCGTAGCCCAAGCCGCCGTGGCCCCAGACAATTGTGTTCTGGATGAAGCTCATCGGTGTATTGAAAACATAGAGCCCGTTGGTTTCATTGTGGGCAACCGTGCTGTTGACCAGACTAAATTGTGGTGAACTAAACACGGCGATGCCATCGCCTGGGCCTGTGGCACTATTGCGGGTAATGACCGCATTGCGCACCTCGGCCACGGCACTTTGAACTGACATGCCGCCGGCATTGCCGAAGGTCGCGCGGTTGCTGGCAATCAGGGTGTTATACACGTACAACTCGGCCAAATTACCAGCAAACACTCCGCCGGCGCTTATGTTGGCAACATTGTTGACCAGACGCGTGGGGGGCAAATGCGACGGGGGCGCGCTGGCAAAATCGGCGTCGAAGTACGCGCGCGCGCCGCTGCCGAGCACCGCGACACCGCCTGCAAGATTGGAGCAGAAGTTGCCGCCGATGTAGGTGTTGACGAAGCGCGCCTGGCCCTTGTCGAGAACCGCCGCGCCGCCGCCCATGGAGTAGCCCACGAAGTTATGTTCGAGACGCGCACTGTGCAGATGCGCTTCCGTGCCTTCGCCATACACGTACAGCCCGCCGCCCGGGCCTTCCGAATGATTGTAGGCGATGCGGGCGCCCAGGCCGTTGGTTGGCAGGGTGACGAACAGTGTTTGATTGCTGTTCCAGTAATAATTGACGTTGGTCACCACAATCCCGCCGTGGTAGCCGCTGTTGCTGATGACGTGGACCGCGCCGACGAACTGCGCCGTCAAGCCGTACCAGCCGGCTTCGAGGAACACACCGCCCACGCCACTAGTCAGCACAGCGCTGTTTTGTGCAATCAGGATATGATTGGCAGCGCTGGGGGCTTCACAGAGCAGTGTCCCGCCTTCCACGGACAAGCCGCCCACGCTGCCGCCGTGATTGCGGACAATCTGCACGGGTTGCGTCAGCGCCCGCAGACGGGCCTTCAGACTATTCACACGAAGCCCGCCCGTCCAGCCGTTATGATCCCCGTCGGCATCGCCTGTGTTGTCGGCAATCACCGGATCATCCAGGTACAACAGTTCGCCGCCGCTGCCCGAGAATGTGATGCCGCCCACGTTTTCACCAGAGCGGTTGTGTTGGACGAGCGCGCGAATGACAGAGCCAGTAGCGCCAAACAGGCTTACGTCCAGCCCTGCCGTGCCAAAGTATGACGTGTTGCCGACAATCACCGGCGCGTACAATAGGAGATTGGATTGAGCCGACACGGTACCGCCGCCAGTCGCAAACGCGCCATTGCTGACCACCTGCAGATGATATGCCTGCAATCCACCCTGCGCGTTGATCGCAAGTCCTGCCAAGGACTGTGCCCGGTTGAAGCGCACAATCACATTTGAGAACCACACCGGCTGCTGCGAAAAAATTTGCGCGCCACCGACGGTCGTGAAATCACCCGTATTGCCTTCAATGAGGACATTGCGCATCCGTACGTCAGCATCACCGGAATTATTGATTGAGATTCCACCGGCAAACCATTGCGCTAGATTGGGTGATGTCAACGTTCCCACTTGTGAGTCATACAGCCGCACAACCGTGTCATTATTGTAGATGCCGCCGCCCATCTGGGCATAGTTGCCGTTGATCGCCGTATTACTGACAACCAGCGTGCCATATTGCTGGCGTATGCCGCCGCCGAAATTGGCGGCCACGTTCGCAACCACGAAGCTGTTGAGCAACTCGACATCGGCATTTTCAGCATACAACCCCCCGCCATTGCCAAACGTGGCACTATTACCCGCGATGCTGGTGGCCGTGACGCGCACGACCACGCCGGATTGCGCATACAGCCCGCCACCGTCCGCGGTACTCGCAACGTTATTGACCACTTCGCAGGCGGACAACTCGACGAGCCCTGGCTGGGCATAGATGCCGCCGCCTTCATTCGCGGCCGTGTTGAAGCGAATGCGCGTGTTCTGATAAGCGTGGAACGCGGCGCCGGAGCGCACATACACCCCTCCGCCCTGCTTGCTCGCCACACACTCCGTCACGACCGTGTTGCTGGCAATGATCAGGCCGGCAGAATTGAGCCCGGCGCCGTATTGCGAGGCGCAGTTGCTCACGACGCAATTCACCACGATGGCCGTGGACAACAATGCCCACACGCCGCCTGCGCCAGGACCTGTGCCGTCGCCGCCCTTGATGACCAGCGATTGCAGATACGCTTTTGATCCGGGCATAATTTGGAGCACAGGAGACGAGCTTTCGTTGGTCAGCACGCTCATGCCTATCTTAGTAGTATAGGCTGCGTTGTACCCGCCATCAAGGGTAAGGTGCTTGTTTACCGGCACCATGGCGATTTCATTCCACGTGGCCGCGCGGCCGCGCAGTGTATCGCCGTTATTGGCGGTTGGGAACGCACTGTTAAAGTTGGGGTATTCTGGCCCCCCGCTGGTGATGTTGGTAACATTGGCGCGCAGCGACAGTGCCGCCAGCAGCACGAGCGCCGCGCCGGTGTAGATCAGTTGTTGTGTTTTCATGGGTGTGTAAAAATGTGGGTGTTACGTGAAGCATACATCTATAGACAAACACGGCCTTGCATACATGACATGACAAGCCGTGAAGTGCGACCGTAGTGTAACAATGCCGACCCACCTCCATCAATGAACTGTTACGCAGCATATCAACGCGACTGGCGGGCATGCGCCCCGCCAGCCCAGCCGGCTGCAAAAAGTAACATACGCTGTACTTTTCATGCACCCCGTCCGAAAGCAAGTGGTGTGCCAGCAGTAAACTGAAAACAGTTTGTGACGCGGGCCATGTAGCAAGGGGCAAAAACATGCTGCTCAAGAGCGAAGATACGGGGTGTCTGCACGACTGAAACGCCGCGCGTGCGGCAAAAATGCCGAATAAGCTGGCGGCACCACAGCGCAGGCGGTCGCACTGCAACCCATGCGCGTGAGATTACCGAATGTCCCTTCATGGTGTTCATCGTTCTCCAGATGTCACGCCAGACCGTCCGTTGTACTGACGCGGACTGCATCAGCATCGTTATACCTTTGCCTCCATGCGGACGCCGCACTATGCAGCGCCGTACGATTTGATAGAAACGGTATCAGTATACCATAATGTCCTGCGTTTGTCAAGCGGGGCATGCCTAATTCGGCGACTGGGGCCTCGGCGGCCTGATGCGCGCGGCGTGAAAGGGCAACGCGGCCGTTGCCCCTCCACGCCTATGTCGCTCGTCGCCGGATCTAAATCATGTGGTCAAGTTGCCTTTGGCCCGCAAAAAGAGTATACTAGAAGCAGGGAAAGTTGCCAGTTTCACCTCGTTGGGAGGCAGCTATGCGCCGTACCATGCGTTCCTGCACGATGCTCTTGCACCGGCACGCCTTCAACCATGTCCGTGCCCAGGCGGCTACCCTGCACAACGAACGCACACGCCACCGGCATGGACCTGCGCGGCCAGTGACACCGCCGCCGCACAAAGACAAAGATCAATCTGCCACAGCGGCGGGCTGATGCCCGTCAGCGCATCTCGCGCGCCGCGGCCGCTATATCGTCTTGAAGGCGCGCCGATACCGTCTGCAGTGCCGTGCTGACGGCTGCGGCGACCGAGGCGGGTGTGCCCGCCTCACACGGCTGGCGCGCCGTGTAACTGCGCTGAAACACAATCGCCGCCGGTGCATCTGTGCCGGCGCGCGCGCGCAGCCCCTTGCGCGCGCGCGCCAGCGTGCATTGCAGCGTCACCACGCCGCACGCGCCGGTGGCCGTGCGCTGCTCGCCCAGTTCTTCCACCATGCCATATAAAATAAAATCCGGCTGCTGTACCGCGCCCGCCGCCAGCACGCCGCCCACCACCCCGCTGGCCTGCAGATCGCGCACGATGCGCGCCGTCACCAGCTCCGCCGGGCTGGCAATCCACTGGCTATAGGTATACAACCCCGCGCGCATGTTGGTGTCCGTGTAGGTAATCGCGTCGCGGTCATACGCCGGGCTGATCCGGAACGGCCGCACAAGCAGCAGTGCGGACGACCCCGGCGCGGTGCTGGCCGCAGGCGCCGCGTAGTCGAGCTGATAATACTGCACCGGCGGCGTGCGCTGTTTAATCAAGCTGCTGCAGCCCGTGCAGGCTGCGGCTACGGCGCACATGCCCGCGCACACAACGACATGAGTCTTCATTGCTCTTGCTCCGTGGCAGGGCTGCCAAACAAGGTCTGTGAAGGCCGCGTTTTCAATTGCTCCGTAAACGAGCGCAGATTGGCGGCCGAGCGCTGCAAATCTTGCAGCACAGGATCAAACGAACTTTCCGTGGTGTACGCAATCTGATTGAGGCGCGCCACCAGCTCCGTCAATTCCGCCAGCAGCACCTCCAGGCGTTCGTTGTCCAGGCGCGCCCCGAGCGCGCGCAGATGCTGCGCCGCCGCCGTCGCATTGTTGACGAGATTCGAAAGCGCGCCCATGGCAACATACGCCTGCACTTCGCTGCTAATCATGCCCAAGGCCTCGGCGGCCACCTGTGCGTTCGAGACAATCGGCTCCCAGTGCCCGCGGTCCAGCAGCTCATTGACGCGCGCCAGCACGGTCGTGATGCCCATCGAAATCCCGCGCGCGTCCATGTCGTCAAACTGTTTCTTAATGGTGTCAAGAATCTCGGTGATTTGCGCCGAGGGGTACGACGGAATGACAGGATACGCACTGGTGAATGTCAGCACGGGGCTGAGTTGCTCGCGCCCTTCACGCATCTCCACTTCCAAGTATTTGACGCCGCTGATATTGGCCGTGCGCTGCATGATGATGTGGGATTTCTTGGGTTTGAATTTGTCCTGGTCAATTTGCATCAACACTTCAATCAGCTTGCCGTCGGGCGCGATGCGAATGGCACTGACGCGGCCAACATTGAGCCCGCGGAATTTCACTGGCGCGTTGATCTCCAAGCCTTGGACGCTCTCGCGGAAATACGTCGCGTAGGTGCGCGTCTCCTGCAAATAGCGGCTGGCACCAAAGATAAAGACCACGGCCAGCAGTATCACCACACCGGCCGTGACAAACACGCCTACTCTAAATTTACTGGCTTCGGTGGCCATAGCGTTCCTATGCAGACGAAGCGGCGCCGCGCAGCCCGCGGCGCGCACGGTTAAAAAACGCATACACATTCGGGCGCGACGCGTCGGCCTGCAGCTCGCGCGGCGTGCCTTCCGCCACAATGCCGCGCACGCCTTTCTCCAGCATGATCACGCGCTGGGCAATCGCGAAAATACTGGCTAGTTCGTGCGTCACCACTACCATCGTCGTCCCTAAGCTGGCATTTAATTCCACAATCAGATGATCAAGTTCGGCCGACGTTACCGGATCCAGGCCGGCCGACGGCTCGTCGAAGAACAGCAACGGCGGATCCAGCGCCATGGCGCGCGCCAGGCCCGCGCGCTTTTTCATCCCTCCGCTGATCTGCGAGGGAAGATAATTCTCGTAGCCGCCCAAGCCCACCATGGCCAGCTTGGTGCGCGCCACGGCGTCGCGCGCCGCCGGCGGCAAGTCCGTGTATTCTTCCAACACCAGTTCAATGTTCTCCGCCAATGTCAGCGCGCCAAACAGCGCGCCGGATTGAAAGAGCACGCCCACGCGCCGCGCCATGCCTGCCCGCGCTGCGTCATCCTCCGCGTCCAGCGGCACCCCGTCAATCTCAATCCGGCCCGCCAGCACCGGCTGCAGGCCGCACAAATGGCGCAACAGCGTGCTTTTCCCGCACCCGCTGCCGCCTGCAATCACAAAAATCTCCCCGCGCTTCACGTGGAATGTCAGCCCTGCGTGAATGACATGCCTGCCATAGCCCGTGCTGACGGCCTGCACGTCAATGATGTAGTCGTGCGTGCGGCTCACAGATATTGAAACATCACCGTGAAAATGGCATTCGCCACAATGATCATAAAAATCCCGCTGACCACCGCCGAGGTCGTCTGCCGCCCGACGCTGTCCGCGCCGCTCTGCACCTGCAGCCCGCGCATGCAGCCGATCCCCGCCACCAACACCGCAAACACGAGCGATTTGATCAGCCCCTGCGCTATCATCCACATATCCAGCGCGCCATACGTTTGGTTGAAATACGCGGTCAACGAAATATCCAAAAACGCCACGCCAATCGCTGCGCCGCCGCAGATGCCCACTACGTTGGCCATCAGCAACAGACACGGCATGGCCAGCACCACCGCCAGTACTTTCGGCAGCACCAGCACCCGCTGCAGATTGAAGCCCATGGCCAGCAGCGCATCTAGTTCTTCCGAAACTTTCATCGCGCCGATTTCCGCCGCAAACGCCGCACCCGAGCGCCCCGCCACGAGGATCGCCGTCATCAACGGCCCGATTTCCTGCACCATCGCGATGCCCACCAAATCGGCGACATAAATGTTGGCGCCGAATTGCCGCAACTGGCTCGCGCCCAGCAAGGCCAGCGTTACGCCCAGCAAAAATTGAATCAATGCCACAATCGGCACGGCGTCTACGCCCGCGCGCTCGACATACAACCACACATCGCGCGCGCGCACCGCGCGCGGATGGCGCAGCGCGTACAGCAGCGCAAGAAATGCAGCGCCAATGAAGATAAACACAGACCGCACGCCGTCCGCCACCTCGCAGGCCCACGCGCCGATGTGAGTAAAAAAAGATTCGCGGTGATGATGTTCGACCGGCACGGGCCGCGCCAGCGCGGCAAAGTCCAAGAGGTTGAGCATGCGGCTGACATGCGGCGGCACATGGCACAGGCGGCACGGGCGCTGCGCCGCCGCGCACACCGCGTGCGCTTCGGCCAGCACGGCAATCCCCGCCGAATCGAACCGCTCCACGCCGCCCACGTCCAATGCAACCGCCCCCGTGGCATGCGCGCACAATGCCGCTCTCAGCTCGCGCCACGCGCCGCTGGCCGTGTCCAGTGTCAGCGCGCCTGTTAAGTGCACCTGCACGCCATCCGGCGCGCGTTCCGCCGCAATTGTACACTCGGAACTCATAGGACTAGTATTATACGCGCGGCGCCCACAAATGGCAATGCGCCGCCGCTTCCTGCACAAACGCCGCATCTGCCGCCAGCGTGATGTTGTCTGGCGCCCACGCTTCGGCCAGCAGCTGCGCCACCTGTGGCTCAGTCAAACCATACGCCGAAAGATTCTGTACAAACGCCGCATGGCTGCGCCCCGCGCGATAGGCCGGCGCCACCGCCGGCTGCCGCAAATACCGCGCCATGCGCGCAATGCCGGCGTTCACCAGCACGCTGCCATGCACCAGCACGGCGCCGCGCTTTTGTGCCTGCGCACAGCCGGCAATTTTCCGGTTGTGCACCGCCAGATCGCACGGCGGCTCAAAAACAACCGGAATGTTCATACGGCAAAATATGCCGATTGCAAACGACAAAATATGCCGGTACGCGCCGCGCACGTCATACCTCGCCAGCGCGCCACCCAGCGGCATGATCACGGAAAACACCACGCAGCCGCGCAGCAGGCACACCGTGCCGCCGCCCGAAAACCGCCGCAGCACCGGCACGCCATCCGCCGCGCATGCCTCGAGATGAACATACTCATCCGGGCGCTGCGCCACGCCTACAACGACGGCTTCGTCAGGAAACTCCCACACGCGCGCCAGCGGCGGCAGCGCGCCCGCGCCCACCGCCGGCATCAACGCCCGGTCCAGCGCGATCTGTTCGGCGATGCGCAGCGCCGGTGTCTGCAAACGTACCGTTGGCATCATCATCCGTCTAGTGTACTGAATTCTTGCGATTCGTGCATGGCTGACACGTGATCCCCAATCCGGCGACTAGCCACATAGGCATGCTGGGGCCACGGCCACGTTGCCCTAAAAATGGAGAAGCCACGGCCACGTTGCCCTTGTACCCCGCGCGCATAAGGCCGCCGGATTCAGATCAGATGACATTTTTTGTCGTGTGCAATCAACACATTTTGTCGAATGAAACGTGTAACTTTTTTTGACGTGTGCAATCAACCGAGTGTGTCGTTTGCAACCGGCATTTTGTGTCGTATGTAAACGTTTACATTGGCCGTAGAGCGCTGCCGGCTGCGGCGGCCAGATGGTTGCAGCGCGGCGCGGCTGCAGTGTGCCGCGAGCACAAGCAGCAACAGATAGACGCGCGGCTCGGGCAGGTCATGCGCGATAGGCGGGAGCATGTTTGTTGATGCAGCGGCAGCCACATATTCGAAGGCGCCCATGTCCGGCGCGGGGCCGGTGATGCGCGGAGTTCCGTACATGTCAACACTGCGCGCCATCCAGAGCAGAGGCTGGGCGGCATCAATGCAGGGCGAACGTGGAGTGAGCCGGAAATCATCCGCGCTAGCGTCTGCGAACTGGGGCGGCGCCGTGATGACGCCGGCACCGGGGGTAGCAGGCGTAGTACAAGAAAACGAGACCAGCACATCTGCGCCACGGCGCGCGAGATTGCCGTGCGTGTTGAAGTAGAGAATCGTGTTGCGGACGCGTGTGCCGTGCATGCACCATGCGCCGCCGCCGCGGCGTGCGGTGTTGAAGACCAGCGTGCAATTTTCCAGCGCGCCGCCTGGGCCGCTGAGGACACCGCCGCCCGTGTTGGCCGCCGTGTTGTCATGACAGAGCACATTGCGCACGCGGCTGTGTTCGGCTGCCAGCCCGCCACCATCAGTGGCATAATTGTAGCGGAAGATGCTATTGAAGACGTGCGACTGATCGAGCAGGTACGCGCCGCCCCCACGCCCGGCGCGATTGAGCGCGAAGACACACGCGCGCACATCGCCGAGGGAAACGCAGACAAGTCCGCCGCCGTGATTGGACGCGCTGTTGGCGCGGAAGACGCTGTCGCACACGCGCGCAGCGTATGCAGACCACATCCCGCCGGCATCGGTAGCAGCATGGTTTCCGTCAATCATACATGCGCGTGCGACGATTTCGTTGCCCGCGAAAACGCCGCCACCGCGCTGGCCGGCGCGGTTGGCGTGGATGTGCGTATCACGCAGTGTGAGCGCGCGTTCGCAAAAGATGCCGCCGCCATGGACGCCCGCATAGTTGCCGGCGATGGTGCAGTGCTCCAGCACGGCGTGATCGCGCGCATAGATGCCGCCGCCAAACGATGACATTCCATTGCTGATGACGAGATTATCGAGCGTGATGCCTGCCGCGAATAACGTGAGGCAGCGGCGCGTGCCCTGGCCATCGAGGACGACATGGCCCGCGCCGCGCAGTGTGACGGGGCGGTACACTTCTGCGGTTTCCGCCAAGCGGTAGTGGCCGTTGCTGATGATGAGCGTGCAGCCGTCACCGGCCGCCAGCAGTGCCGCGGAGAGATTGGTTGCCGCGTGCGGCCAAGAAGAGAACGGCGCGATGTGCGCACCCGTGTGGGCGACATACACAGTTGTGTTCACGACAACTGGGCCGTCATCGCGTGGCAGGAGAATGCAGGCCACTGTGGCGGTGGCGGCATGGCCCGCGGCGTCTGTCACAGTGTAGTGCAGAATGTTTGTTCCCACAGCCAGTCCAACGCGGTCAGACCAGAGCGGCGGGGCAAAGGTGTGTACAGGCACGGTCCCACGCATCACGGGGAATGTGCCGTAATCGTCCGTGACGATGCCACGCACGCTTAGATATTGATGGGCAAACGGGAACACCTGCCATGGCGCGGGTTCTTGTATGCTCAAGCGAGGCGGCTGGTCATTGTTATAGTGGGACCATTCATAGCAGCCGATATCCACGGCGGCGCCCAGCAGGCGCGCCGTGCCGGAGACATCCGTATCGGTGTACATCCACGCGGCGGGGCGGCCGGCATCAATGCAGGGCGAGGCAGGCGCCGGGCGGTACGCGCTGGATTTGTGGGCCAGCCGCGGATTAGCAGCGATGTTGCCGGGGCCGGAAGGCAAGGGCGTTGTGCAGGAATGTGCGAATGTGAGCGCCGGTGTAGCGGCGTCATATTCCGGCGCCTGTGGCGCGGAATTGCCGTAGACGATGGTATTGACAATGCTTCCGCCCGAGCCGGCGACGCCTCCGGCGCAGCGCCGGGCCGTGTTGCGGGTGAGCAGACAATTTTCAAGCATCGCCTGGTCTTCCAAACGGGCGGCAGCGGCATCGCGGGCGGCGAAGTTGTGTGCGATGAGACAGTTGCGCACGGTTCCTTCGCCGCGCAGCCACGCGCCGCCGCCGTGTTGCGCGTGATTGTATTCGAGATATGACTTTGCCACACGCGGCGGCAGCGCGCTATCACCGCCCGGCAGCGTACACACGCCGCCGCCCATGCGGGCTGTGTTCGAGTGGATTACGTTTGCCTCGGCCAGTGCGCCGTCATGCAAGGCCATCCCGCCGCCCGCGCGCGCGGTGTTGCCAGCAATGCGGCAGTTTTTCACCACACCGTTGCGTGTAACGAAGATGCCGCCCCCGGTTTGCGCACGATTACCTTGCACTATCAGCCCGCGTGGCTCGGCCAGATACTCACACCATACGCCGCCGCCTTCGCGCGCCAGATTGGCCATCACCAGAACATTGCTCACTATACCGCTGTTGCTGAACACGCCACCGCCTTTGTGCGCGCGATTGGAGCTTATGGTGCAAGCAGTGACCAGCGCGCTAAACGCCCGCAGGCCGCCGCCTTCGCGTGCGCGATTTGCCGTTATACGGCAGTGTGTGATGCGCGAGCCGCTGCCGGCGCTGATGCCACCGCCTTGCCTGCGGGTATAATTATCCACCACCATCGTACTGCGCACCACTGCGCCCCGCGGCGCGTTGATGCCGCCCCCTGCCACGCCCGCGCGGTTGCCCGCCACATACACTTCGGCAACTTCCGCGCCGTCGCTGCACCAGATGCCGCCGCCAGACAGCATGGCGCGATTGCGCTCCACGCGCGCGCGCACCAGGCGCGCTGGGCCAAGCAAAACCACACCGCCGCCTTCGCCATAGGCGCGGTGCGTGCGGTTGTTGCAAATGCGGCTGTCCGTGATCAACCCGCCGCCGTTGCACAGCACGCCCCCGCCACCGTAGGCGCCTATGTTGCGCGTCACAATGCAATTAGACACCCCGCCGCCGTATTCCATGTAGACGCCGCCGCCGTAGCGCGTGGCGCGGTTTTCGCGCACGGTGCACGAGATCAGCGCGGCGCCGGCATACAGGCACGCGCCACCGCCGTCGCCGTCCGTCCGCGCGCCGCGCAGGGTAAACCCTTCCACCACTGCACCTTGGCCAGCGAGAATAACACACGGCCCGGCGCGTTTGCCGGCATCAATGATGGTGGTGCCGGCGCCGGCGGCACTGTGCATACGCACAAACGGCTTGATGCGGATGCGCTGTTCGCGGTAGGTGCCCGGCGCCACCATGATGACCGCCCCCGCGCGGGCCTGGCGCGCCGCCGCGGCCAGCGTGCGCAGGCCGCTCGCTGGCGTATCGTATGGCGGGGTCTCCGTGCCGTCCGGCGCAACCCATATCTCTCCTGTGCCGACCGTCAATGCATTCGTGGCGCTGTCCACAAACGTGCCATCATCCACGCGCGCTTCAACAAAATAAGCCACATGCGTTCCCACGCGCCAGCCGGGCAGCGTAACACTATGCACGCCGCCGTGTTCCGTGACGGCACTTCGCGGCATGGCCGTGCTCAGCCACGCCGCGCCGTTGGTGGAACAGTGTATCTTCACCGTTAACGTGCCGGCCATTGAATTCGCCACATGCGCAGAGAATGTCACCGGCTGCTCTGGCCGCACCACGAGAGGCGCATGCGCCACGTCTTCCACCCGCAGCGCCGGCGCGGGCAGCGGCCCTGTTCTGACCAGCAGTGCATACGGCTGCGGGCCGTACGGCACCTGATGGCCCGTCACCCAGATGGTGCACGTGCCTGCAGATGCGCTACACACCACGCTCTCGACATTGTCAAGGCGGTTGGGCCGTTGTGCACGCCGGTCGTAGTGCAGGGTGCCATCCGGCGCGCGCACAACGAGATCCAGATCATTAACCAGTTTCACTGCGGATGCCAGCGCTGCGGGATAGTCACTATAGACAAGCCACGCGCGCACCATGGCAGGATTTGTGAGCGCCAGCACATAGATGTTTGTCACGCCGGTTTCACTCTGGGCGCCGTCGGCGAGCAACGCCAGTGTCTCGGAAGCTGGCGCGAGCGCATGCTGCACGTCCAGCAAGCCCCAGCCTTCCACAACGTTGGGCACGCTGGCGGGAATTTCGCGTTGCGCGCCATAGCCGTACTGGCCGGGCGCCAAGGACTGCGCGCCGCCGAGCAAGACGGCTTTTACCAGCGCAGCACTAGGGTTCGTATGCACCGTGCGGGTCACGAGATACTCTCGCGCCAGCGCCGCCGCGCCCGCCACCAGCGGTGTGGCCACGCTGGTGCCGCCGTTATACATGTAATGCTCGTCAACCGCGCCCCAGCCCGCCGCTGCGCCGCGCACCCGCGAGCGGCACGAAATGATGTCCGTGGCCGGCGCGACAAGATCGGGCTTGATACGATTATCCGCCGTAGGCCCGCGCGACGAAAATGCCGCCATGCCGCGCCGCACCCCGTCAGCACTCCATGAAACGTAGTCACCCGCCAGCGGCTCAAGCGGAAAACCTAGCGGCCAATACTCATACCACGTAAACGCTGTCCAACCGCCGCTGCCCGGCGCACGCCATGTTTCTGCCCCGCCCACGCTCAGCACGTTTTTCGCCGTAGCGGGCGCGATCACACTCAGCCGATCGACGACCCCATCGCGGTTGGCGTCCCAGCCGTTGTTGCCTGCCGCGCACACCATCAACATCTGCGGCGCATCCCAGACAAATTCATCGGCCATGCGCGCGAGCCATGTGTACTCTCCATACGCATCGGCGCCCCAACTGTCCGAGTGAATGCGCGCGCCGTCCTCGTACGCCTGCGCCAGCAGCGCATACACATCAAAGGCAATATCGCCGATTGCGCCGCGCGCGTCCGTGATGGCCTGGTGGACGAGCTGTGCGCCGGGCGCCACGCCGCGGAATGTGCCGCCATGGCCGGCCGCGCCCGTGCCGGCAATGCAGCCCGCCGTATGCGTGCCATGGCCCACATAATCACTCCAGTCGTTCTCCCGTGCCAACGCATGCACGCGCGCAATCCGCCCGCGCAAATCGGGATGCAGCGTGGCTGCGTCGCCAGTGTCAATTCCGCTGTCAGCATGGCCGACAAGCTGGCCCGCGCCCGTCACGCCCAGTGTGTGCCAGACGCTGCTGGCATTGATGCCGCGCGCGCCAGTAGCGATGTCATTGCAGAAATGCAGCGCTGCATACGGCTCGATCCATTCGACGGCCGGCGCCTGTGCGAGGGCGGGCAGGGCATCCGCCGGAAGCCGCACGCGCAGCGCCGCGCGTGCCCCGCCCTGCAGCTGCTGCACCACGCTGCCGCCCAGCGTGGACACGGCCGCGCGCACATCGTCCATCTCCGCCGCATCCCATACACTTACGATGTAGTCGTGCACATTTGTAGCGGGCGGAACGGCTGCGCCGAATGCTGCCGCACGCGGCTGCAACGCCGGATCAATTTTGTATTCCGGCGCATAGGCGCCGATCCACACCACCTCCGGCAGCTCAGCCACGGCCGCCATCGCCGCGGCGCTGCCGCGCACAATCAGTGCACGCTCGGGTACATAGCCGCACACGTGCGCGCCAGCCGCTGCCACCCGCGCGCGCGTGCGGCTGTGCAGTTCGCGGTCAAACTGTACAATGCACACACCAGCCACCGCCACGGAAGACTGTATGCGCGCGCGTGTGGCTCGCTCTCCCCCGCCGCAGGTAACAATATCTCCCGCGCGCAGACGCACCACATCCCCATGAAGGTCATGGCACACGGCGATGCACGCAAGCACGGCGAGGGCTGAACGAGCATTATGCAACATACCACTAGGATAGCATTTCCGCTCTATGGTTTCCCCGAAGTGGAAGTTTCGGAAACAAGCCAGATGGTACCGGTTTGTCAGTTGCTGTTGTAACTTACAAGCCCCCCGCTGCCGCCGTGTTATTGTGCGCACAAGCCGCCATCCGGCGCAATTCGGCCCCGCGCTCCTTCTTTGTTGCCTCCAGCAGCCAAGGCACAAGCGCACGCGGCGCCGAGGCGCTCAGTTCATCTTCTGCCTGTTCGTATTTAGGCGGCAAGTGCCGCCGCTACGTTGCCATAATTACCGGCTGCGGAAATCCATCAGTTCTACATTGTACCCTGTAAACTGTGAAGTTTCCGTACATTGTAAATCTACCTGGCGTTAAGTGGCTTCATCTCCGTCTCCATTCAGCTGCCGGGTGATATGCGCCACCTTGATGGTCATATCAGGCGTGGTGCCACAGCAGGTGCGCGGGGCGCCGTGGCCGGCACGACCACTTGTGTGTGGGCATCGAAGACTTATTTGACAGCGATTTCGCGGAACGAGCCGCCGGTCATCGAGGCCAGGCGCTGCAGCCACGCACGTGCTTCGCGGTACTGTGCCACGCGCGTCTGACTAGCTGCTCTTGCATCAGCGGGCTTGAACAGCAGGGTATTAATCGTTACGCGCTGCGGCGCGCCGGCTTGATAATCTTGAATCATTTTATACATGTCGCGGCGGTGGGTTTCGCGGGCCTGCTGGGCGCTTTCACTTTGTGAAAAATTGTCTTTGCCAACGTAGGCAGGCTGATCATCGCGAATAATGACGATCGTGTCAGGATTCATCGCCAGCGCGAGTTTGATCGCCTCGAACGGCGTGGTGCCATAGCCGGGGGCTTGGCCGCTGTTTTCGGTAAAGCCGTGCTGCAGCCAAGTGAAAAACTCCTGTTTGCCTTGTTGGGAGGCATAGGCCATCTGGTCCTTGAACGGCGTGGCGCCGTCGCGATAGGCGATGACATTGAAGCGCGTATCGGGATGGAAACGGGTGACAATGTTGCTCATTTCCTCCAAGACGCGGGCGACGACCCCGCGGGTGCGCACACTGGGGCTGTTGTCAATCAGCACGATGAGCGCGCGCGTGCGCAGCGCATGGCCGAAAAATTCCGCTTCTGAGAAGCCCTGAAAGCCGCCCCTGCCCGCCTTGCCAATCCCAAACCCCCCGATGCCCAGCGAGCCGATCTGCGCCCCCGCTGGCGCGCTCAGCGCCGTCATTGTGCGCATGTCGGCCGGGTTGAGTTTCATGGGCGGCAGGGGCGGCAGTGAAAGTTTGCTTTTCGACTGCGACACGAGTTTGTTCATTAATTTCGGCCGCCGGGTCTGCTGTTCGAATTGTTTGACGCGAATGCGGTGTTCCAGCTTGCGCGCTGGCAACGCGGGCATTTTCTGCGCCGGTTGAAACATCATGGGCGGCGGCATGATGTAGCGCGCCACAATCAGCACCCCCGCACCGAGAAAGCCCGCGCCGATGATCAGCGCCGCGAGAGTGAACGACTGGCTGAGCTCGCCGAAGAGCACGTTGCGCACGCGCGAAGCTTTGCGCGGCGCAGGCTGGCCGTACATGCCGGGCGCGCCGGGCGGCGCATAGGCATACGGCGGCGGCACGTATGCGCCGGGGGCTTGATAGAGCGGTGGTTGCGGCGCCGCGCTCATTCCATCTCCTCGTCGCTTTCCACCGCAAAGGTGACATTCTGCAGTTTTGCTTCGGCGCAGGCGTTGAGAACATCGACAACGCGCTGGTGCGGCACGGCATCGGCCGCGTTGATGGTCAGCATGGCTTCAACTTTTGTCGCCGCCGACGCCTCGCGAAAGCGTTGCAGTGTTTTGACTAGCTGCGGCAGCTCGCGCGATGCCGGTGTATCAAGCTCCATGTCGTTCAACACCACGCCGCCATCGGGGCGGATTTCCAGTATTTGCTCGTCGGGCATGGCCAGTGGTTCGGATTGCTCCGCTATCCCCGGCAAACTGAAACTAATGTCGGCTTCCTGTTTGTGAAAGGTGCTGGCCACCATAAAATAAATCAGCAGCAAAAACGTGCAGTCAATCATGGCCGAGATGGGGAACTCAACCTTTGCCTGTGCGCGCCGCTTGAGTCGCATGGTGGTGTGCCAGTTTATTGCGGCGACTGGAACGCGCCGAAAATAACATCGTTAATGCCAGCCTCCGCACAGGCGCGCAGGACTTGTTTAACCCGCGCGAACGGCACGGCATGGTTGGCACGCAAATACAGCTTCACATGGGGATTTTCTTCGCGATGGCGCTGCATGATCGCCAGCATTTCTTTTTCATCCACATACTCACCGCTGACCATGAAGCGCCCGTCGGGCAAGATGTTGATCGTGCCGCGGTCGCGCAGGTCTTCGGGCACTTGGGCCTTTTCGGCCACCGGCAGCGCCACTTCGGGCGTAAAATCCACCCGTGACAGCGTCGCCGCGCACATGAAAAAAATCAACAATTGGAACACCATGTCAATCATGGGTGCCATGTCAATTTCGGCGTGCTCGTGTTCTTTCAAGTTGCGTTTCATTGCTACACCAGTCCAGTCGGCACATTATACACATTTGTGGCGCCGTTGTCAAACAGGCAGGCGGCCAGGACAACCTAGATCCGGCGACTAGCGACATAGGCATGGAGGGGCAACGGCCTCGTTGCCCTTGTGCCCCGCAGGCATACGGCCGCCGTGGCCAGCGGCCCTCCGTAATGATTTCCATACCAATGATGGGAGGGGCAACGGCCTCGTTGCCCTTGTGCCCTGCAGCCATCTGGCCGCCGTGGTCGGCGGCCTCCCTAGTCGCCGGATCCAGGGACAAAGCGCGGTTGACAAGCGGTGCGCGAGTTTGTATAATCTGAAACTGCGCCGAAGTAGCTCAGCCGGTAGAGCAGCGGTTTTGTAAACCGCAGGTCATCGGTTCAAGTCCGATCTTCGGCTCCATGATGTGTATGCGCTGCCTGACGGGCGCGGCGGTTCTTTTGATACGTTGGCGGGGAGGTGGCAGAGTGGTCAATTGCACCAGACTGTAAATCTGGCGCCTCACGGCTACGGAGGTTCGAACCCTCCCCTCCCCACCATGCTTGTGTTCGTGGTGATTTAGTCGAATTGCTCCACGTAAAACATGTGCTAAACAGATGTGGCGTCCCGCTGAATAGCACGGACGCTTTTTTTATTGTATGACAATGACACAAGACCAGACAGCCGCCACCCCGGCGGCATGGGAAGATCCAAGTGTGGCCTCGGCGGTGCAGGGCGCGCGCCTCCTGGCGGTCAAACGCACCGCCCACTTTTCTGCTGGCCTGACGCTCACTTCAGGCGAGCACGTGGCGCCGCTGGACGTTGCCTACGAAACCTTTGGCACGCTCAGCCCTCGGCGCGACAATGTCATTCTGATTGTTCATGCCCTTACCGGCGACGGCCACTGTGCCGGCGTCTACAGCGAACACGATACCAAGGCCGGCTGGTGGGACCCGCTCATCGGCCCCGGCAAGGCCTTCGACACGAACAAGTATTTCATCGTCTGCAGCAACAATTTGGGGGGCTGCCAAGGCACCACCGGCCCCTCGTCCATCAATCCCGCCACCGGCCAGCGCTACGGCTTGTCGTTCCCTGTCATCACCATTCGTGATATCGTCAATACGCAAAAACTCTTGCTCGAACATCTGGGCATCGAACGCCTGCTGTGTGTGTCGGGCGGCTCGATGGGCGGCATGGTGACACTGGAATGGGCCGCAGCGTATCCGCACTGTGTTAGCAGCATTATTCCCGTCTCCACCAGCGCGCGCTTGTCGCCGCAAGGCATCGCCTTTTCAGAAGTGGAGCGCCAGGCGATCATTAGTGACCCGAAGTGGAAGAACGGGGCGTATGATCCTGACGATCCCCCCGCTAGCGGCCTGGCCGTGGCGCGCATGATCGCACACATTACGTATTTGTCCAGCGAGTCCATGCAACTGAAATTCGGGCGGCGCCGGCGCGCGGGCTCGGGCGTCACGCAGTTTGGCGACCGTTTTGAGATCGAAAACTATCTGCACTATCAAGGCACGCGCTTCGTCGAACGCTTTGACGCCAACAGCTACTTGTACCTCACCAAAGCCATGGATTTTTACGACTTGGCGGAAGGCTGCGCCTCCTTGGAAGAAGGCGCCGCGCGCATCCGCTGCAAGGCATTGTTTGTCGCCTTCCGCAGCGACTGGCTGTTTGCCCCGCGCGAAACGGCCGAGCTCGTGGATGCGTTACGCGCCAATGGCCGCGATGTGGAATTCCACGAAATTGAATCGGCCTATGGCCACGACGCATTCCTCGTGGAGTACCCGAAATACGCCTATTTAATCGAACGCTTCCTGGAACGCGTCTATCGCTTCTATAACCGCTGACTACGCCATCGCGCCGCCGTCTTCGGCCAGTTTCAAGCCGTGCAGATAGGCCAGCACTTCGTCCGCATGGCACTCCAGCTTGATATTGCGATAGATACGCAGAATGACCCCATCCTTGTCAATTACGAAAGTAACGCGCTGCGCGCGCGGACCAGGCCGGCCGGGGCGCGGCTCCGCCATGACGCCATATTTCTCCGTTACCTTGCCCTCCACGTCGCTCAGCAGCGGAAACGTTAGATTGTACTGCGCCGCAAACTTGCCATGCGAAGCCACATCATCCGTGCTGACTCCAAGAATGACCGCGCCGGCCAGCTGAAATTCCATCTGTAAATCGCGAAACGCAATCGCTTCCTGCGTACACCCCGGCGTATCGTCCTTCGGATAAAAGTACAGCACCACGTAGTGCGTGCCGCGGTAATCCATCAAACTGATCTCCGTGCCGTTGCTGGCCGGCAACGTAAACTCCGGAGCTTTGTCGCCCGGCTTCAACTCGCTCATCGCTATGCTCCTTGTGTCACGCGTGATGTTAGCATGGGAGTATTATGGCATAATCGTACCACATTGTCAACGGGGAGCCCCGCTGGGAGCGCCGCCTTCCCGGCCGGCATCTCACCTGCGCACCCCCACCCGCTGACAGGTGACATTCGACATCTGGCTTCTGCATTCTGCATTCTGACGGCGTACTTCGTTTATTCTGCACCCTGACTACTTCTGCGGTCCTCCCCTGCGCCGCGCACCGCGCCAGCCGCCGCTTCCCGCGCCGTCCCACACGCCACGCCGGCAATCACCACATCATTCAATGGCTGCGTGCCCGGCAACAGCAACGACACACTCGCCAGCGCATGCGTGTCAAGCGTGGCATTCCCCCGCTGGTTGCCATACGAACGGTTGATGTCAAAATCGCGCAGCGTGAAGAGATACGTATGCCACGCGCCCACCCCGCGCACCGGCATTGAAATAAACGACTCGCCATCTGCACCATGCGCGCCCTGATATGTTTGTGCACCTATCGGCGCCGCACCGCTTTCATTCAGCGTAAGACAAAATAAGACCGCACGCGGCACCAACGCGCGCAGCGCCAGATACTGCGCGCCGCGCACGCTAAAGCTCGCCAGCTTTCCCGGGCGCAACGCCGGATGCGGCAGATCACACCCGCACCCCCATCCCGCCGGCTGCGCGCTGACACGCAGCATGTTGGCGCTTACCCGCGCGCTGATCTGCGCTCCGGCGTGCGTATCACCCCACACGCTGAGTGTTGTAGCATCCGGCAGAGTGCGCCAAAAAATATACGTTGTGACCACACGGCCCGCGGCGGCCGGCGCAACACGGATTTCACGCAGCTCCGGCCATGTGTGCGCATCGAACGATGCCGGCAGCGCATGCGTGGATGCAGCGTGCAGCCCGGCGGCGCGCGTGTGGACGCGGCGCAAGGCCGCGATCAACGCCCGGTATGGCTGGTCGTGAATCGATACAAGGCCGTAATTGGAGTTCTCACCGTCGAAACGCCCGCCCGGCGGCTGGTCGAAATATTGGAACCAATCCCAGCCAATCACATACGGCAGGCGGGCAAGTGCCGTCAAATAGCGCTCGGCACAGCGCGCCCGGTCGGCCTGCGTGGCAACGGTAACATCCGCGCCGTGTGTGTTGGAGTTCCCCGACGCATTCTCCATCGCCCGCCACGAACATTCCGTAATCATCAGCGGCTTGCGTGTCAGCGCATACACATTATCCAAAAAGTTCGTGTCAATCGAGCCGTCCTTGCGGTAGTAATGAGGCTGATCACATCACAGTAGCGGCCACACGCTTCGATCACCGCACGCGGGGCCGTCCCAGCAAACCGCGCGCCCAGCAGCAGCTTGCCCGGCGCATGCCGATCCAGCGCCGCGCGCACCATGCT
>Ga0308414_1000253_pt1 | contig 33434 bp, 36 predicted proteins | sample HotsprSampleOS50_FD_205667 | JGI IMG/M metagenome (GOLD analysis project Ga0308414, IMG submission 205667) | Hot spring phototrophic mat microbial communities from Octopus Spring, Yellowstone National Park, Wyoming, United States - 20090730_OS50 ... | reverse complement strand
AAAATATACTCCTGATTTTAAAGAACTCATATCAACTTCAACTTCATAACTTCCAGCTTCAAAATATTTATCTATAAGAGACATTATTTCTTTTCCTAAAACGTCAAAAATAGATAATTTAACCTTATAAGCTTCAGGCAAATCAAATTTTATTTTAGTTAAAGTATTAAACGGATTAGGATAATTTTGATAAAGTTCATATGAAGATGGAATATTTTTTTTATTTGATTTAAGTTTAAGAGCTATTATTTTTTCTATTGGTTTATTTTCACTAATTGATAATTCTTCTGGATAGGCTCTTACTCTAATAATTACGCTATCCGTAATTTCAAATTTATCAAAACTTGTTTCGAATAAAGCCATTTGTTTATAATCATTTGGTTTTCTTAAATCTCCATAATCAAAATAATAAATATTTGATTCTTTATCATAATATTTAAGATTAGCGCCTTCTCTGCATGCTTTAAAGCTGTCTATAATGATTGTATTAGGCAAATAAATTTCAACTCCATAAGTTATAATTCTATATTCGTTTTCAAAATCAGGCAAAAATCTAAAATATCTATCAGATAAATACAAAACTTCGTCTATTTTTAGAAATTCTTTTAATTTTATATTATCATTTGTTTTTTGCCAATTTTGATATTTTTTATAATAAGACCAAAAGCTAGCGAATACAGTAAGATCTCGAATGTCTATTAAACCATCTCCTAATCTTTTAACATAAGGGAAATAATTGCCTTCCTCAAATTCATAAGGGTATAAATCAGATATATCTTTTTTATTATTACGCCAACCATAAATAAAAGTATATAAATCGGATTGATCTATACGATAATTGTTATCATAATCGCAAAGAATCTCGTATTGTGGAATATTTAATGTTTTGCGCGTTTTATTTCCAAAACAATCAGAAACTTCTAAATCTATAGTAAAAGATGATGTTATAGGAATATTATCTAGATTTTGCTCTAAAATTATTCCATTAAGACAGGTATCTATTAAATTTGTGAAATTTTGATTATTATAATTATTCTTTAAACTTAATGAAAATAATTTATTATATTTTTCATTGCTTGCATCTCTTAGAGTTCCATTTACAATAATTTTGCTTTTGCCTCTAATTACTGTATCAATTAACAGTTCGGGAGGTTTATTATCTATATATAGTATCTTCTACAGGAGGCAAGCTCCATATTACAGTATCAATCTTTCTCAATGTATCAGTTTTTAATCGATATAATCCTTTTAGCGAATCTGATAAATCAAACATCCATTTTATATATATGTTCCCCTCGTAATTGTTTACTGAATTTAAAACAAAAAACTCTCTGTAATTATCAATTAAGCGCTGAAAATTTCCTATTTGATAAATACTTTCATATTGTGTTTTATAATATAATGCTTTAGACAAAAGAATAGCTCCTTTTCCAAATTTTGGATCTATGTAAAAACGATTATTAAATATATTATTAACAGGTTCTATATCAGATTTTATGTTTATATCATAAGCCGTTCCTTCTATATAAAACTCCCAGTTTAACTTTTGAACAGAATTATTATTATCTGTATAATCAATATCATAGATACATTTTATAAATGATTTAAGGTTCAAGTCATTTGGGTTTTTGGAAAATTTTATTTTAAATTCAAGTTTATCTTCTTGAATTTTAAATATTGTTTTTCCACTAAAATTAGATAAAATAAAACTATTAAAATTGTATGATCCCGATGGAAGATTAGCAAGATCAATACTAAGTTGATTAGAGGGATTAAAAAAATCTACTAATGTTAATTTATTAAATTTAATTTTTGAAGTCTGGCTTATACTCGGCAATACCTCGTTTCTAAAAGATACTGTTCTTTCAATAAAATTACTTACTTTAATAGGCGGTAAAAGTTTAAAGGTATTATCTACTAAAAATCTTCCATTTAGCAATTCGGATCTAGCTATTAACGTATCTTTATTTATGAAATTGCCATAACAATCATACGCCTTCAAAGAAATAGAAAAATCTTGCAGTGGTATGTTTGGATAAATTATTGTTGCCGTATCTACATCAAGAGTAGAGGCATTTGCAGAAACAAAAAAAGTGTCACTTATAATTTGATTAGAAATTATTATTCGATAATTTATATTAAATATTCTATTGCTCTTGTCTCTTATTGAAAATTTAATTCTTAAATTTGTGTTATAATATCTTTCTAACTTTTCGATATTAAATTCCGGCAGCTTATAATCCATATATAAAGTATCGATTACTTCCGGAAGTCTCCATATCACTGTATCTAATTTCTTTAATGTATCGCTGTTAATTCTATATAAGCCTTTTAACGAATCTGACAAATCAAAATTCCACTTTACATAAACGTTTCCTTCATAATCTTGCAATGAATCTGTATTTATAACAAAAAATTCTTTGCTATTTTCATTACTTTTCACGTAATTTATTAACCGATAATCTCTTTCATTATTTTTTTTATAATATAATTCTTTTGGTAAAAGCCTAGAGCCTTTTGGCAAGTTTAAGTCTAAATAGAATCTATTTTTGAATATTTTTTTAATGACATTAATATCTGGCATCGCATCTATTTTATATGTCATAGCTTCAATAAAAAAAGGATATAGCAAATTTTTTACAGTATGATCCTTGTAACCTCTGAAAATCAATACGCTTTTTAAAACTTCCTTTAATTTAAGATTTTTTTTCTTATATTTTAAATCTATTCTGAGATTATCATGTTGTTTTTTTAAAAACACTATAGCCGCTAATTGTTAAATCAAAATCCCTTAGTTAAATTTATATAAGAGCTCATATGATTAATTGGAACTTTTTGCGGGTCAATAATAAAGCCGTTTTCAAATATTCCGATCATTAAAGTATCTAGTTTAAGAGAGTCATAAGCTGTCTCATCCCACAATTCAATAAAAATGTTTTTATTATAAATCGAATCTCCTTCTTTAACAGGAGGCAAAAGTTTAAAAGTATTGTCTTTTAAAAGACCAGTATATTCTTGAATTTTCAAAAGTCTTTGAACATCGCTTTTAATTAAAGAATAAAGAAAATTATTAGTAGAACTTGTAATAGAAAATAATTCTGAAGCCAATAAGAAAACTATCAAATATATTTTTTTCATATAGATTCTCCCATTATTTAAATTCTAAAAAACAAAATTATTTTGAATTAATTCGCTAAGGTTTTATAATAACTTTAACTTGAGGGGATATTGTAATTTCATTTTTTATTTGAAAATCGTATTCAGAATTTGAATAAGGTTTCCAATAAACTTTTGAATTTGATATTATAATATGAGTTTCTCCTACTTGCGCTTTAGATTTGAAGGTTAAATCTAATAATTTAAATCTTTGAGAATAATAAGGCGGATTTGTTGAATTATTTGATAGTAATGCATAATTTAATTTTATATCATTATTCGGCAATAACTTGCTTAAATATGCAGCCTCATATCCCGCAGGAGCGAAAGCTTTTGTTAAAGTATCTAAAAAATCTATTAAATTGTAATCTCTACTTATTATAATTTCAGCGGATCTGAAGTTTTCTACATGAGCATATAATGATAAAGTAAAATTTTCTTCTTTATTCACTTCATTATAAAAACTTTCAAGCGATAAATTATATCTTGTTGTATGAACTAAAGCCAAACTATACCAACGTTCTTGATTAGAACCTTTATATCTTGTTAACGTCTCTAAAGTAATTTGTCCTTCGAAATAAATTTCTATGAAATCTTTTGAATCTCCAGATATAAAATCAGACCAATCTTTTACTATTTTTGTTATCTGATGTTCTGGTTCGTTGTATACGACAAGCCTATATTTATATTCTTGTCTATAAGATTCTGGACAATCAATTTTCACCTTAAATGGAATATTGTCCATAAAAACCCAATGCTGTTCGTGAGTTAATATATTGCCTCTTTCGTCTCTAAATATAACATTTGGTCTTTCATAATTTGGAGATTCAGGATCAAATCGATTTCCTTCTAACTCTTCGCAGGATATGGTAAAAAAGCTATAAAATATAGATAAAAAAATTATTATTATCTTTAAATAAATACTTTTATTTTTCATAATAAATCTCCGTTTTTTTAAAAGCAAATTTTTAACCTTAGATTAATTGTATTTATATTAGCATAATCGCGTTTTAACTCAATGTCAATTAATTGGCTGCTTTTTTTTAATTCTTCATATATTTCTTGATAATTAGCGCTTCTAAATAAAACGTTATATAAATATATCGTTCCAGAAGTCAAAGCTACAAATAAAAATGCATTTCTTATGCTTCTATTTTTATAAAAACGATCCTTTGCATCTCTAATTTCAGAAAGAATAAAAGACGCATTGTAGTCGTTGCGAGCGTCTTCTACGGCTTTGTGGAAAACAGCAGTAAAACCTAAACTGACTAAAGAGGCTATTCCGCTGGTCCATTTCCATGCGCTAATGGAACTTAATTTTGATTTATAAACTTGTTTGGCTAAAGTTTCTATAGTAGGCTTTAATTCGATAAATTCTTTAGTCGTTTGATCTTTATAAATTTTTGTTTTCAATTTTACAGTTTGATAACCTTCCGCTAAAATTTCCACTTCATAATCGCCAGGCTGCAAACGTATTGGAGCAATTATTTCATAAGTTTTGCCTTTAATAGAAGCTTTCGCATTGCTTATATTTGAATTTACTTCTAAGTACGAATTAACTGGAGCTTACGTAGAATTTAAAGTTTGAGATTCATTAACGTCAATTTCTTTAGTTTGAGTTTCATAACCGTCTTTTCAACTCTAATTATATTTTTTCCTTTAGCGACTGATCCGTTAAAAGTTCCGCTTGCAACTTTTTCGTCGTTAATAAAAATATCGGCGTCGTTATGATCGCAATTAATAGTCAAATCGAATTGGTTTTTAACAAGTTCAAAATTATATTTGTTATCTTCGTTTTCAGATATTTTTATTTTTTGAGTTAATTTTTCGTACCCATTTTTTCTTAATTCTAAATTATAAGAACCTGGACGCAATTGCAAATCTATTTTTCCATTTTCAGTTGCTCCTTTTTTAGAGCCATTAATAATGACTTCAACTTTATCAACATTAGTCAAAATTGATACAGGAATAGTTTTTTGACTCAAAACAAAACAATACTTTCTGGATCGAAAAACACGAAATCTCCTCCTTTATCTCCTCCTAATATTCCATATTCAGGAGTCTGAGAACGATTAGATTCGGCAGTAACTCTTGGAGAAACATAATCATAAATTTCAGAAGAAGTAATAATGCCATCTCCATTTAAATCGGCGGCAAAAGTTCTAAGTCCGTCGATTAAATAGTATGTAAATACGCTGTGTCCTTCAGGTCCTTGATCCATTACTGTTTGATCTCTGCCGCCAGCGGTTAAGGCTTTTCTAGCTTTTCGAGATGTTATTATATTTAAATAATCGTAAGTCTCCAGCTGAGATTGGAGTTGCTCTTGAAAAAATTAAGCCGCCATACCAAGCGTCCATTAAAAAAAACATGCTTGGCTCTAATTAAATTATTCATTTTATTAAGCTGATCAGTCGAAATAGAACTTGTTAAAATTTCCGATTCGCTGCCTTCAACTGGCAAAATAGAGCCTTTTTCCCTGCCGTCTTCCATAGATTCTGTAACGCCGTGACCCGCATAAAAAATAACTACTCTATCGTTTGGGGCCGTCGCTTTTCTTAATTTGTCGAAAGCTTTCAAAATATTTGCTTTTGTAGCTTCCTTGTCATACAATTCAATAACATTTGATTCTTTAAAGCCAAATTTTGTTTTTAATAATTCGGCAAAACCTTTAGCGTCACCTACAGCATATTTTAATTTAGGAGCTGCTTCATAATCATTAATGCCTATTAATTACAATAGCCCAAGAATCATCATAAAGTCCTTTTCCTTTTTCTCCGTCAATTTGTTTAAATCCCCTCTCTTGAGCTGAAATATTTTGAATAAATATGCCAACTAATAAAAAATAAATAAATATTATTTTCTTAAACATCTCCCCCTCCATTTTTTTAATAATATAAACTATTATCGTAAAGATATATATTTTTTTTTTAGTTTTGTAAATTAAATTTTCTAAATTTTTCAAAATCTTTGATTATAAATCTGATTAGATTAAAATTTAAATACAAATTAAAATTAATAAACCGCCGCCAATTATAAATAAAAATACAATGTATTTTAATGATTTGATTTATTATCGACAATAAAGTTTAAAGTTTAATAATAAAGTTTAAAGTCTGTTTTATTTTTTAGTTTTATCGGCCAAATTATATAAAACCAACAAATTCAAAACTATATAATGTAATTTACTAAATAATAATATTATTCCAGTTTAAATCTTATTCTTAAAGTTTCGTCTTTATAGTCGCAGGAAATAATTTTAAATTTTCCTATCTCCGAAGTAAAATTGACATGCTGTCCTATGCAAGGACATGCGTCATATTCTCCAATTTCAATTATTCTTATATTTTCGCCAACATTTTCGGGCAATTTTGAGCAATCATATTTTTTAATAGCTTCTTCTTTTGAGATAAATTTTTCTTTTATAGGCAAATTCATCGCGATAATTTCATTAACTTTATCTTCAATCATTTGAAGCTCTTGTATACTTAAAGGACGATTGAATTTATAATCGCATTTAGATTTTTTACTTTCAATATGAGCGTTATAAGCTCTTCCGCAGTCGTAAAGTCTAACCATAGTTTGGTTTAAGATATGTTCGGCGCTATGCATTGGCGGATAATAATTTTTCTTTTCGTTCATTATTCCTCCTTTTGACTATTAGACAGAATTACTCCAATTACAATTATTAATCCGCAAATAAAAGAGTTTATCGTCAATTCTTCGCCTAAAAAAAACGCAGAAGCAAGAACAGTAATAAATGGTTCAACATAAATAAACGAGCCGACTTTATTTGAAGGCAGCTCTTGCAAAGCTTTAGCCCATAAAATATAAGCCAATCCGCTGGTAAAAAAACCAAGGAATAAAATCAATAGCCAATATTTAAAACTAAAATTTAAAGCTATTACATATCCTTTAGAAAACATAAAGATCGGCGCTAAAATTAAACTTATAAATAAAAAAACATAAAGCAAAGCGGCCGTTTGAGACATATTCATTGCAAATTTTTTATTAGCAGCGGAATAAATCGCCCAAGTAAAAGCGCTTAACAACACAAGAAAATCCCCTTTGTTTTTCAACATATCGACATTATTTAAATCTCCATTGCCAATTAAAAGCAAAACTCCAAAAAAAGCTATTATCATACCTATCGCGTTTAGCAATGATAATTTTTCTTTGAATATAATAAAACCAACAACGCTTATAAAAATTGGACTAGTCGCAATTATCCATCCAGTATTTGAAGCCGTCGTAAATTTCATTCCGGTTAATTGTATTCCTAAATGTATTAAAGCTGCAATCGCAAGCAAGAGAGTTCCCAAAAATTGATTTTTTGTTAAAGATAAATTAATTTTTTTTAATACCGCAACTGAATAAATGAATAATGCTCCTAATGAAAACCTCAGAAATACAATCGTAAAAAGATCGGCGACATTTAACAATTCTTTCGTGGCCACAAATGAAACGCCCCAAAAAAATATCGCTCCAAAAGGCTTTGAATATTTAATCAAATTTGACTTCATGGAATATCTTCTCCTCTTGCGACAAGATAAAGTTTATACCAGTCTTCTCTTGTCAATAAATCAGAATTAGCTTTAGAAATTTCTTTAATTCTTTTAGGATTTACGGTTCCAATAATCGGCTGCAATTTGTAAGGCAGTTTCAGCAGCCAGGATATTAAAAGAGATTCAATTGAAACGTTTTTTTCTTGAGAAAGTTTTTCGATAAGATTTTTCAATTGCAAGTATTTTCCGCTTGAATCTTTATTCAAAACTCCTTTTCCTAAAAGAGAATAAGCTTGAATTAAAATATCGCTATAAAAGCAAAAGTCAAGCGTATCAGCCCAATAATAAGCTTTTGATTTAAAATTGTTATTAAAATCTACGCCAGCGTCAATCAAAGAAGAGTGAAAAAGACTTAGTTGTATTTGATTAGCGATAATTTTTTGATTAAGATAAGTTTGATATTTTTTTAATTGCGATGAATTAAAATTGCTTGCTCCAAAAGCTTTTATTTTGCCTTCGCTAAAAAGCTTTTCAATCGCTTCATTTATTTCTTCGACATTGGCGAGAGGATCGGGCCTATGAGCCAGTAGAATATCGATATAATCTAAATTTAATCTTTTTAAGCTGTTTTCTACCGAGGAGATAATATGTTTTTTTGACAAATCATAACGATGCGGAGAATCGGAATTCGGCTCTCCTGCGGGAATTATGCCGCATTTAGTTTGAATAATTATTTTATCGCGCAAGTTTTTTCTTTTCTTTATGACTTCGCCAAAAACAATTTCCGATTTTCCGCGACAATAAATATCGGCAAGATCAAAAAAATTATAACCTTCTTCTATCGAAGTTTCTAATAAAATTTCGGCTCTTTTTATTGTTTCTGAGTCAATCGGCGAGTTTTTGTCCCAATCGCCTCCCCAATTCATACAGCCAATAGCAATTTTAGAAATCGATTTGTTTACAGTTTTAAGTTCAATATATTTCATTTATAAGCTTATTTTTTTAAGTTGTAAATTACGAAAATATTTTCTCATTTTGCTAAAACAATGAAAGAACAATTGCAAAGAATTTTAAAGACCGCAAGCAAAAGATTTTCGAAATACGGCTATAAAAAAACGTCAATCGAAGAAATAGCCGGCGATTTGCGTATGGTTAAATCGTCCTTATACCATTATTTTAGATCTAAAAACGAACTATATTTTGAAACAATTAATTACGAAATAAATAATTATATAGACCGACTTAAAAGCGAATTAAGTTCAGTTGAAAAAAAAGAAGAATTTCCGTCAAAATATTTTGGAATAAAAAATAAATTTTTTGAAGAATATCCTTTATTTAAAGAATTATTTGACGATTGGAAAGAAGAAGAATTAAAATTAATCGTAAATAAACTTGCGAAAAAAATTGCGCAAAAGGAAATTGAAGCTCTTGAAGAATATTTTGAAAATTGTAAAATGGAGAAAAGAAAATCAAAAAAATTAGCTGCTTTGAGCTATTCCTTAAGTTTATGGATTTTAATCTCCTCAAATTATAATTTGACCGGCGTTTTAGAGGAAGCAATTTTAACGGAGATATTAAACGAACATTTAATCTATTAAAAATTTAAATGTGAATTGGATTGTTCGTTAAGCAAATTTTCGATATCTTCTTTCTTTAATATCAAATTTTGCATAATAAAAAAAACTTCTTTCGCAATTTTAACGGAGCAATCCGCAATTCTTTCAATATTTTCAAGTATCTGATAATTAGCCAAAATTTTGACTGAGCATTCAGGACGTTCTTGAGCAATTTTTTTTAATTCTTTCAACGAACTTCTATATTTTTGATTTATTTTTTTTTCAAGAGCGAAAACTCTTTTTGCATATTCTAAATTTCTAACTACCAGAGAGTCGATGGCAAGCTTTAAAATTTCTCTGCATAAAATTGTTATTTCTCTCAAATCCGCTTTATCTGAAACGCTAAAATCATATTCTCCGTCTTTTATCAAATACGCGATATTTCTCGACAAATCGGAAATTTTTTCAAGCTCCAATCCTATGCTTAAAGAAGCCATAACAAATCTTAAATCGCTTGTCACTGGCCTTAAAAGAACTAAAATTTTTTGAGCTAATTTTTTTACTTTCACTTCATATTTGTCGACTTTTGCTTCTTTAACAAATATTTGTTCGATTTTTTCTGGATTTTTAAAGTTAAGCAAATCAAACGCTAATTTGGCTTCTTCTTCGACAAGACTTGCCATTTTTATTAATCTTCGCGAAAGTTTTTCGATAGCTTGTTCGATATTGTGAGTCATAAATCAATTTTTTTATCGATTTTAAAATAAAAAATTTAACCATACTAGAAAACTATTGGTTTTCTAAATCTATTTAAAGTGATTTGTTTTATATTATAAAGGGATTTATTTTATGATATAAAGCATTTTTTTTATAATGTAAAAAAATTTTATCGCGCATTATTTAAAGCTTGCCGAGATTTTGAGTCGAATTGTTTAATTTTGGATAATTATTTTAAATAAATCAATTTCTCTTTTTTTATAATCAATCCGTCCGATAAAACTGCAAAAAAAATTCCCGAAGATCCTAATTTATCTCCTTCGATAACAATAGAATTATTGCCGTTATGCAAATCGATATTTTCAGAATATATTTTTCTTCCAATTGCGTCCCATATAGTTAACTTGATCTTGCGCGGCTCTTTGACAAAGACGTCGATTTTTGTCGAACTATTGAAAGGATTTGGGAAAGGAAAACTAATGTCAAAATCTTTTGAAACAAAAAGTTGTTCCAGATCATTTATGGAATATTTGCCCTTTTTAGCAAATATTAAAGAATATCGAGCGTTATTTGCTTTCAAATAGATTGCTTGGTTCGCTTCGATCTTGAAAATCGCATTTCTGAGTTCGTCAAATAGATAAATGTCGAAATTTTTAAATTTAAGCTGAGATAATGAAGAAGAAAAATATGGATAAAAAATAACCTCTTGTTCATCAGAATTTATAATCAGAGGAATTTTAATAACTTCTTTTGATTCTGGCAATGATACGAAATTATATAGCATATCGTCGCCATCGCAAAAACCCAAGCTTAAAGAAGAAAGGCTCGCGGATGGCATCAAATCTTTGTACAAAATTTGGTTCGAAAATTTCTTTAGGGATATTTCCGCCATAGCTTGGATATCCAAAACTGTGGGCGATTTGACAGAAATTACTAAACTTGAAGTATCGATTTTGTTATGAGATAAAAATTCGATCGATTTTTTTGTTCTGTTTTTAGACAATAGATATTTAATTGGATAAGGCAACTTTAAGCTCGATAATTTCTTTTTGTTGTAAAAATAATATCCTCTATATACTTGCATTTTTGAAGGCTTTCGAAAAACGCCGCGATTATATTCCCAGATAGGATCGTCGATATTATTAAGTTTTTGAACAAGTTCCCAATCAATATCATAATCAAAAGGATTAGTTATAATATTCCAGCCGTTATTGAGAGAAATATTGTAAGTATAGTTAGGACTCAAAGCGGCAGCTTTTACTGTATCGTTAAAGTAAAATCTATATTTGCTCAAAAGCCAAAAAGCTTTTCCGTAGCCAAAGGAAAATTTTTTTTTAATACTTTTATCGTAGCCAATTAATCTATTTTGTCCGTCGTCGTAAAAAGCAATCCAATCTTGAATAGGTGTAGCATTTATGCAATTTTCAATTTTTACTTCAGACTCGCCAGGCAAACCGACAAGTCTGTAGCTTTTCGGATCTAAAGGATTGCCGAATTCTATTTTTTTTATTTCAAAATCGAGCGAATATGTCTTCGGTAAAATGATGATATCTAAAGATTTAATTCCGCTTAAGCCATTAGAAACAAAAAGGCTGTCGTTTGGATATCGTCTTCTATTTGTAATTGGATCTATGCTTAAATCGTATTCGGCAAGAGCTAAAAATTCTTTTCTTTTTTTTGTTTTATAAATTTTCCAATTAAATTTTTCTCCAAAAGCAAAACCGTCGAGAAAAGGAGTATTAGGATCGTTTCCATAAGCAGTAACAGTAATAGTTCCTCTTCCAGTCCACATAGAATAACCCGCGCATGCTAAAAATCCAGTAGAGTCGTAAAATACGCCAATATAATCGCCTCTTTCTAATTTATCGTTCTCAAAATAAATTTTAGCATTCAAAGGAATTTTTATAAAATGTTTGTTAGAAGTTTTTCTATAAAACCAAGGTCCGCTTTCTCTTATAGTTTTCAAACTTAAAAGAGCGCTTTGACCATTTATTACAAACAAACTATCTTGCAATATTCCGGGAAGAGTTTTGTCGTAAGAAGCTTTAGCTAAATATTCTCGTCCTTCTTCTGTAGACCAAATCTTCCATTTGAATACTTCGTTCAAAGCCATGCCGTCTTTTTCCGCAGTTAAAGGATCGTCGCCAAAAGCGGTAACGTTTATGTTTTGCTCTCCTGTCCATTCGCTATAACCAGCGCATGCTAAAACTCCGGATGAATCGTAAAAAACTCCGATATAGTCCCCTTTTTGTATTGTTGTATCGCCGACTGTAATTCTTACGTCTAATTTAATTAAAATATTATGAGAACGATCTGTTATTTTATAACTCCAAGGAGGAAGATTTTGAGAACGAATAGCAACAACAATTAAAAAGAGGCTAAAAAAAATAATTATTTTTAATTTATCCATAGCCCAATTTCCGCTCTTATAATAGAATTAAAATATTCATCGTTATAAATCATTTTTTCCCAGGCAAGTTTAAATAAAAAATTAGAATATTTAGCAAAGATTGTCGCATCGAAACCTATTGAATAAAAATGCGATAAATATCCCATATGATTTTTAATGCCGCCGCTCCAAACTGCTCCAGTGGAAGCAAATAAAAAATTATCAAAAAAACTAAATGGAATATAATTTATAGCAAAAGAATAATCGTAGTTGTTTAGTTGATAAGTTAGAGATTTACCATCAGGGTTAGGAGGAGGAAGAGCGAAATTTTTTTTTAAATTTTTTATATTTGTCATGGAATAAGAAAAAACAAAGCTCGCTTCAATTGGATTATAAATAGTCGAAATACTGAGAAAAAGTGAATAGTAAGATAAAGAGGATGCAAAAACAGGAATGCCTGAAGCCTGATTTATTAAATCTTTTTTTACATAAATCTTTAAAACTCCAATTCCTAATATTTTTCCATTTAATTTTCTTGAAATATCATTATTACCAAATCCGTTAAATAAAAAATAATTTTTAGGATAAAGCAGTGCGCTTAAAAAATTTTGAGGAAGCGAATTAGACCAAAAAATTATCGACAAGAAAAAATATTTAATTAATTTCATTTTCGAGTCATTATAATATCGCCGTTAGTAATTTTTCCTGGGATAACATTCACGTCGACAGTCGCTGAATTGTACCCGTCTTTTGTCGCGGTAAGAGTGTATTTATTAGTAGAAGATTTTGGGATGTTGGAAATTTCATAAAAACCGTTGTTGTCAGTTATAACTGAACTAGTTTGAGGATTTGTTCTAATAAGAACGTTTGGAATAGGCTGATTAGTCGAACCATCTATAACCACGCCTCTAATTATTCCATAAAGAGGCTCGAGACTGAAATTTAAATATTTTATGGTATCTGAAAAAATATAAACGTTAGAAACTTTTTGAGAAAGAAAATCTTTTTTCTCGGCAATAAATTCGTACTGTCCATATAAAATTCTTTCTATTACAAAATTTCCGCTCGAATCTGAAAATGTAGAATAGTTATAAGGTTTCGAACTATAAATAAATGCGTCGACTAAAGGCTGTCCCGTAGCCGAATTTAAAACTCTGCCTCTAATTCTGCCTAATTTGTCGGTTCTAATCATTAAAAAATCGCCTCTGGTAATTTTTCCAGCGCTGACTGCCACTTTTATTTCGGCGTCGATATAATTTGCTCCTGTCGCGATTAAAGTATAATTGCCTGGTTTCACATTTTTAATTTCATAAATGCCCTCGATATCTGTAATAACTGATTCGCTTTGACCCGAGGAATAAACTCTAATGCCTGGAATTGCTTTTAAAGTTATCATGTCGGCGACTAAGCCTTTAATTGTTCCAGTAGTGGCGGGGGGTTGCGTTTCATTATTTTGTTTTTCGCAAGAATAAAAGAATAAAAAACTAAACAATAACACAATTATTTTTAAATTAGTCATAATTAAAAAAAATTTTAAAGCCAAATGCAAACTATGCGCCTTTTAAGAATGTTATAAATATTGGAAAAAATTAATTTTACGAAAGAAATAAAAAATTTAATGATAAATATCATTCATATGTACAAATTTAGCCTTTTTATGGAACATAAAGTTTTTTTAGTATGGTTAATCCATTAATTTGAAATGTTGATGGTCCGCTTTCATATTCGGCAACCGCGCTAAAAGTCTTACTATCGCTCTTCCTTTTTATTTTCCAGATGAAACTTTCGCCAACTGCGAATCCATTTTTTTTGTCGGGCAAGGTTTCGTCTTTTCCAAAAGCGCTTAAAGCTACAGGCTCGTTTCCCTTCCATGCAATTTTGCCCCCGCATCTTAATCTATTAATCTCGTCTTTATAGAAAACGCCAATTGTATCTCCAGAGCTTAAAACTTCCCCCTTTATAGTTGGATTAACGTTAAGAGTTATGGCTATAGAATGATTCGTTGAAGTAATTTCGACTTTCCAATCTAAATTTAAATTTTCATCAAACTCTTCTTTATTTTTTTTATCGTCAGAACAACCTATAAAAAATAGAATAATTAAAATTAAAATAAAATATATCGTTTTCATTTTGACACCTTAGATGTTTAATGTAATTCTTAAAATACAAAAAAAGGCGAACTTTGAAAAAAGTTCGCCCAAAAGAAAGGAGAAGTTCTTATTTGATAACGTTCATCTTTAATGTTTTATGAAAATCGCCAGCTTTAATTGTATAAAAATAAATTCCGCTCGATAGATCTGAAGCGTTGAATTCAACCGAATGATAACCGGCTTTGTAGTCGCCGCCAATCAAATCAATGACTTTTTGGCCTAAAACATTAAATATAGATATCGTTACTTTAGAATCGACTGGCAAAGCAAATTTTATGGTAGTAGTTGGATTGAATGGATTAGGATAATTCTGCAGTAAATCAAAATTTTCAGGCAAAGCTGAAGTTATATTTCGGAACGATGAAATCATAGCCAAGCCATTTACAACATATTTATTATTGCCTTCGACAAAAACTGGATTGCTGAGCAAATATTCGCTATTATTTTTATGTTTCCATAATTTCAAAATATATTCTTCATTTTCATTTAACCCGAAATCTTTAGATATTGGATCTTTGCCCCAGATAGCAAACGCTAAATTTTCTCCATTGTACGCTGCAGAGCCAACTAAGTTGCCTTTTGAATCAAAAGCTCCAATTTCATCTCCGATTTCTGCGATATCTTTTAACGTGCTGGCTAAAACACCTACTATAGCGCTGTTTGGGCTTGTTCTTGATAATTTATATTTTTTAACTTCTAAAACGGTTGTATTATAATCTCCTTTTGTTTTTGGATAATTATTTGGAGGATAAATCAAATTATCAGCTCTCGTTACTTTCACATAATAAGCCTCGCCAGGCTGAGCGTTGCCAATTGTGTTAATTCCGTATGCTGGCCAAACAACATTGCCTTGATCGTCTTTAACAATAACAAGATATTCAGCTATACTGTTCATAGCAATAACAATATCTATTGGATTGTCTCTAAAATATGGGACTAAATTCCATCCAGCAACTAATGGAATAGGTTCGTTTGCAGGTTCAATTTTTTGACCTACAAGTTTCAAAGTGGCAGCAGAATTCATATTAATAAAATAGCCTTTTAAGTAATTCCAATTAGTCAATTGGTAAACTTGAGGAGTAACCCAATATACTTTGCCATCTCCATCTTTTAATATTACTAAACCGCTTGCATTTGGAGCTAAACCTTGAACAGTTGGATTTGAAGCTGGCGATAAAACATTTCCAGTATTATTAGCAGCAGTGTGATCCAGCGTTGTAATTCCTGGAATGACATATCCGCTTATCATCTGCCAACCTGTCGTTAAAGAAATTGATTGCAAAACATTTCCTACGGGAGTTGTAGTTCCTCTCTGATAAATTAAAGTTGCTCTGGTTTCCAAACCATTTGGAATATAAACTACCGCAGAAGCTGGAGTAGCCGCTCTATCTAATGGATCACCAGCTGGATTATCGTTATCGGGGTCTAAAGCATTCCACGATAATCTCCATATTTTAAAGATAACAGTAGAACCTATTGGAACGCCATCTACTTGAGGCGTATTTGGATCGTCTCCCCAGATTGTTAAAGTTGCCGGATTTGGAGGATTAGCTCCATCAAAAAAGACATATGTATAACCAGCACAATAAACTTGACCGCCGCTTGTATAAAATGCTCCAACATAAATATCTTCAGTTCCAGTTTGCAAAGGATTTCCTAAATCGTCGTTATATTGTACGTTTTGAAAATGAACGGTCATATTATTCCCTGTATTTGTATAGTACCAGGTACCGCCTAAGGCATCATTTGGTTTTGGTATTATTGTGATATTATTAGAACTTGAAGAATTTTGGGCTGGATTTGCAACATTTGATACTCTTATTCGCGCTTGAGTAGTGGAAATATTAGGAACAGTCCAAACATACGAACCAGAACTCGCGGGAGTAGCTGCCACGATAGGAGGTGTCAGATAATTAACTCCTCCATCCGTGCTAAGCTCAATCCTCACATTGCTAATGGACGAAGCGGCGACCCATTTTATTGTATAAGATTGATTTCCATATAATGTTATGCCGCTGCCTGTAGGCGAATTTAAGGCAATAACCGCATTAGCTACTGTTACGTTTACACTTGCAGAAGGCGAACCATTTTTATATTTTGATACGCCTAAAGTTAAAGCTCCTGCCGAGGTAGGAGTAAATGTATAGGAGGAATTATTCGAAACTGTATCGTATGAAGTTCCGATTTGAATTATCACATTGCCTATGTTGCCTATAGAACTCCAAGTAAAAGTTATCGGTTCGTTCAATAAAATTGTTTGTCCCGCCGTTGGATATGTTATTGTTATTGATTCTGTCGGCGATAAATTTGATGTAGCGTTTGTAAATTTAGAATATTTCCAATTGATATAATTGACGGAATTATTTGTAGTTACGCTCACTAAAGAACCGATTCCAGTCGTAACTCCCCACCAGTTCGAAGTAAAATCTGCTTGCGGAGTAGCGCCAGCTGTCGATCGGACTTGAACATTATTTAAGCCGCCGTTATTCTTAAATATATTATTGTAATTAAAATAAACTGTAGGATTTCCTTCATTAGAACCAGTTATAGTAGAAGCATCGGCAGTCATTTTTACTGGAGTTATTTCAAAACCAAAGCTGCTATTAGCCGTATCTGTTACGCTGTTAACTGTGGTAGTTCCGGTTCCAGCAGAAAGAAATCCTCTTTGAGTATTGTTTGAAACAATTCCATTAGTGATTGTTAATGAACCGCTTGAGTTTACTATGCCATTATACGCATTATATCTAAAATCAGAATTGTTTATTTGTATTGAACCATCTAAATTAAATAATCCGCTTTTTGTATTATAGGTTGACGACGCATTTTGTAGAGATGTGCTTGTGGCATTTGCGCCATTATAAATTCCAGTTCCGCAATATGACACAGTAATCCAATTCAAATTTGCATTGGCGGCATTTATTTCAATTCCATTTCCTGAACAATAATTAGCGGTAAAATAATTTACATTTACTCCCGCTTTGTTAATCTGCAATCCAAGATTTGACGAATTAGACACTCTGCAGGAATTTAAATTAACATCTCCAGAAAAAGAATTTTGAACTATAATTCCAGCGTTATATACGCTGTCAAAAATAGCTCCTTGAACTAAAGCTTTTCTAGCAATTGATAAGCCATTATAAGCTTTTACAACTTTAAAGAATTTCAACGTATCCGTTGGATTAGAATGAGAACTTAAAACTATTCCTTGCCAGTGTCTTTTAATATTAGCAGGCGGAGGGTTTGCTCCCGTAGGTTTAAATACTACGGGATTGTCTGGGGTTCCATTAATTACAAGACGCCCACCATTTTTAACTTCAAGTTTAACATCTCCAATATTATCGCCATTTACGTCGGCGTAATGAATTCCTACTTCAACGCCTGCTTGAATTACTAAAATTCCTCCATTTTCAACTATAATATTAGTATTCCAACTTTGATTTGTCGACCAAACTTCTCTGGTAGTTATTACATAATCTGGCGTTTGAGCAAATGTTAAAAAAGCTAAAATGAAAATATTGGCGCACAGGCCCCATAACTTAGTTGAAGGAGACATGTTTTCCTCCAGTTTTTGTTTAACATCCTTGTTTAAAAAGTCCTTACTTTATTATTATCGAAAAAAAATTTCAATTTTATAATTTTTCTTTTAGGTGTATTATATTAAATGTTAAGTAATTGAAAATAAATAAATTACGCGCACTTCTGATAAAATAATCTAAAATATTTGTTTATAAAGATGCGAACAACTTGAAATGAATATATTATAATTATATAAGATTTGATTTTACTATAAAAAAACATAGCAACAAATAATCATTCTTTTTTTCCAAAAAAGAATTTTAAAGGCATATAAATTCTTCTTGACCATGCTAATTCATTGTGTTCTGCTTTTGGATCGAGAAATATAAAAATGTTCTCGTTTTCTTTAAATTCTCTTTCTTTAATTAAAATATCAATCGCTTTATCGACTCCAAATTGAAGAAGCGAATCTATTCCTAATCCGCCATTGTCAATATATAGTTTTATTGAATATTCTGGAAATTTTTTATCTTTTAATACCGGAGTATAGTCCATTTGTCTTTTAGCATAAACTATTGCTGGCGATAAGCAAGCGGCTTTTGAAAAATATTTCGAATATTCCCAACCCATTATGAGAGAAATTAAGCCTCCCATAGAAGATCCCATAACCGCGGTATTTTCTCGATCGCTAAAAGTACGATAGTTTGAATCTATCAAAGGTTTGAGTTTATTTATTATGAAATCTACATATTTTTTTCCTTTTTCGAGATATGAATATTCGTAATATCTATCCGCGGTGTTGTAAATTCCAACAATAATTATTTCTTCAATCTCGCCTTTTTTTATTAAAGAATCGCAAACTTCGTCAACTCGCCAATCTTGACCAAAAGCCGAAGTATTTGGATCGGCAATGTTTTGACCGTCATGCATATATAAAACTGGATATCTTTTATGCGGATTTTTTTCATAGCTTGGCGGAAGCAAAATAATAATATCTCTTGGCAGCAATCCATCGTAATTTAAATTTTTTATATACTCTGCTTTCCAGACAATTCCGTTTTCTATTTTTTTTGTCAAATTTTTCCAATTAAATATTTTTATTTTCATCACAGTATCCTTTTTTAATATGCATCTAAAATTTGAAAAGGTTCTATTTTCTTTATTCACTGCTTCCGTATTCCACGACCCTAAAGAAAATTTAAATTCAATAATCGAATTTTCTGGAAATTCATTTTGAAACAACCAAAGACTGTCATTATTTTTTTTCATTTTTATTAAATTTGGCTGCCAAAATCCTAATTTTTCGTTGTTACCTGCAACAAAAATATTTAAACTCTCTGGAACATTTTTAGCAATTAATTCAATTTTGAAAATAAAATTTTTTTGGGAGTATAAGCTCTCACTTAGCAAAAAAAATAATGATGTAAGAAAAGCAATAAAATATCTCATTTATAAAATCCTTAAAATAAAGGTTGATTTTAATATTAACTTTTTATATATGCAATGCAACTTATAAAATAATAAGAAAACAAAAAAAAGTAATTGTTTTATAGTATAAAATTTTCAGCAATTTTGCATCGAATTTTTTTGATTAAAGTTTATATATAAATTTATATATTTGTCATAATAACACAAAGAAATGTATTAACTTTTTTATCAAAAATTTAAATTTTACTTTAAGAATTTCTTGCTTGTTAACAATTTTCTCATTATATTTTAATTAAGTTTATGGATAGATATAATACAATTTGACGAAGAATTTTAGAATTCAATTAAACCAATAAAAATATTCTAGTTCTTAAAGTTAAGAAATTTTTCTAAGATAATTTAATAATTTTAAGTAAAATTTACATATATAAAAATCCCATATTTATATGTGACAAAAAAATACCTTGGAAGCTGAAAACCTGCAATTAATAAAATAAAATATCCTTAGTCGGAAAAATAGAAATCAAGCTTGGAGATAAATGATGACTTCTGAGGAAAAAACGTTATTATTAGGCGCATTATTTCATAATATCGGCAAATTTTAAAAAAGAGCAAATCCATCCGTAGAAAAAATAACTCATCAAGAATACTCTGCGGCATTTGTTCATAAAATTTTTAACAATAAAACTCTTGAGAAAATAGTTTTAATTCATAACAATGACTTTCTTTTGAAAACTGATCTTGACGAAAAAAATAAAAAAATAGCGGAAATTATATGCGAAGCTGAACAACTCGCAAAAATTCCAGAATTAAACGAGGCTTCATCGACAAAACAATCGCCGCTTGAATCGATTTTTTCAAAAATTGAAAATATATATGAGAAGGAAATATAAAAACCTGAAAAGCATTATCAAGAAATTTGCGATTTGCATTATAAATCATATAAATTTCCCACAAAAGATATCAACGAATCAAACTTAAACAACCAATATGCAGAATGGAAAAAAAAATTTGAAGAAGAAATCGCAAAAGCTAATAAAAACGAAATTGAAACTTTGTTTTATATATTGAAAAAATACTATTGTGCGTTCCTTCAACTTCAAACAAAATTAGTTCCGACATATCTTTGTTCGAACATTCAAAAATTATAGCCGCTATTTCAATTTGTATTTATAATTATTTGCTTCAAAAATACGAAGGGAATATTGAAAAATTTGCAGATGTAGAAAATAAAGAAGAATATCGTTATCTATTACTTCTGGCGGATATATCAGGCATTCAATCCTTCATATATAATATCGGACATAAAGGAGCTTCGAAGGCTCTAAAAGGCAGATCTTTCTTCTTGCAACAAATGCTTGAGAACATCGCATATTATATGCTCGATAAAAAATTATTTTTGCCAATAACAAATCTTATTTATTCAAGCGGCGGAAAATTTTATATATTAGCTCCAAATACAAAAAAAAAACTTGCGTTGGAAGAAATAAAAAAAGAATTAGAAAATAAATTTTTGGAAACATATGATGGCTCGCTTGGCATTTCAATCGCCGCCATAGAATTGAATGGCAACGATTTGAAGTATAACGAGAATTTAAACGAACATCCAATTTCTGAAAAATGGAACGAACTTAATTTGCAAGTCGAAAAAAAAACAAAAATTTAGCCTTAACTGGGATTACTCTCTTTTGCGCCAGCAGGCATTAACGGCGAAGTTGAAAAATTTTGCAATACTGGAAGGCCTTTAATTAAAAAAGAAATTATCGGCGAGAAAACTCATCCAGTTGAAATTTATTTGCATCCAAATTCAAACCATAAATTTATTAAACACTCTTACTCTAACTTAATCTTTTATGAGATTCCAGAAACAAACGATTTTATATCAGAAGAACAATTTATTTCTCAAAAGATTGGCTAAGAGTTAAAAAACGGCTTCGATTCATTTATAATACAAGATCAAATTGCAAATTATTCTGTTTTGAATCTAAATTCCTTTTTCTTCAAAAAAGGATTTGAATATGAAAATAATTTGAACTTGTCAAATACGAGACATTTTTTAATTAATAGTTTAGATATCAGCAAACTTAAAAGTCAATCGAATAAAGGTTTTAAATTTTACGGCGGCGATTGGAGAATTTCAGAAACTTATGACGAGATGGTTAAAAAGGGAGTAGGAATTGAAAGGATGGGAATTTTGAGATTGGACGTTGATAATTTAGGAAAAATTTTCAAAGAAGGCTTCGGTAGAAATGCGACATTTGCAAGAATAGTTCAGCTTTCTTCAATCCTTGATTTTTTCTTCTTTCATCATATTAATAAAATAAAATAATTTTCCTGGGATCCAAAAGAAGAATTAAGCGAAAAATTAGACGAATACAAATTTAAAGTAAAAAATTTAGTCGAAATTGTTTATTCCGGCGGCGACGATGTCGCTTCGCTGTTTCTTCAACCTAAAGCTTTATTGATCTCTTCAGCTTTCCCTTTTTATATTAATGAATTGTTTCTGCCAAAACCTTTAAATTATTTTTTCGCAAAAAATCTTAAATACGATTTGAATAAGAAGCTGAAGAAATTAAAATTTTTTTCTCTGAATATCGTAAAAAAAATTCTAAATAACGAAGATCTCGATTTAAGCTTAATTGACAATAAGTATTTTCTCGACGGTTGTTGGAAAACTATTCAGAATAATTCTTCCGAAGACAAAATTTATTCGACGATGGAAGTTCCTCATATCGTTACGGACAGAATTAGTTATGGAACTCAAATTTTTTATCAAACCGAAGTTTTTTTTAATTCTAACGCTGGCTTATTTTTCATTGCCGACGTAAAAGATGAACTGATTCAAAAATTTGAAGCTATATTAAATTTTTTGGGCGACGAAGGACTTGGCGCCGACAAAACTATAGGCAAAGGCTTATTTGAAGCGGAAGAAATTCCAGATTTTAATTTAAATTTCAATGAAACTGAAAACAAATCTAATTTTTATTATTCTCTTTCATTATATTCTCCAACCAAAGAAGAATTTGAGAAAATTGCTTCAGATGAATCTTATTATGACTTTATAATAAGAGCCGGATTGGTATCGAATAAGACTTTGTCGCGCAAGAATTTAAGAATGTTTATCGAAGGTTCCGTTTTAAAATTTAAAGAATGTTTAAAACCTTATGGCGAAATTAAAAAAGTCTTAAACAAAGAAGATTATGCCAATTATCTTGACTACGACATTTATAGAAGCGGACAAGCTCTTTTTTTACCTATGAAAGGAGTCGAAAATGAAAACTCTTGAAGAAGTATTAAAGGACTCAAAAGAAAAATTGGGATTAAAAATTCCCTGCTCGATAGAAATTTTATCGCCCGTTCATATTGGAAGCGGCATAAAACTTACTGAAGGCATTGATTTTATAAATACGGGACAATCAGTCGAAATAATAAGTCAAGCTGACTTGATGAGTTATTTCGAAGTAAATCCAGACGAACTTAATAAGTTTATCGCATGCAATTATGACATCAGACAATTAAGCAAATTGCCTGGATCAAGAAAATATAATTTAGAAATAAGAAAAAGTAAAGAAATATTTGAATTTTTGAGAAACGGATTCGGCAAACCTTACATCCCAGGTTCTTCTATTAAAGGCTCGATAAGAACTATTATACTGAAAAAAATTTTTGACAACTTGACTGAAAACGAAAAAAATAAGCTTTTGCAAAAAACTTGCAAATTAAATAAAAAAAGCGAATTCGCTTCTCAGCCAATTCTTGAAGATATTTTTGGCAAAGATCAACAATATAATTTGATGAGAACGCTTGAAATATTCGATTTTTATTTTGAACCAGAAGATGTAGATTTGTCTAAAGTATTAGTATTAAGTTTTACAAACGAAAGTGGAACATCATATGGTTGGAAACAAATGGGAAGACCATCAAGAAATGTTTCAAATATAAAAGAAGCGACGTCTATATTTGTAGAAAGTTTGCTTGTTGGAGCTAAAAGCTATGGCTCTATTTCGTTGAACAAATTTTTGATGGAAAATAAAGAAGCAAAGGAAAAATTAAATTTCGACAATCCTTTTCTAAAAAATATTGAATCATTAATAAAAGCAATTAACGATTACTCCTTGGATAAATTAAATTCAGAAAAAAATTTTTTTGAAAAGCTTAATTACAAGATGACATTAAGTTCGTTAATTGCAAATATCGACTCAATTATCGAAAAAATAAAAAAATTGCAAAAAAACGAATTTATATTGCGATTATCATGGAGAAGCGGCTGGAAAAGTATGACGGGAGATTTTATTGGAGAACTAAAAAAAGACGAAAAAGAGAAATGGATAGAATATTTTAGAGAAAAATATTGTAATCAAAATAAAATGAAAATGGGACGCCCCGGATTTTCGATTTTTCCTAAAACTAGAAAAATAGTTTTTGAAGACGAACAACCTTCTTATTTAACAGGTTGGATAAAAGTAAAATTGTATGAGACTAAACCAATCGAATTGAAAAATAACTTAACAGGAGAAAAACAAACTTCAAATAAAAAAAAAGAATCGAGCGAAATAGATTTGTCAATTTTAAAGGGCAAATTCAAAGTTATTGAAAATAAAAAGAATCAAAAATAATGAATACAGAAAATTTTAAGAATAAAGTTTTTCAATATGAAAATGTAATAACTTATGGCTAAATCTTTTATATCGATACTGGGAGCTTCAGATTATTTGGAATGTCGACACAAATTTAATGAAATAATAACTGAAACTCCTGTAAAATACTCGCAAGAAGATATCGCTAAATTGATTTGTAAAGATTTTGGGCCAGAGGACGAAATAAGAATTTTTTTAACAGAAAAAGCTAAAGAAAAAAATTGGGAAAACGACAGTCACGGAAAGCCAAATAAAGGATTAAAAACAAGATTAAATGAATTGAATTTAAAGTGTAAAATTAAAACTTACATTATCAAAGAAGGTAAAGACGAAAATGAGATTTGGGAAATTTTCGAAACGATATATAATTCATTTACTGACAATGAAATAGTATACGTGGACATAACTCATTCTTTTAGATATCTTTTAATGTTGCTTACGATAATATTGAATTTTCCAAATATAAAAAAAATATAAATATACAAGGGATATATTACGCAGCATTTGAAAGTTTTGGAGATATCGTTCATTTAAAGAATTTGCCAGAAAAAGATAGAATTGTTCCAATATTAAATTTAATTTCGTTGTCAGAATTGCAAGAATGGACTACAGCTTCATATGATTTCATACGAAATGCGAATATTTCAAAAATACGGGAATTGATAAAGAAAACTAAAACAAATACAGATAATTATCTTCACAAAAAAATTATTTCAGATTTAGAAAAATTAACTTTAAACATTGCATTGTGCCGGGGCGGCAAATTGCTTCAAACTGATTATGACAATTTAAAAGAAAATATCAAAAAATTAAAAAACCAATCTTACCTGCCAAGACCTTTTAATTTTCTTACAGACGATCTCTATAATAAAGTAGAAAAATTTAACAAATCCGATTTGTCTCAATTAATGTTAGCGCTCGCAGAATGGCGTTTCGAACATAATTATTTTCAACAATTAATAACTCTTTTACAGGAATTTACGTTAACATTAGCATTACAGAAGTCAACTTAAATCACGAGGAAAAAGATTATAGAGAACTTGCATCTCAAGCTTTTCATATTAAAGCGATGAAAAAAACTCAAAACGAATGGTCTGAACTTGCAAAAAAAAAAAAAAACGAATTCGCGGTTAAAAAATTATTAAACGACAATTTAGTGGAAAAATTATGCGATACTTATAAGTCTTTAACTGAGTTAAGAAACGACGTTAATCACGCTGGTTTTTTAAATGAAGAAGGAAATAAAGCTATAACCACTAAAAAAATAAAAAGCAAGCTAAAAAAGATTTTAGATTCATATCAATCAATTTTATTATATAACCAACATTTAATTTCTTAAAAATCGAAATTCTCAACAAATTTAATTATATTTATAAGCGCTAAATCTTTTTAATCCTGATATTTCGACTAAATAAATAGCATGAACGATCTAGACATATAATTTGGCTTTAAGTATTTTCTTAAAAGTTTAAATAAAATTTTGAAAAGCTATGCTCATAAACATATCAAATCATCCTAAAGAACAATGGAGCGAGAAGCAACTATTAGAAGCGATTAAGAAATATAAAAAGATTATTGATATTCCATTTCCTTCTATTTCTCCAAAATCTAACGGGCATCAAATAGAAAAAAAGCTAAAAAATATTACGACAAAATAATCAAATTGATGCAACAGTCGTCTGACAAAAACAACGCAGTTCATTTGATAGGCTAATTTACTTTTGTATATCATCTTGCAAAAATCCTAAAAGATAATAACATTTCTGTAATTGTATCGACTACAAATAGAATAGTCAAAGAAAAGAATGGAAAAAAAGTAGTAACATTTGATTTTGTAAAATTTAGAGAGCTTTAATATGAAAGCAATTTTTTGTTTAGTCTCCCGTCAAACGATGGCAAACGTTTTGCCTGTTTTAATGTACAAACCAGAAACCGCGATTTTTGTTTGCTTAGCCAGAAGAAAGAAAAAGCGCGGATAATTTAGAAAAATTATTTAAATCTAAATCGATCAAAGTAATAAGATTAGACAATCTTGACGCTTACAATTATTTGCATTTTAAAGAAAAAATCGAAGAATACACTAATAAATTCGACGACAATATCGCTTTGAATTTAACTGTAGGCGCAAAGTTAATGGTCCTTGCCGCATACGAAGTTTTCGCTAAAAAAAATTTCATAATTATTTATTTCGATACCGAACATAAAAATTTAATCGCTATATATCCCGAGTATAAAATTGAAAAAATAAATGCAAAGCTCACAATCGATGATTATCTCTTTTCATACGGCTATAAAATTATCGAAAAAAAAGATGAAAACTAAGCTAAAATATTTTTTAAACTTTATGATTTTATTGAAAAAGAAAACTTATCAAATCAGTTTATCGCATTATTTAAAAAAATTCGCGCAAGATTAAACAATAATGAAGCAAAATTCACTGAAAGTACTTATAACAAACAAATTTTTTTTCAAAAAGAATACGATAATTATTATATAAGGTACGGCTTATCTTCTAAAAAATCTATTAAAATAAATAATTCAAACTTTAAATTTGGAGATTGGCTTGAATATTACTCTTATCACAAATTAATTACAAAATATAATTTAATTCCATATCTTGGAGTAAAAATTTCAAGCTCGCAAAACGTTTACAACGAACAAGATTTAATTGCATTAAAAGATTACAAGCTATATATTTTCTCTTCCAAAAGGGGAGCCAATGAAAATAGCAAAGATCTTTACGAATTGGAAACTTTGCGAAATTTTACAAGCGAAACTTTTGGCAAAAGTTTTTTCTTTCGTCTATAAATCTATCGGAAGCATTTAAAAAAAGAGCTCAAGAATTAGGAATACGGCCATAAATTTAGCTGAAAACGAAGATTTAGATTTATGAGTCGATAATCAAAATTTTAGATTGAAATTGCTTTATAACGTAAAGTATTTAGTTAATCGACCCTAATTTCATATATTTGAAATGAAACGATAAATTTGTCAACGATAAGAGATTCCTTAATTTTTTATTTATCAAATTTTGTTTTATTTATCTCATTAATAAACAATATCTTTTTTGAGCTTTAAAACAAATTGAACAAATTTTTAACTAAAAAACCCGCGCCTTAAAATGCTGGCAAATTATAATCTTTAGTTTATATTTATATTATAAAATACTTCAAATTTACTTCATCAAAATAATCTTTATAGATTTGATTTTCTCTCCGCTTTGCAATACCGCGATATATATTACGCTCGATAAATGCGTTCCGTCGAATTCTAATTCATATTTTCCCGCTTCTTTGAATTAATTTATTAATATTGCCAATTTTCTGCCTAATATATCATAAACTTTAATAGACATCAATTCGCTCTTGGGAATCTGATAACTTATTGTTGTTGTTGGATTAAACGGATTTGGATAATTTTGCTTGAATGTTAATTCTTTTGGCAAACTAACATTTATTTCTATTGTGTTGGAATATTTAAACTTAGCATCTAAAGCTACTTGTTTTAATCTGTAAGTAACTTTGCCAAAGGTTTGGGAATTATCTGTTAATTCATAGCTGTTACCGACGTTGGAATTACCTTTTGAGTCTACAAAGCCAAGTGTTACCCAATTGTTGCCATTATTTTTTTTCAAATAAAAACCTTTGTTCTTAAGCTCTGTAGCTGTATCCCATAAAAGTTTTAACTTGCTATCTACTAATTTGTAGGCGAATAAAGTTAGTTCTATTGGCAGTGACGTTGAAAGTAATGTTTGTCCCGGAACATTGCTAATTGTATTATCACTATTCCCTAACTGACCAGTATTATTTTTCCCCTATGTGTAGTAGACTGCGCCATTATTTTTTGACTACAATAATATGATATCCCAAACCAGCACCTATTTGCTGCGCTTGGAAAGCAGCGCTTAAAGTTATAATTATTAGAAATACTAATATTTCCGCTTTTTTCATTTATATCTGCTTATTTAATTTGATTAAATAATATCTTCTTTTTTTATAAATGTTACCTACTATGTTATATAAAAAAAACTATCTGAGATAATATTTAGATATAATTACTTAATTCAATATTTACTTTTTAGTTGCATGTCTATTAGATGGATTTTTATATACCTAAATAAGTTGTCAGTTTATGAAGAGTGAAAATTTATTGCTTATAAAAGATTTATATTTTTTTAAGAGTCAAATTTATTTGAGCTAATTCAATTTTAAATTTTAATAATTACTTATGTTTAAAAAATAATCTATATATTAAGTTATTTTGTCAAAATTTTATCTTATTTAAATATTAAAAAAATATCTGGTTATAACATATCAAACCCTACGTTTAAAATATTTCCTTTTTTTGCATTCATTAAAAAAAGAGTTTTAACAAAAAAAGCCGCCCTAAGGCGTCCTTTAAATATTTTATTTCATTAACAGCATTTTTAGCTTTCGTTGTGTTGCCAAAATTAACAATGCAGTAGTAAACTCCGCTATTTAAATTGTTTGCGTTAAAGGTTAATTGTTTCATCCCGGCTTCTTGGTAACCTTCAAATAGTGTTGTAACTTCTTGACCTAAGCTGTTGTATACTTTTACGCTTAAATTCCCTGATGTTGGTATTGTATAACTTATTGTTGTTGTTGGATTAAAAGGATTTGGATAATTATTATATAATTCATATCTTAGTTTTTTTTGATTGTCATATACATTTGTAGCTTGAATATATTCGTTAGCTCCTATATCATAAAAACCTTGTCTCAAATGCCTATTAAAATCCTAAGAAACATAAATTGCATTCTCTGCTTTATCAATACAAGGACTTGTCGAGGTTAAATAAAAATAATTAAGAATTAAGGGATTTGTTTCCATAGAATTATTTTCATTAACAATATGATTTCGCCAGCCAGAAAAATTTCCATCAAATAAAGAATTCGGTCTTCTATCTTGAAAATTAGCGCTGCCACTGATTTTATAATAACAGTTATTATTCATTATAGGCATGCCGGTAAGAGAATACAGATGCCCTCCTAACTGATCTACATAAGCGTATCTAATATATACAAAAGTAGAAGGAGTATTTACATCTTGTATTACAAGATTATTTTTTATTATAGGATTAATTGAAGCGGGACGTTTAGCGATAGGATCCCAATCTTGAAATGTCAAACCAAAATAAATCGGACTATGATCGCTTTTTGCAGTATTAATAATTGTGTTATTATATATTTTTGCATTCTTAGCCGCATATAAACCTATACCTGCATAATTTGTATTCATAATAACGCAATTTCTAACGATGCCATATATGCTTTCATAATATGAAGGATTTGCTACAGTATCAAAAAATTCTGGACTCGTATCAAAACCTACCATTATTCCTCCGCCTCCGCAATTATCTATCTTTGTTCTCTCCACTACGCACAATGTCGCTCCCCCTTTGAAATATACTCCATTTGTAGCTATATTATGAATATAACAATCTTGAACTAACATAAAATCTCCATTCACATTATCTATTCCTTCAGCATTGCTATTATCTCGCATGCCAGAATTATAAATTTCGCATCGTCTTATTATTACGCTATCGCAATTTGGGGTTATTTTAATACAATCTCTGCCAGAGTCATGAATTATGCAAGAGTCAATTACAATATTAGTAACTCCGCTTCTATCGGAGCCTCCCCAGTCCCATTTAGTTTCAAGTTTAATTGCGTAGTAATACCCCCCTCTGATCTCTAATCTCACAAGTTTGCAGCCAGAAGCTTCAGGATCAAATCTGATACATTCGCCTATATTTTCATCGTTTATCGGAGAAGATATTACGGCTCTTTCCCCTGATTTTGATGCAATAATTATATTAGGCTCTTGTATTCTAATTCGCTCATTATAAATTCCGCCGCGCAATATAATTTTGTCTCCTGGATTAGCAACTTGTAACGCCCGATTTATTGTACGAAAAGGTTGATTAATAGAGCCTGTTCCTGACTGATCATTGCCATTAGTTGCAACATATATACCATTTTCATAAAAGTTTACATCAGGAGCCAAATTCTCTAGTATAAGCGTGTCTAATGAATTAATATACTGAATCTGAGAGTAACTAGATCTATTAAAAATCAAAAAAAATACAAAACAGAACTGCTACTTCCAAAAAAGAGTTTTCATTTTTACCTCAACTTTTATAGTTAATTAATTATGATAAAAGGAGAAAAAATTTATGACGCTCTTTTTATGATATTTTAATTTGTTTTATATCTCTTTTACTAATATTTATTGTTATATTTACCTTTATATTGATTTTGATACAATTGTTATAAACAATTAATAACTTTTAATTTAAATTAATTAAAATTTTTATAAAATTAAATAAAATTTATATTAATTAAAAGTAACCTTTTGAATGGATAAATATTATGCTTTAATATACTTTGAAAAAAATTTTATTTAACTTAATTAAAGCGATACATAAAAACAATCCCTAAAAATATATATACAATGTTGTAAGATATTCTATTGATTTCTTAATAAAATTTATTATTATATATTTAATACCTATTAATTCGAATTAAATAATTATAATGATTATAATTGATTATTCTAAACTAAAAGGGCTGCCTTTTAAAGCAGCCCTTATTTTGTTATTTATTTATTTTTTTATTTCATCAATGTCATCTTTACAATTTTATATTCGCCGCCATATTTTATTTTACAATAATAAATTCCGCTTGTCAAATTGCTAGCGTCAAAGTTCAAAACTTTCCTTCCAGCTTCCTGATTTCCTTCAAACAATACGGCAACTTCTTGTCCTAAATTATCATAAACTTTTACGCTTACATTTCCTGGCGTTGGTATTGCATAGCATATTGTGGTTGTTGGATTAAACGGATTTGGATAATTTTTATACGCTAAAAAGTCCTTCGGACTCATTATTTTTACTTCAACCACTTTTGAATATTTATATCCGCCATCGTTATCTATTTGTTTTATCCGATAAAACGTTGTTCCAGTTTTGGCTGTTTTATCTATAAAACTATATTCCTTAACGCAATTTGAATTTCCATTTCCTTTTACAAATCCTATTTTTTCCCATTTTGAATTCTCAATTTTTTCATTTATTTCTTTCTCCTCTATTTCAAAGCCATAATTATTTATTTCTGTCAACGTTTTCCAATATAATTTTACAAAATTGCTTTCCACATACGCTTGGACTAATTCAATTTCTACTGGCAAAGGCTGATTGTTCATATATATTCTTCCGCCATTGACGGCTACTATAGCTTTGTTTCCGTTTGGCGTCATGCACGAGGCAAATCAATAAGTATCAATATCTCCCGCCGGTTGAATCTCGTTCCAATTATTGCCTCCATCAGTAGAAATATATAATCTACCCCCCTTCAATTCCTGCAATTATTTTAGATCCATCAGAACTCATTGTTAAAGTTTTCCAATTTTTATTTTCATTTCCTGCCGGTTGGATTTCGTTCCAACTTGTTCCGCCATTATATGATATATAATCTACCTGGTCCTTCTCCCATTACAATTATATTTCCATCCGAACTCATTGAAGAAACATTCCAATATTTATTTTCAGGCAACCTGCTTCTTGTAACTTCAATTGCAGTCCAAGAATCGCCGCCATCTTGGCTAAGATATAATAATCCATCAAAAACGCCAGCAATAATTTTTGAACCGTCTGAATTCATTGATACTGTCTTCCAATCTTTATCGTTATCTCCAGCTGTTCTTACCTCGTTCCATGATTGACCGCCATCTGTAGAACGGTAAAGCCTCCCGTTTTGAGAACAAATAATAATTTTAGTCCCATCATAACTCATTGCTAAAGCTTGCCATTGTTTATCTTCATTACCAGCTGGTTGAGTTTCAAGCCATGTTTCCCCACCATCTGTAGAACGATAAACTCTTCCACCCTGAACGCAAACAAGAATTTTTGAACCATCCAAGCTTACTGAAATTGCCTGCCAATATAAGCTTGTATCTCCGATGGGCCTTACTTCAGACCAATTTGCTCCGCCATCTGTAGATCGGTAAAATCTCTCGCCTTGTATAACTGCAAATGCTTTTGAGCGATCATGACTTATTGCGACAGATGACCAGTTGCCATAGTCAACGCCAAGAGAATTTGTTTTATTCCATGTATTCCCCCATCTGTAGTTAAAACTAATCTTCCAAAGAAAGAATTATCATAAATACCTATAATAAATTTTTTCCCATCAAAACTCATGGAAGAACTTGAAAAATACATATTTTCAGAGTTTGGAAAATTCACTTCATTCCAATTTGTTCCTTTATTTGTAGAAATATAAATTTTATTATAAGGTATAACGGCTATTATTGTATCTCCGCCGGAGCTGATAGAAGTTGTTTTCCAATCTTTGTCTTCATTTCCCGCTGGTTGAGTTTCATTCCAGGAGCTTCCGCCGTCAGTAGATATATATAATCGCCCTAATTTAGCTCCCAGAATAATAGTTTAACCGTCTGAACTCATTGAAATTGTTTGCCACATTTTATCGACATCGCCTGCCGGTTGTATTTCGTTCCAATTATTGCCTCCGTCTGAGCTGATATATAAACTTCCCCTTATTGACGAGACCTGCCAACTGCCAACAATAATTTTATTCCCGTCAGAACTAATACTAGAAATGCTCCATTGTTGAACATCACCTCCAGGCTAAATTTCATTCCACGTTTTGTCCTCCGTCTTTTGATAAATATAAATAACTACCCGTGTCATAAAATGCGCTGCCAGCGACGATCGTATTTCCATCGGAACTCATTTAAGTTGTCAACCAATAAATACCTGCATCTCCTCTTGTTCTTAACTCATTCCAATTTACTCCTCGATCAGAACTAATATATAATCTGCCGCCCAAAGCTCCAGCTATTATTTTGTTTCCGTCCGGAGTAATAGATGTTGTAAACCACTGCTTTTTGACATTCTCTGCAGGTTGAATTTCTGCCCAAGTTATGCCCCCATTAGTTGTAATAAACAAATTTCCCTGATCAACTCCCGCTATTATAGTCGAATCATCCATATTCATTGAAACTGTTTTCCATTGCCTATCTAATTCTCTATATATTAGAATATTAGAATATTAGAAGTTCTTTCCAACTAATTGTTTGAGCAATCAATGGGCTGCATAATGATAACAAAATAAAAAATAAATTTTTCATTTTTGATCCACTTTAAATTTTTCTTTTATTATCGAAATTATGGGAAAAAAATTTTAGTAATATATTTTGTTTAGGCATATATTATTTTTTAGTTGAAATTTAAAAGGAGAGTCTCCAAATTGTAAAAAAATAAAGAATTAAAGTAAACAAAAATAAAGGAGACTCTCAAATGGAAACTAAGAAAATTTTAGATAAAAAGAAAATTTTAG
>Ga0308414_1000252_pt1 | contig 33544 bp, 28 predicted proteins | sample HotsprSampleOS50_FD_205667 | JGI IMG/M metagenome (GOLD analysis project Ga0308414, IMG submission 205667) | Hot spring phototrophic mat microbial communities from Octopus Spring, Yellowstone National Park, Wyoming, United States - 20090730_OS50 ... | reverse complement strand
CTGCAATCTGTGCCACATCACTGGCGTGAGTAGCAATGATGAAGGTTTTATTTTCTTCATGTGCAAGGGTTTGAATCAGGTCTAAGACCTGTGCTGCATTTTTAGAGTCTAAGTTGCCCGTCGGTTCATCGGCAATGATAAGGTCTGGGTTGTTCATCAAGGCGCGAGCGATAGCGGCGCGCTGCATTTCTCCGCCTGAAAGCTCAAAGGGCTTATGCGACAGCCGGTGTGAAAGACCGACACGCTCAATCAGCATTTGGGCGCGTGCCAAAGAGGCTTTGGGATTAGTGCGAGCTAACTCGCTGGGAAGCATAACATTTTCTAACACTGTCAGCGTGGGCATGAGATTGAAGAATTGAAAAATGATACCCACTTTCTTACGGCGAAAAGCTGTAAGGTCACGCTCACTCATGGTGGTAATCTCGACGCCATCGATAATAACTTTGCCTCGTGTAGGTTTGTCAATTGCAGAAAGGATGTTGAGAAGTGTGGTTTTGCCGCTGCCTGAACTGCCCATTAGCGCAATCAGTCCTGCCTGCTCAATCACCAGTGAAATGCCCGAGAGGGCATAGACAGGAGATGATTTTTCATTGTAGATTTTAACGACGTCTTTGAGTTCAATCATTGTGCCTATAAGAGAAGTTGCTTTCAAAAACGCCGCTACTCTAAAAGACGTTCAGGATAAAGTCTGTATCTTTGGGAGATTCAACCAAAGCTGAAGTATGTCCAAGAGTGTCGTTGATTTCAAGGAAGCGGCGCAGAAAGCGCTCTCACACTTTCGAGATGTAATACAAGATGCGGCGTATCAGAATATCTGCGTAGAGGAAATTGAGAAATCAGAAGATGGACAATTTTGGTTCGTAACGATTGGCTACGATGCCCCGACCAACGACTCGTCATATGCACTGTCGAACATGGTGCGCCGTTACAAGGTCTTCAAAGTCGATATTCTGACTGAAGAAGTGGTCTCCATGAAAGTGCGGAATTTGGAGTAGCGCTTACAGGTCGCCAGCAATGGGGCGTAGGACAATTTCTTCAACGCTGGTGCGTTCAGGCTGCAAGTAAGCGGCTACGACAATTTTGGCGACATCTTCGGGCATCATCATACGAGATTGGAAAGTTTGAGCCGCTTCACCCCACATGGGCGTATAGACTGCGCCGGGCATGACATTGGTGATGCGCACATTACATTTGCGCCCATAAAGACGCAAGACTTCCACTAAGCCTTTCTGACCGAATTTCGACATGCAATAAATTGCGCTCTGCTCAAAGGGAACTTCGGCGGCAACCGATGTGATGAAGATGATGTGACCGCTACGCCGCTGCTGCATATCCCTGAAAATGCGCTGCGTAAGGAAAAACGTGCCTTTGAGATTGATATCGATGGTGTAGTCAAAATCCTCTTCAGTAAGCTCTAAGATGTCTTTGAACCGTCCGACGCCAGCGTTATTGACAAGGCAATCGACTCTGCCGAAGCGGTGCAGGGCACAGGTATAGATTTTTTCAATGTGTTCAAGCTGAGCAATATCGGCAACGCAGATTTCGGCTTCAACCTGGTGGGCATGGCACTCTTGTTGAAGCGTTTCTAAGTCGGAACGGGTGCGTGAGACAAGCAGCAGTTGCGGCTCGAAATCCTGAGATTTGCATTTGGCAAACTCGAGGGCAAGATGACGACCAATGCCCTTGCCCGCTCCGGTGATAAGAATAACCGACATGGTGCATCGTTTAGAAAAGGGAAAGCGTTCCAAGACGGATGAATCTTGAAACGCTTTCTACGGTGTCAGAGATGCAGACATTAGTAGAGCTTTGCTCCCGGAGCTCTGATGTATGCGGCAATTTTCTTGGCTTCATCGTCTGTGAAAGCCTTGGAACGGTCTTGCTTTGCAAGGCGCTGCATCCATTGAACAAGCTCGAGAGCTTTGGCATCATCTTTCATCCACTTCTGTTTCATTTTGCCGGCGTTAGCGGTCAGCGAGTGGCATGCGGCGCACTTCTTTCGGTAGAGGGCTTCATGAGCCAGTGCATCTTGTCCAGCCGAGGCAGGCACGACGGCAGCGTCAGGAGCAGGTGCGGCAGCTGGCTCTGGGGTTTCAGCTGGTGCTGGTTCTGCGGAGGCAACGCTGGGTGCCGCCGCTGGTGCGGGCGCAGCAGAAGTGGCTTTCTTTTCTTTTTCCTCCTTGCGCTTCAAAAATTCTTTCATCAAGTAGTTTTGAATCTTGAAGACATCAGCGTCTTCAACCTTGATGGGTTCGCCCTTAGAATTTTTGGACGCAAGCATCTTTGCCACGAACTCATTGACCTTGGACTCCGAGACGATGAAGGTTTCATCGAACTGACGGAACTGTTCTGGAAAATCATACTTCTTCATCAGTTCGTCGTATTCAGCCTTTGCGGCATCAACGGACGTCAAGGCTGGCGGCGTAACCTCGCTGGCTGGGGCAGCTGGCGTAGGTTCTTCGCCATTGAGCTGGGCGACCGTGCGCGGTGCAGGGCGACCATCCTTGAACATTCTAACTTCACGCGGGTTGGTGGAAACCACGCCAATCCATGCAAAGAAGATAGACGCCATGCCCACAAAAATAATCGGCAGGAACCAGCCTGAATTATACTGCTGGACAAATTTGCCAGCAATCCATACAGTAAGGCTTGCGCCAAGGAACAATGCTACATACCGAATGTAGGTGTAGCCGACTTTGCTAGCGGGAACGCCATTCCATGCAGCAACCGCCAGGTAAATGACGAAAATGGTCAAAATACCCAACACGACCGCAAGGAATAACTTGATTGATGATCTGTCCATAGTTTGCTAAAGTTAGTTTAGTTTGTTACAGTTGTCGTAATACAAGGCTTGATTTGTTGCCCATACCCACAAGACCATGCGCAAAACTGCCGTGCATATTTTGTGAAAGTTTGTGGGTAAGAACACCTACCCACTGAAACCACTCTAATTTACGTAAAGTTCTTAGTCAAGGGAGAAGGTGCGCCGACAAAGTTGGCATTTGATGAGAAAAAGTCGCCCTTGCTCGTCAAAGCAGTTACCCGAAAATTCGGCTGTATCGACTGCACTTTGCCATAGAAGTGTAAAAAACCTGCGGCTTAGTCTGGGCTTGATACACTTGTGGGCACACTCGCCGTCGGGCTTGCATGAGAAGGCAGAGGATGCCGATGCGCATACTTTTTCTCATATGCGGCGGTAATGTATTGCTCAAGCGTCATGAGGTGGTCGATGCCTAAGATGCGCTTAGGAACAGTCATATCGCATTCCATATTGTCGTAACTGAAGTCAAGAAGGTGAATCAGTCCCCATGCTTGTTCCCAAATTGGTTTGAGCGCTTCGCCAAGCACGCGCAGCGGGGTAAGCGGAATGTGAAAGGCAACGACTGGTTTGCCCTCATACTTCAAACGCACTTTCGACCACTCCTCGATAAGCTCATCGAAGGTCATGACTCTGCCGCCGCCGATTTCAAGGGTTTTGTTCATGCATTCAGGATTGCCAATGGCGGCGACATACATCTTGGCAACATCTTGTTCAGCCAGCATCTGGGTTGTGGTTTTGCCATCGCCAAGCACAGGAAAGATGTTGGTGGCTTGCACGAAGGGTTCGCCACGGTAGTAGAGCTCGTAGAAAAATCCACATGGTCGGAAGATAGTGTAGGTCAGACCGCTCTCACGAAGTTTTTCTTCGGTCATCAACTTTGCCCACACAAAGCTGTAGCCGAGAGAGTTTTTCGGAAAGAGCGTGGAAGTGAAAATAAACTGCTTAACTTGATTTTCTTTTGCGGCGGCAATGGCATTCATCTGTCCGAAGTGTTCAGCATTGCCACGCGAGGCAGCGGTGCGGTCTTGACCAGCGCTGACGCAAGAGATGACCACATCCACATCGCGCATGGCTTCTACTAAGCTAGCTTTGTCCATAATGTTGCCATATGCAACTTCGAACTCGGGTAAGCCAGCCTCAAATGCGGCTTGCAATTTTGCCTTGGATTCAGGGCGCACCAAGCCGCGCACTGCATAGCCTTTGGCTTTGAGCAGAGGCACAAGCTCTCTGCCTAATACGCCCGTGGTGCCAATGATGAGGACTCGTGTCATATGGTGCTCTCCTTCAAAGGTGTTTTTTACTGAAAACGTGAAACCAAATCTGCGGTGATGCGCCGCGGTCGGAAAGTGTGTCTATCTAACAAGCACCACACGCTACGCACCTTAGCCAGAAGTTGCTCATCGCTGGGACGCCAAATTTCTGTAAAGCGTTCGCAGGTGGCAGCGCTGGCTTTGCCAATCCAAGTTCGCGAAAGCAATTCCTGACCAAGAAAGGATGGTTTGAGGTAGTCAATCTCGTGGCGAATGACCACCCAAGTTAAATCTTCTTGCTGTTCAAGTGTGGCACGAGCGCGCCAGTGTGAGACGGCAACATCTTGCGTCCATTTGAGGTAGGCGATATTGCTGGCATGATTCTGCACATCAATATCTTCTGGTCTCACGCGAAAGCGCTGCTCAAAGACATGCACGGGTCTGGATACAGACATGATTGAAAGTCAGTTACCATTGCGCCGTGGCCATTGACGCCGCATGACTTAATCGGCGGCGACAGCCAAGACGCGCTCCAACGAGACTTTGCTTTCTTGCTCGAATTTTTCCTGCGAAAAGCGTGGCAGCATCAGGGTCGCAATGCTGAAGGCAAGAATTTCAAGTAAAAAGACCGCACCATATGCCACATTCGCACTTGCAAACGTGTGAAGCAGAACATCGCGGATGGCGCCCATGCCGAGCTCACTGGAAAAGTTGGCAAGGCTCTGCGCAGTGCCCCAAAGTCCGATGTAAAGCCCCGTGCGTCCCGCATGCATCGATATCATGAAGACGATATTGCCAACCGTGCAGCAGCCCAATCCTACACCGATGACAATCAGCCCTGTGTAAAGAAGAGCAGATTGATGCCATAGACCCGACAGAAGCAGAATAAAAAACCCAATCGCAGCAACCGTGTTGCCAAATGCGATAGCCGTCTTCAGCCCGATGCGATTGATGGCAAAACCAGTGATAAGCATAAAAAGAAGTTGCGTGCTACCCAGATACTGCCTGAACTTGGTGGTTTCGCTCACGCTTAAGCCATGCACATCGGCACCAAAAGGCTCCATGATAAGCTCATTGCCGAATGCGGCAAAAATGGAAATGAAGACATAGAAGAAAAATCCTTTGGTGAGCGGTGAGGCATTTATCAGGGCAAGCGATTGCAAAAACGTCAGCGAAGGCTCGCTTGGCTGCACCGAGTCTTGATGACGGCGCTCCAAGCCAATCGTCATAAGGGTGCCAAACAAAAAAGAAATGAGGCTGGCGTTGCGCATAGCGGCAATCAGCTTGTCATGCGTGAAATCCTTCAGCGCCTGACTCATGGCAACGGCCGTGAAAATGCCAGAGAGCACCATCAGAATCCAACTGACGGCGGCAACTTTGCTTAGCGATTTTTCACCCGCATAGTCAGCAATCAGGGCGTAGTAGGTGGTCAGTGAAGCATGGTAGCCAATGCCGAAGATGGTGAAAATCAAAATCAGAAGGGGCAAGTTAATCCAGAAATTTTGCTGTAAATCAATGGCAAGTGGCGCAATCAGCGAAAATGTGGCGCAGCAAAGTGCTAAACCGCCCAAGATGAAAGGCGTGCGCTTGTAGCCGAAAAAGTGGGTGTGGTCAGAGAGATTGCCAGCCCAAATTTTCACGCCCAATAACACCATCAGCTCACGAATGCCAATGAGCATACCCACCAAGGCGGCGGCAATGCCCAGCTCAATGGTCATCACACGGTTAAGTGTGTCGGTAAGGATAGCGTAAATGATGCCGAAGGAAATTTGAAACAGCGCAAGTCGCGCAAGGTTGAAGTAAAATACGAGCTTGTTCATAAGTTATGGTAGGCAAAGGTCATGATGTTCGTTTTTATACTTGCAAAGAAAATAAGAAACGAAAACATGCAATTCAACATTTTAGGGGATAAAAAACGGAACGCTCAAAGGTCAATTCATCTTTTTTCAGCTTTTTTTAATTTTGCATAGCAACATCATTCCTAAATGAAAAACCCTATGCGTTTAACTCGTCATTTTACAGCCTTTCTTGTGCTGTTTCTTCTTGCCGCAAGCGCGCTCTATGCGCAAAGCTCGCTCCTTCAGTCTGGTCCCATGCTGGGCTACTCGGAGATGCGTGAAGTCTTGCTCTGGGTGCAGACCAAAGCTCCGGCAAAAGTGCAGTTCAAATACTGGGATAAAGACAATCCAAAGCAAGTGTTTGAAACGGAAACGGTGCAAACCAGCAAAGAGAAAGCCTTTACGGCATCACTGATTGCCGATAGGGTGTTGCCGGGGAAAAAGTATCAATATGAACTTTACATCAACGGCAAAAAAGTCGACCGACCTTATCCGTTAGAATTCCAAACGCAAGTGTTGTGGAAATATCGCACCGACCCACCTGACTTTACGATTGCCGCAGGCAGCTGCGCCTATGTCAATGAACCAGAATTCGACCGACCGGGAAAACCCTACGGACAGGGCTATGAGATTTTCAAAGCGATTTATGAAAAGCGCCCTGACGCCATGCTCTGGCTCGGCGATAATGTGTATTTGCGCGAAGCCGATTGGAACAGTCGCACGGGCATCTACCAGCGCTATCAGCATACGCGCTCATTGCCAGAGCTGCAACCCCTGCTGGCGTCGGTGCACCACTACGCAATTTGGGACGACCACGACTTTGGACCGAACGATTGTGACGGCAGTTTTTGGAATAAAGAGCAAGCGCTTGAAGCCTTCAAATGTTTCTGGGGAAATCCCTCTTACGGCGTAGGCAACCTACGTGGAATATGCACGCAATTTTCTTGGGGCGATGCCGACTTTTTCCTCTTAGACAACCGCTACCATCGCACGCCACAAGCGCGCAAGACGGGACCGAAGACCATACTTGGCAAAGAGCAATTTGAATGGCTCATCAATGCGCTGGCGGCAAGCAAAGCCACATTCAAAGTGATTGCTATCGGTGGGCAGGTCTTAAATCCATTGGCGGTCTATGAAACGTATGCCAACTATGCCGAAGAGCGCCAACTCTTGATTGACACCATCACAAAGGAAGCGATTCCGGGCGTCATCTTCATAAGCGGAGACCGACATTTTACCGAGCTGACGATGATGCCACGCAAGGATAGCTACCCACTTTACGAACTGACTTGCTCACCCTTGACATCAGGCATTTTCACAGGGGCGCGAAAAGAAGCCAACACCCTGCGCGTAGAGGGCACGTTGGTCGAGGAGCAAAACTTTGCACTGATGAAATTTTCAGGCAAGCGAGAAGAGCGCATGCTGACTATTGCGATTTACAACAAAGAAGGCAAGGAGCTCTGGTCTCGCAGTATAAAAGCCAGCGACTTGCAAGTGCCAGTGCAAAAAGTAGAGTAACCTTAGCTGCGGCGCAGTGCCTGTGCCTTGAGAAAGTTATGCGCAAGGGCGCCATCCTGTGTGCGTGGCAGCGGAGCCGAGCAAAACTCAATTTCGCTAAGAGTGGCGTTGGCACTTAGTTCATGGCGAAGATAGTCGCGCAAAATCGAGCGCATGGTGTCGGTCGGCTTATGACCCGCTTTCAGTACCACAAAGGCTTTAATTTTCTCGCCAAGCTCTTTGTCAGGCAGACCGACGACGGCCACTTCTTCTATGGCAGGATGAGTATGCAGGACCTTCTCAATTTCCGAGAGCGCAAGGCGCTGACCGCTGATTTTGAGCACATCGTCGATTCTACCCATCACACAGTAGTAGCCATCTTCGTCATAAAAGGCGGCGTCGCCGGTGTTGAAGCAACCGGGAACATGTTTCCAATACTTGGCGTAGCGTTCTTCGTTGTTCCAAATCGTGTGCATCAGATGCGGGAGCGGGTAGCGCAAAACAAGCAAACCACTGGTGTTAGGCGGAACGGTTTTACCATCTTCAAGCGAGACAATATCCAGAACCACACCGGGCATCGGGCGACCGACTTTACCGAGCTTGACATCGGCGGCAAGAAAATCGCCAAGCACGGGAGCGGCAATTTCCGTCTGCCACCAGCTATCCAACACGCATCCGCGCTTGCCCAATACATGTTTCTGAACCCATTCGTGCGTATCGGCTTCCAAATAGCCGCCCGAGGAAGTAATCAAGCGCAAGGTAGAAAGGTCAAACTTTTTGATAACCTCTTCGCCGTGCTTCATGAGGGTTTGCAGGGTTAGGGGCGAACTGAACATGATATTGACCCCATGCCGCTCAAGCAGTCGCCAAAACGACTCAATGTTGGGGTAGTCAATGGCGCCTTCGCGCATCATTACCGTAGCGCCGTTGAGCAAAGGACCATATGTGATGAAGCTGTGACCAAGAATGCGCCCAATGTCTTCAGTGTTGAAGAAAATGTCATACTCTTTGAGGTCATACATGGCTTGTGCCATGTAGTAGGTGCCAACCATGTAGCCACCATGAACATGCACAACGCCTTTGGGGGCGCCGCTGGTGCCGCTGGTGTAGAGGATAAAAAGTGGATGATTGGCTTCGACAATTTCAGGGTTAATCCACTGAGGTTGCCTATCGATAAGTTCATGAAAGTCGACTTCGCGCTCAGAAAAAAGCTCGAGCTTAGGGTCATCGCGGCGTAGCACAATAATTTTCTCAACCGATTCAGCATTGGCAATCGCATGGTCGACAATGCCTTTGAGCGGAATGCGCTTGCCATTGCGGTAGGTTACATCGGTGCAAATCACGACTTTGGCGGCAGTATCATGCACCCGATGACGCAGCGATTGCACCCCTAAGGTAATCGGCGCACAGACATGGATAGCGCCAATGCGCGCGCAAGCTAACATGGCATAGACCGCTTCAGGTGTATTCGGCAAGCAAATCAACACACGGTCGCCTTTGCTGACGCCAAGGCTTTTGAGCGCATTTGCCGTTTGGCACACTCGCCGCAGCAACCGGTCGTAAGTAACAAGGGTTTCCTTGCCAGTTTCTGAGACCGCCAAAAGCGCAACCTTATTGCGACGATAATTGACAATGTGTCTATCCAACGCATTCAGCGTGATGTTGGTCTTGCCGCCAATGAACCAATCATGTTTGGGCGGTTCAAATGTCAGCACCTTATCCCACTTTTTTTCCCACAAAAGTTTTTCGGCAATTTCAGACCAGAACCCTTCAGGGTCGGTCAGTGCATGGCGATAGTCGGCTTCATAGTCTTGAATGAGCGCATTTCGGCGCAGAAAAAACGGGGGCGAAATTCGCCGCGATTCGTTCAAAAAAGATGTAATCTCAGGCATAGCTAAGGTAACAAGCGGTTGTTTGATTTTACACAAACATTCAATTTAGACCAGAGCGTTCAACTTCACAAAACGCCAAGAGAGGTATGCGCCAAAGCGCTGCACACACTGCGACGAAAAAGGAGAAGTATCGTAAAAACAAAGCGGCTTGCTAAATTCACTGAAGACCTTTTCGCTAACTTAAAACTGTCTCATAAGCTATGGCAGTCAAAGATGCAATTCAGAATGAGGTAGAACAGCGGCTTGCTGAAATTGAAGAGGAACTGGCGAACCTGCGTGAAGAACAGCGGCGCATTCAGGCAAAGTGGCAAGCTGAAAAAGAAGTCATCACACGCATTCGTGAGCTCAAAGAGCAAATTGAGCAAGCAAAAATTCAGGCAGAGGAATACGAACGGCAAGGCGATTTGGGCAAGGTTGCCGAAATCCGTTATGGCACCCTTGTGACGCTGCAAAAACAGCTCAATGAAGCCAAGCAAAAGATGGAAGAAATGCAAAGAAATGGCGCCATGATGAAAGAAGAAATTGGCGCTGAAGAAGTGGCTGAAGTGGTGTCAAAATGGACGGGCATTCCAGTCACCAAGATGTTGCAGTCGGAGCGCACCAAGCTCCTAAAAATGGAAGAGGAATTGCATAAGCGAGTCGTCGGACAAGATGATGCCATTCGTGCCATCAGCGAAGCGGTGCGGCGCGCCCGTGCAGGGCTCAGCGATGAGCGTCGCCCAATTGGTTCCTTCATCTTTTTGGGCACCACCGGTGTAGGAAAAACCGAATTGGCACGCAGTCTTGCCGAATATCTCTTCAACGATGAAAATGCTCTGATTCGTATCGACATGTCCGAATACATGGAACCGCATAGTGTCAGCCGTCTCATCGGTGCGCCGCCCGGCTATGTGGGCTACGACGAAGGCGGACAACTAACCGAAGCCGTGCGCCGACGCCCATTTTCAGTCATTTTGCTCGACGAAATCGAAAAAGCTCATCCCGACGTGTTCAACATCCTCCTGCAAGTCTTGGACGATGGTCGACTGACTGACAACAAAGGACATGTCGTCAATTTCAAGAACACCATCATTATCATGACAAGCAACTTGGGCGCGCACCTTATCCAAGACCAGATGCAACTGCTCAACGACAGCAACCGTCAGGAGATTATGTCGCGCCTGCGCGTGGAGCTCTTCGAGATGCTGCGCAAAAAAATGCGTCCAGAGTTTCTCAACCGCATCGATGAAATCATCGTCTTTGCGCCGCTCACACGCGATGAAATTGCCGCCATTGTAGACATCCAATTCCAGCGCATTGCCGAGATGGCAAAAAAACAAAACATCACGCTCACTTTATCGAACGAAGCCAAAGACTGGTTAGGACAACTTGGCTATGACCCTAGCTTTGGCGCGCGACCGCTCAAACGTGTCATGCAAAAGTATATCGTCAATGCACTGTCGGAAAAGATTCTCAAAGGTGAAATCACTGAAGGCGACAGTGTAGAGCTGGTCCTAAACGATAGACAACTGGAATTCAGAAAGCGCTAAATGGCGATTGCCTACATCGGTTTGGGCTCAAACTTGGGCGATAGATTCGCCTATCTGCAAACTGCGCTCCACAAGCTGAAGGGGCTGTCGCACACTACGGTCGTGGGAGTCTCACGCATCTATGAAACTCCGCCGCTGGGTGTGCGCCATCAGCCTGCTTTTCTCAACGCTGTAGCCAAGCTGCAAACCACACTGGCGCCCACAGACCTGCTCGAGCATCTGAAGGCAATTGAAAGGCAGCTGGGACGACCTGAACACTACGCACGCTGGAGCGCACGTGTGATTGACTTGGATATTTTGCTCTATGACGATTTAGTCATGCAACTAACCCACCTAACCATTCCACATCCGGAACTGACACGCCGTAAGTTTGCCATGCAACCGCTCTTAGACCTCGCCGACCCAATTCACCCGCTTCTTAAGCAGCCCATCTCCAACCTGCTCGAGCATACTGAAGACGCTTCCACTGTGGCGGCACTGCATCAAATGCTGCAGCTGTAAGACCCTGTGGTTTGGTAGAGCGAAAGCGAATGCTTAAATTTCTAACACAGTGAAACCCCGCAACCGCAACATGTAACGGTTACTGGCTGGTTACTCCGTAGCAGTATTTTCATGACCGGAGAAATAAAACTCATTTACCCTAATACACTATGAGCAAGCCTGCTTTAGATGAAAAGGCAACTTAGATGGAGCAAAGACAAAGCAACAAATGGCTGAAAATCTTACGCCTAACCCTTCAGCGCAAATACACGCTGACCTTTTCACTCATCTTTCTGGGCGTAATCATCTACCTGATTTCCTCGCTGCTAAGTGAAGAAGAACGAGATTTCGTGGTCTATGCCGACGAAAACTTCAAGACGATTTTTCTGACCATCAATGCCATGGGTGAAGAGGCAATGTCGGTGGGCTCGCGCGATAGGCTGGCACTCAAAACCGTCGTTAAAAGCATCTTTGAGTCAGAGATAAAAGGACTGGAGAAAATTTTCTTTGTGCGCTACAATCCTCAAAAAGATGAATACCGCTACTTCGTCTATCACGACAAGGCAGGGCAAGACTTTACAGACTCTCTTGTGTCAGCAGCAGAGATAGCAACAGTCAAGGAACGCGCGGCAAAATTTCAAGTCATAGAAAACGGTAAAGTATATCTGACGCAAAAGGTAGTCTATAAAACGCCAATTAAGGATGTGTTTTTAGGATATAGTCAGTTGGTGTTTTCTTACGACCACATCAGTAAAGTCATCGCCAAGCGGCGGCAAGACCACTTGACCTTAGGCATGCTCTGTTTTCTGTTGTCGCTGGTTATCATCAGTGTGGTAACAGCGCTGCTGATTCGCCGCATCAAATTGCTAAATGAGGCGACAAGAGAAGCGTCTCAAGGTAAGCTGGATACAGTGCCCGTCAAAGGCAGTGATGAAATTGCAGAACTGACGCACTCTTACAATGAGATGATTTTAGGCTTGCGAGAACGGCTACTAATGTCGCGCTATGTGTCGCAGTCAACGATAGGGTTGATTCGTCAAAAGCGCATGGAAGATATAGATTTGGGCGGCTCTCGTGAGCATTTGTGCATTTTCTTCTCGGATGTTCGCGGCTTTACAAAGTTTTCAGAGCTGCATGATGCCCAAAAAGTGGTCATTTACCTCAATCATCTGCTCAATATGCAAGTGCAACTGATTCGTGAGCACGGTGGGGATATTGATAAGTTCGTTGGTGATGAAGTGATGGCGATTTTCAAAGGGGAAGAGAAAGAGGCACGAGCCATTGAAGCGGCTATTGCCGTGCAGCGTTGCATGAGCCAGTTAGTGTCCGAAGACACACTGTTTAGCGAACTCAGAGTTGGAATTGGCATCAATACAGGTGAAGTGGTGGTCGGCAACATTGGTTCGCGTGATAGAATGGACTACACGGCTATTGGCGATGTGGTCAATACAGCGGCTCGGCTATGCGGTGCCGCAAAAGCTGGGGAGATTATCGTAACTGAAGATGTAAAAACGAAATTGCCAGAGTCCATCGCGTTAGACGGACCATTCAATTTACCTCTCAAGAATAAATCCAGTAACCTTAACCTATACAAAGTCATTTATGACCAAGTTAAGCGAAATGTGCCGCTGCATCAGGACGGCGTGGTGGCTTAGCCTTACCCTCATAGCAATTGGCTGCGGTAGCGCGCAACCGACAGCAGACGAAAAACTCAATAATCGGTTTACGCGCAACGAAAAAATCATGTATATCTACAACCGCGCTGTGGCAAATTTTGAACAAGGCAAACAAACACTCAACCCCAAACTTTTAGAGAGCGCAAAGTATGAACTCATGTTTCTGGCAGGAGAATTCAAGCACGATTCTTCCATCGCTAAGCTCAAAGAAATAGATGCATTCTATGCAGAAACCATCACGAACTACAAACAACTTATTGAGAGCACAAAGCCAAAACAAGATACCCTGCTTTTAGCCAGCTATTACAAAAGAGCACTGACACTGGCACCCGATTTTAGCGAGGCTAAAGAGTTCTTAAAAGCAAATGAGAGCACCATCAAAAGATTGCTTCAAGAAAATTTGGAAAAAGCCAGCGCCGCACTCAAAGCCAAAAACTATGCCCGCGCACAGCGCTACTACACACGCGTGCTTGCCTACGACTACGATAACATGGAAGCGCAAAACGGCTTAGCGGAAGCAACAAAATCACGTCGTCAGCTAACCCTGCAGCAAAGCGAAGTGCCAAAAACCGGAGAGCAACAAAAGACAAAAACACTATCTGACGCAGAAAAAGAACAGCTCTACCAAGCCGCAAAAGCCGCTTTCGAGGCTAAGGAATACCTCAAAGCGCGCGAGCTATGGCTCGCTATTGGCGACCGCCGCTATAAAGATGTATCCGATTACTTACAACGCACGGTCGAAAAAATCGAGACACTGGGACTTGAAGACTAAAGCTCTGGCGCAGACCTTGGCGGCAATGATAAAGACAGCAAGCACCACGACAACGGAAAAAAGTGAATAAACATAAGCTAACCTATGCCAACACAGGCAAAAAGCGCAAGGCTTCTTGATAGACCTCCTCAACTTCAATCAACTTCATGCACTCTTTTGTGCCAGTGGGGCAATCAATCCCAAGACAGTATTTGCAGTCAACCTCTTTTCGCAAAACTGAAACACGCTCCGAAGGTTCAATCCAAAGGTTATCGTAATCGCGTGCGCTCATGAGCACAACCATCGGCGTATTGGTGCAATTTCCAATGTGCATCACGCCCGTATCAACGGTGATGAAGAGTTGGCAGAGTTCAATAAGTTCTTTGAGCGTGTGAATGCTGGTTTTCCCGACAAGCGAAATCGCACGAGGAGAATTGAGTTCCGAAAGAATCGCATCAACCTGATGGCGTTCTCGTTCCGCCCCACTGAAAAACAAGATGACATTCGGATTTTCAAGCAGTCGTCTGGAAAGAGCAACCCAATTTTCCTTGAACCAATGTTTTGACGAGAAATTACTTCCTTGATGCATCATAATCGGAATCGATGAGGACGAGCAATGCGTGCGCAAAAGCTCTTGTGCCTGTGCTTTGTCGCGCTCCGTCGTTGGGAGCCACAGATGCGTTGAAGATACCGGAATGCCTGCAAATTCAAGAAGTTGTTTGTTACAATAAACTTTGAAGGCAGTTCCATTGCAACTCGACGAGCATGGAATCGCAGGAACAACATTGTTCAGAAATCCCCTTGAATTAACATCATATCCTAAACGATAGGTTGCGCCCGTGAAGAACGCAATGATGGGATATTTGAGAGCCGTTTCTTCGGCATCGAGAATCGCTAAATCGTAACGCTCGCGCCGAATTTCCTTTAGCAACTTGAACAAAAGAGATAACTTCTTTTCGCCTTTTCCCCAAAACCAGAACTTATCGACATAAAATCGCCGAATGTGTGGCATGTTCTTGCAAACTTCGTAGCTGACGCTATTGCAAAGCACATCAATCTCCAATTGCTTACCGTAGCGTTCTAACAAGGCTTTAGCGCAAGGCGTGAAGACCAGCGTATCGCCAAGCTGCTGTAAGTGAATGAGCAAAATTTTCTTAATCTTGCCTGCTTCAATTTGCTTAGCAATAAAATGGGGCTCTCTGTAACGCTTGACTCTGAATACAATTGAGCCAATGCGGGAAAAAAGCGTAAAAAGAATGCGCATTTCGAGAAGCAATCCGTTAAGTGAAAAAACACAAGGTTAGTTCAACCCCCCAAGCTGCAAGTTAAGTCAAGTACAAAGAAGCAAAAATCCTCACAGTGTCCAAAGCGGAACAGCACGCCAAGTAAAAACGAGACGCTGAAACTTGACGGCTAAAGTTCTGGCGCAGACTTGGTGGTGATGACAAAGACAGCAAGCACCATAAGCGCTGCGGCGACCAACATCTGTCCCGTGATAGGTTCGCGCCCGATGCCCCAGCCCAAAAATACAGCTATCACAGGATTCACATAAGCGTAAGTGGCAACACGACTGGGCGGCGCAACACGCGCCAGCCAATTGTAAGCAGTATAAGCCACAATAGAACCGAAGATGATGAGATAGCCTAAAGCAACCCACGACGACCAAGCAACATGCGTCAGCGAAAACTGTGACCACTCGCCACGCATCGTGCCCACAGTAAGTTGCAAAAGTCCGCCAACCAGCATTTGCATAGAGGTGGCTTGAAGGGCGGAAGACGGCCACGACGCGCGCCTGACATAGAGTGACCCGATTGCCCAAGCCAGTGTCGCAGCAATCACGGCGGCAACACCAGCGTAATCTATGTGGAGTCCTTCGGAAAAAAGTCCATTGCCAACCAACAGGATAGCACCCAAGGTGCCGACAAAAAGCCCGAACCAAATGGCGGTGCTGGGCGTCTCGCCGCCCAGAGCCAGCCACTGAAGCAGAACAATCCAGAGCGGTTCAGTGGTAATGAGCAATGCCGCAACGCTCGAGGAAATGTGTTGCTCTGCCCACACCACACAGCCATTGCCAATAAAAAGCATCAAAGTGCCAAGCACAATGGCGCTGCGCCAATGCTCCGCTGACGGTGCTGGATGACGCCACGACGTGAGAAGATAGACCAGCGTGCCTGCCGTCAGAAAACGCAGTCCGCCCATGAGAAAAGGCGGAATCGTGGAAATGGCGAAACGAATGGCAAGGTAAGTTGAGCCCCAGATGAGATAGACGGCAAGAAACGCCAAAATCAAAAGGACAGGATGAGCTGTAGTGCGCGTTGATGTAACAGCCATGAAAGTTTTTTGAACGGTTTACGGCAAGAAACATCAACGCGCCACAGAGAATTTCGTTACTTGCTCTTCTTTTTGCCTTTCGCTTTTTTGGCAGGTTTTGCAGACTTGCCCTTGCTTGGAGCTGACTTGCCACCGCCGGTCTTAGCCAGTTGCATCAGCTCGCTAAGGTCTGGCGTAAGGATGATTTCGATGCGACGATTTTTGGCTCGGGCTTCAGGCGTGTTACGGGCGTCAGCCGGATAATGCTCCCCTCGCCCAGCAGCAATAACACGCTTCGGGTTCACTTTGCCCACTTCCGTAAGGTAGCGGACAACTTCGGTGGCGCGTAAGACGCTTAAATCCCAGTTGTCCTTCACATTCTCAAGTTTCGTGATGGGCGTTGTGTCCGTATGCCCCTCGACTTGAATGGTAAGGTCGGGATTTTCATTCAAGACACTGGCAAGTTTATCCAGAGCTCTTTTGCCCTTTTCATCAATCGTGGTGCTACCCAGTGGAAAGACAAGTTTGTTGGAAAGCGAGACATAGACATTATCGCCTTTTATGTAGACATCCAGTCCGCTATCCTTGAAGCTAAAGAGGGCGGAGTTCAGGGTATTCTGAAGTTTTTGAAGTTTGGCATCGCGTGCAGCAAGCTGCTTTTCTAATGCACTGGCGCGCTGCTCAAGGTCGGCTAAGTTCTTTTGAGCTTCCTCTTGCAGTTTCTTTTCTCGCTGTTCGGCGGCGGCAAGGCGAGTTTGAAGGTCAGCCGAATCGCGCCGCAAAGCGGCATTTTGGGTTTCTAATGCACGGATTTGGGCGGTCAGAGAATCCTGCATTTTCTTTTTATCGCGTTCCAAGGCATCGACGGCTTCCTGCGAGACGCCACAGGCCATCAAAAGTGTAGAAAGGGCAACAGAAACGGTCAGCAGAAATGAAGTGTGTTTATGCATCGGTGATGAAGTTAGGTTAATGAAAACAGTTGCTTGAAAAGCAAGACAAAGATACGGCATACCGAAGCAACGAAAAGCTCAGCGATTAAAGCCTGTGAGATACATCACGCTTGCAGAAAGCGGCGCCGAAACTCTATTTTGCAAGAATAAACTCAAAACCAGAAGCGCAATGAAAAAACTTGTCATCTACATACTCTTCTCCCTTTGCATCACACCGACTTTGATGGCGCAAGCCAAAAAACCACTAACACACGAGGTCTATGATAGTTGGAAAAGCATCTCTGGCAGCACGATTTCAAACACGGGAAAGTATGCAGCATACTCGCTGACTCCGCAGGAAGGCGATGCAACCCTGATGATTCATGCGTTGCCGAGCAAAGACGCACAAGCCATTCCAAGGGGCGAAGAGGCACGTTTTTCAGAAGATGAAGCATTTCTGGTCTTCAAAATCAAGCCGCCGCTCGATAGCGTCAAGGCGCAAAAGCGCCGCAAAGTGCGCGCCGAAAATTTGCCCAAAGACTCCTTGGGAATCTATAACTTGCAAAGCGGAGCACTGACCAAAATCCCACGCGTCAAATCCTTCAAAATGCCTGAAAAGGCTGGCGGATGGCTGGCGTATCAGCATGAAAAGAAACAGCCTGCAGCGCGTGATACCTCAGCCTCCAAAAGCCGCCGACGCAAAGAAGAAAGCGATTCTTTAGGCACAGAACTTGTTTTGCTCAATCTCAAAACTGGCAAGGAAAGAAAATTCCCATTCGTAACCGAGTATGAATTTTCCAAAAATGGCAAGCGCTTCATGTTTGCCACTTCAGGCGATGATTCCACCTTTGAGGCAGGCGTCTATCTTCTCCATTTGGAAACGGAACAAATGCAACCGCTCTGGCGCGCCAAAGGACGATACAAACGACTGGCATTTGATGAAGCTGGCGAACAGGCAGCATTTCTGGCAGATTTGGACACCAGCAAATCTCGCCTGCGAGCATTTGCACTCTACTACTGGAAACTTGGCACCGACGCAGCTACCAAACTGCTCGATACCCTTCACGCCGCTGTGCCAAAAGGCATGCTGGTCAGCGAGTTTTACACACCCCTATTTTCAAAGGATGGAAAAAAACTCTACTACGGCATATCGGAAAAACCGCTGCTGCCTGACACCACTAAACTCCCCGAAGAAATCGTCAGCGTCGACATCTGGCACTGGCGCGACAACGACCTGCAACCTGAACAACTTCGAAATCTCAACCGTGAGCGCGAGCGCTACTATCTGGGAGTGATACACTTGGAAGAAAAACGCGCCGTGCAACTGGCAACCAAAGACATGGCAAATGTCATACTCAGTGAAGAAGGCAACGCCGATTGGGCACTTGGACTATCCGACAACAAATACGAATACCTCAAAGCATGGGAAGGCGCACCAGTGCGAAACGACATCTATGCAGTCAATCTAAAAGAGGGCACGCGCAAACTCATACGCGAAAATGAACGTGCCTTTGGCATTTATCTTTCTCCATCTGCAAAATATGTGCTCTGGTATTCTGCACCGCAAGGCGCATGGCTAACCTACAACCTTGAGAGCGGCGAGACAGCAAACCTGACAGAAAAAATCAAAAATCCCTTTACCAATGAACTGCACGACACGCCAAATCCGCCCGAACCCTACGGCTTCGCTGGTTGGATTGAGGGCGAGACCGCACTACTGATTTACGACCGCTACGACCTCTGGCGATTTGATGCCACCGCCAAAACCCCACCACAACGGCTGACCAACGGACGAGAACAAAAAATTCGATTTCGCTACATCAAGCTCAATCATGAAGAGCGCACCATCAACCCAAATGCACCAATGATTTTACAAGCCTTCGATGAGAGCACAAAAGCGTCAGGCTACTACAAATTCACCATCGCTGAAGGTGGCGCGCCGAAAAAACTCATTATGGGCGACTATGCTGTGCTTGACCTTATCAAAGCCAAACAAAGCGATGCCGTGCTGTTCCGAAAAATGACCGTCTCGGAATTTCCGAATCTGCACGCCACAACCCTTGCATTTGATAACATCGTGCAAATTTCAGATGCAAACCCGCAGCAAAAACTCTACAATTGGGCAACCGTTGAACTGGTCAAATGGAAATCTTTTTCAGGCGAGATGTTAGAAGGTTTGCTCTACAAGCCGGAAGACTTTGACCCGAAGAAAAAATATCCGATGATTGTCTATTACTATGAGCGCAATAGCGATGGTTTGCATCTTTACACGCCGCCTGCGCCAAGCCGCTCCACAGTCAATCGCACCATGTATCCAAGCAATGGCTATTTGCTTTTCATTCCTGACATTACCTACAAAATTGGTTACCCGGGACAGAGTGCATACGAGGATGTGGTCTCAGGCGTGCAGGCGCTCTTAAAACGCGGTTACATTGATGAAAAACGATTAGGCTTGCAGGGACAAAGTTGGGGCGGCTATCAGACAGCGTATCTTATTACACGCACAAAGAAAATGTTTGCGGCCGCGATGGCTGGTGCACCTGTGGCAAACATGACGAGTGCCTACGGCGGTATTCGCTGGGAGTCGGGACTGAGCCGAATGTTTCAGTATGAAAAAGCGCAAAGCCGCATCGGCGCCTCGCTCTGGGAAAAAACCAAACTCTACCTTGAAAACTCCCCACTGTTCAGCGCCGACAAAATTGAAACCCCACTGCTCATCATGCACAACGATGCCGATGGTGCCGTGCCATGGTATCAAGGTATCGAGCTGTTCATGGCACTCAAACGCTTGGGCAAACCTGTGTGGATGCTCAACTACAACGGCGAAGCACACAACCTCACGCAACGCAAAAACATGAAAGACCTCTCAATTCGCATGCAGCAATTTTTTGACCACTATCTCAAAGGCGCACCAATGCCGCGATGGATGAAAGAAGGCGTGCCCGCTATCGAGAAAACTATCAACATGGGCTATGAATTTGCAAACTAATACAGCCAAAAAATGACGGCTCAAAGAAAGCTCAAAGAAAATTTTTCTTACAGAGCATTTCTGGCTTTTAAGCAAACACTATGAATGAATCTAAACTGCGTGGATTTTTACTCGGCGCGCTTATCGGCGACGCACTCGGATTGCCCGTGCATAAGAGACCGCATCACATCATCCGCATGTATTTCAAAGGCATCAAGGACTACACAGATGAATACTACAGCACAGGCTCGCCGACGGGACTGCGAGCAGGACAAAATTCCATAGATGCACGACCGATTCTGCAAGCGCTGCCGCACACAGACGATGCAGCAATCGAAACCTTTACCGAAAAGTTTTTCCAAGTGCAACCCGATACCGCTGTGCAGCTATGCAAATTTTTCAAAATGATAAAAGCTGCAACGCCGCCGCTACTGCCGCAGCAAATACTGGCTGAACTCTTCGAGGCGCACGAGCAGCAGAAAATTTTGTCAGCAATGAGCTTTTTCCCAAACGATATGGTCATAGAGTTTGATGAAGCGATGGATGAACCGAATGCGGTGCGGTTTGCGCTGGCAATGTTCTTGCGCTCGCATGATGATTTTGAAACCACGGTGCTTTCCACAGTCAATATGGGTGGATGGGCAAGGCTGACGGGCGCAATTGTCGGTGGGGCTATGGGATTGCTGCATGGTCATGAAGCGATTCCCAAGCATCTGGTTCAAGGCTTAGAGCATTCGCTGGAGATTGTAGAGAAAATCGAGACCGTATTTGGCTCATCGTAAGTGATGTAGCAGTTGTTGGATAAATGGGTTCATGGTGCGCTCGCGACCGATAGTCGTCGGCTCGCCGTGTCCGGGATAGACGCGCACATCATCGGGCAAAGTCATCAAGCGTGCAAGCGAGCGTGTCAGGGCATAGAGGTCGCCATCGACGAAGTCCCACCTGCCAACCGAATCCTTGAAGAGCGTATCGCCAGAAAAAAGCACTTTGTGATGCGGTTCATAGAAGCAAACACTGCCGAGCGTGTGTCCCGGTGTGTAGAGCACTTCAAACTCCAGCGAGCCAACTCGGAGTCGGTCACCATCTTTGAGATAGGTGCTGGCGCGTGTCGGCGTAATCGGAAAAGGAATTGGGAAAGGTTCTTTGTATGGCTCGGTCAGTCGCCATTCATCACTGGGGTGGATAAGAATTGGGGCTTGTGTGGCGCGTTGGAGCGGATAGTTATCAGCGGAGTGGTCGAAATGACCATGCGTGTTGAGGATGTATTCAATGCGAAAGCGCCGTATATGAGCTTCCTGCAAAATGAGAGGCGTAGAACTATATGAGCAATCAATCACACAGGCGGAAGAAACGCCTTGCGCACCTGGCACGGCATCACTGACAAGGTATGCAAAGGTGTAGAGCGGTCCGCACTCAAATCCCTTAACGAACATGCTGAAAAAAGTTGAAGCAACTGCAAATTTACGGGCTGTATGTCTCAAAACTAAAATTCCTTGATAACCAAATGAAAGTGTGGCTTTTTCTATGGCTGTGCTTAATACTGCCTTTCGAGCGTAGCACGATAGATGAACGCGAGGCAATTCTTGCTGTGCTGAGGGCGCAGGTTGCCGATTGGAACAAGGGCGATGTGCGTGCCTTTATGCAAGGCTATAAAAAGTCTGACTCGACGAAGTTCATTTCTGCAAAAGGCATCGAGCAAGGTTATGAGAAAATTCTGCAGCGGTATCTGCGCCGCTATCCAGATAAGGCGGCAATGGGCACGCTGAACTTCGAGGGGCTAAGCGTGATGCTACTATCCGAAAACTATGCCGTAGTCAATGGGCAGTTTATTCTCAAACGCCGTGCTGCCAGTGGCAACGAAGAAACATTGAGCGGATACTTTACGCTACTCTTTGAAAAAACACCTGAAGGCTGGAAAATTATTCTAGACCATACCTCATGAGTGCATCAAATACCGCCAGCATCCATGCGCTGGATACCTCGCTCTGGCTCCCAATGACAAGGAAAAAATGATGATGAAGCATGATGAAAAAAGGCTGCTCTGCAGCAGTCTGACCCACCGAACCTCCTCACGCGCGCATTTTGAGTATCTCGCTCAGTTTCTTAAACAATGCCTCTGCATCATATGGCTTGACGAGCACGCCATTGGCTCCACTTTCCACCACCTTCTGCACCATCTCATCCTCCGCATACCCCGTGGCAATGAGAATCGGCATTCTTGGAAAAAGCGCACGAATCTCCGCAAACGCTCTCGCCCCATCCATCTTCGGCATGTTCATATCCAGCACCACTGCATCCACACGCACCTGCTCCGCTTGTAAGCGCTTGAGCACCTCGATTGCCTCCGCACCATTGCATGCTTCACATACCGCATAGCCCGCCTCCGTCAGTTGCTCCGTGAGCAACTCTCGGAGCATGTCTTCATCGTCGACAATCAAAACTCTTTTGTTATTCATCAGCTTTTGGTTAATGTAGGTTCCCGTAACGCCATTTTCCGTTTGGCTTTCTAACAGTTCGGGAAAATACAGCTCGAAGGTTGTACCTTTTCCAACTTCCGATTCTACATGCACTGCGCCATGATGATTTTGCATAATCCCATACACCATCGCTAATCCTAACCCTGTGCCTTTGCCAATTTCTTTCGTCGTGAAAAATGGCTCAAAAATTTTCTTCTGAATGTCCTTCGGAATGCCAATGCCTGAATCTGAAACCGCAAGGCAAAGATACGGCTGATTGGGCAACAAATGCGTATTTATCGTTTTGATTTCCTCACGCACGCCTGAACACCACGAAAAGCGTAAGATGCCCGATTGCTTTTTTTCCAATGTGGGCATCATCGCATCAATCGCATTGACGGCAAGGTTCAAAATCACTTGTTCAAGTTGGGTTCTATCGCCCATCACTTTTGTTGGTACGCTTGCTGGCTCAACGACTACCTCGATGCGCTTATCAATGGTATGCTCTAACATTTCTACCACGTTGCGCACACAATCTTGAAGGTCAACGGCAGTAACTTCATACTTGCCTTGTCGGGCGAAGCCTAAGAGTTGTTGGGTGAGCGCACTGGCGCGTTCCGAAACGGCTTTGATGCGTGAGAGATATTTCAAGACTTTCTCATCGCTCGTTTTTTCGGTTGCCATTTTCACATTGCCTAAAATTGCCGCTAAAATGTTGTTGAAGTCGTGCGCAATGCCGCCCGCCAATCTGCCAATGGATTCCATTTTCTGCAGGTGTTGGAGCTGTTCGTAAAGCCGCTGACGCTCTTGCTGATAGTGCTTTTGCTCGGTGAGGTCACGGTTGATGGAAACCATTCCGATGATGTCGCCTTTTTCATCGCGGAGATAGGAAACACAGGCTTCGACAATCACTTCAGTGCCGTCTTTGCGCTTTTGAATCACTTCGCCAACCCATTTGCCCGCAGTTCTCAGGACATCTAATACGGTTTCATCATTTACATCGCCCAAATATCTGTATTTCAAAACTTGATAAATAGGCTTTCCAAGCACTTCGGCGGCAGTCCAGCCGTAGAGTTTTTCAGCGGCAGTGTTCCAAGCCGTGATGCAATACTCGTTATCGACTGCCACGACAGCGTCCGAGACATTCTCTAGCAGTTGGGCTTGGTAGCGCAGTTGGCGTTCAATTTGCTTACGCTCGGTAAGGTCGCGTTTGATGCCAACTGCTCCGATGATTTCGCCTTTTTCGTTACGGAGCGGGGAAATGCAGGCCTCGACAATCACTTCGGTGCCGTCTTTCCGCTTATCCACAACTTCACCTACCCATTTACCAGTTTTTGAAATAGCTTCTGACACAGTCTCTTCGCTTTCGCCGTTCAGGTGCCTGAACTGCGTGACTTGGAAAAGATGTTTTCCAAGCACTTCGGTGGCTTTCCAGCCGTAGAGGTTCTCGGCGGCACTGTTCCAAGCCGTGATGTGATACTCGTTATCGACTGCCACGACAGCATCCGAGACATTCTCTAGCAGTTGGGCTTGGTAGCGCAGTTGGCGTTCAATGAGCTTGCGCTCGGTGATGTCCGTAACAGCGGTAACTCTGAATTTCCGACCGTCGTCTAAGACAAGCCGTGCGACATTGACAGCCACATCGCGCAACGTGCCGTTCTTGTGCAAGAGTTGCCACTCGCCCGACATCTCGTTCAGCGTTTCTTCCATATACTCGCGATGCAACCGCAGCGCATCTTCTCGCAGTTCAGGTGGTAGGACTTTCGTGAAGACTTCGCCAACAAGCTCCTCCTGCGTGTAGCCGTCGATTTTGAAGTGTGCAGGATTTGCGGCAACCACAACGCCGTCAGAATCGGTAATGCACAAACCCACACTTGCAACATTAAACACAGCGGCAAGCAAGGCCTGAGCATCACTGGCAGATTTGAGGGCAGATTTTTCTTGGCTCACATCGGTTACAATCCCAATGCTTCCCAAGTAATTTTTATCGCGGTCAAAGATGGGTGAAGCATGCACGCGCACCGTTTTGGTTTTGCCACCTGCCACTTCAATTTCCAAGTCATAAACACTGGACTTTCCAGATAACCGTCTTTCGCGCTCTTTTTCGAGCAAGGCTTTTTGCTGTTCGTATGTTTGTTTGGGCAGAGCCTCTTCAACCCGCTTTCCGATGATGCTTTCTTTCGGGAGTTCTAACAGGTCGCAAAATTTTTTGTTCGCGTAAATCACCTCGCCATTCGCGTGTTTGATGCCAATCGCAACATCGAGTTGCTCGAGCGAGAGTTGCCACAGCAGTTCAGGCGATACATTGGAAAGCAGAGACGAAAGACGGTGATGTGCGTTTTGCGGCAAGATGTCAGTAAATTCTTGTTGTCTCATAGTTAGCATTACAGTTATTGAGCCATACTGCCTCCTTTGGTAAAGTCCGACAGAAGTAAGCGCAGGAATGTGGTTTTTCGTTTCAAGGTATGCTTTTTTCTTTGGTTTTTCAAGTTTGCTTGGTTGGGGTGCTATAGATTGTTATGCTGAACGAAGTGGAGCATCCATGCTGGATTTTTCGCTCTGGCTCGCAATGACAGAAAAAAGCGTGCGAACGACACGAAAAGGTGCGCGGAATGGCAAGGAAAAGTGCAGAACAGTGCAACAAAGCCGACACATTCATTTGTCAGCACCACTTAAGAGCAGGCGTGCAAGTTTTGGCATTTCTGCAGCGGCGCTACCTTGATAGACTGTAAAACCATGAAGCAAGCTCATGGCAGGATTGGGGTCGACGAAAAACTTTTTTGGTGTGTCGGCAAAAAGTGTAAGCAATCCTGCGGCGGGATAGACTTGCGCCGAAGTGCCAATGCCGATGAACACCTCTGCTGTGGCGATGAGTTCTTCTAAATAGTCGTGGCGCATATCGACGGCTTCACCGAACCAGACCACGTCGGGGCGCAGTTGTCCGCCGCACTTTGGGCAGCGGTCGCCCCACTGAATCGGCTCTGTAATCGGCGATTTGAAGGTGCAGCGGAATCGTGGGTCGCCGTCGGCGAAAATGTCGTAGTGCCATTCGCATTTTTGCATATCGGCGCGTCCGTGCAGGTGCCAGACGTGCTGGCAGCCAGCTTGTTCCAAAAGGCTATCGATGTTCTGCGTGATGTTGATGACCTCATATTTTTGCTCTAAGCTGGCAATGGCATAATGCGCCGCGTTCGGCTGACATGCTTTGTATTTTCTGAAGCGCTCGGCGTAAAAATCCAATACCAGCTTGGGATTGCGCTGCCAGCCTTCGGGCGAGGCGACATCCTCGATGCGAAAATTTTCCCATAAGCCGCCGCTATCACGAAAAGTAGGAATTCCGCTTTCGGCTGAAAGCCCAGCCCCACTAAAACTGACAATCCTTGATTTCATGGCTATATCAGATGGTCGATTTGGTCGATTTTGAAAAAGGGCGACAAAGCGGCACATCCAATGTGGAGCATTGCCGCCCCGACAGAGCAAATTTACGCCTAAATGAGGAGCTTAACGCATTTGAGAAAAACAAGATAGCGACGCATCGGCAGGGTGCGTTAAAGAGCCTGCCAGAAGAGCCAAAAGAGAAGTGTTGCGGCAAACAGTGGGCAAAAAAGCAGGCAAAGGTCAGGGCGCTGTGGCACGGAAGGCAAAACTTAGCTTGATGCTTGAAATGAATTTCGCTAAATTTTCTTGTGAAAACAGGGTGAAGTTCAGAAGTTCAGGCAATACATCACAAGTGCAGTCTTTGGGATAACTTCCTAATTTTGGTCAAAGATGGGTTTTTTATTCTACATCACGGACTTTTGGTATTGGCGCTGGCGGGAGGTGCTATCGCGAATCCCGGGCTCGATGCGCCAGCAGAACTTTCTGCAAACATACTACGTGAATTTTTATTTCGTCATTACAGATGTTCCGCTGCTGCGGCGGCTGGGATGGATGATTGAGCAACTGGCTTAAGCACTTTACTGCAGACGATGATGCAGCTCTTGACAAAACGATGCAAGCTCTACTATGAAGATAGTGCAGAGCGTTTCCCAGAGCACCATAGCAAGCCCGCGGTGCTCTTCATCAACGGCTGGGCGCTTTCAGGGCGATATTGGCAACCGACGGTCGATGAACTGATTCACGATTGCCGCTGCGTAACCTTCGACCAAGCGGGCACGGGACGCACGGAATTTCATGAAGTCAAACCGCCATTTACGATTGAAGGATTTGCCGAAGAAGCCTGCGACCTGATTGAACATCTGCATCTTGGCGTGGATGCACCGCTGCACATCGTGGGGCATTCTATGGGAGGGATGGTTGCAGCAGAAGTGTTTCATCGGCAGCGTGCCCGTGCGACCACGCTGACCATTATTGCCTGCGGCATTTTTGAATACCGCGCGGTGGAATTGCGCTTACAGATGAAAATGCTGAGCGCCTTTATCCATGCGACCATGAAAGCCAAGAAATTGTTCAAACTGGCACCGCTCAAACAAGCCTTTGTCGCCAAAGCCACGGCACGCCCGATACCAAAGCAGTATGAGGACATTCTAATTGAAGATTTCCTGACCGTAGATGACGAAGCTGCAGTAGCCGTCGGCACATTCTCTTTGCGCCCTGAAATTTCGCTTGCCTACATTGAAAATCTGCTCTCGGTCGAAGCGCCAATGTGCCTAATCGTTGGCGACAAGGACAAAACCATCCCACCCATTGGCATGAGCATCCTCTTTGAGCGGCGCAAAGCTGTATCAAAAGCGCCGACAACATTTGTGCGATTCCCAACGCTTGGGCACTTGCCCATGCTGGAAGATACACCGGCATTTGCTGCAGTCATGCGCCAATACGTCCTGAATCCAACACAGGCAACTGCACAGACCAGCAGTTTTCAAAGCATCTGAAAAGCTGTAACTTGAATGGCGATAAACAGAGAGAGAAAAAAAGATGTTGGTCTTCTTGTTTTCTAAGATTAACGCTAACTGAAAGCAAGTTTCTCGGTAAGATTCTGGCTCATTTAGAGCATCTGTATCCTGTATGAGTATGAGTTCTACAACGTTTGAATCGCTCCCAGCACTGTCAGAAGATGCCAAAGCCATACTGCAACTGGAAGTTCAGCGTGCGGGCATAGATGAAGAGCGGTTGCGCAAAATTCAAATTGCACTGCAAAATGTCAACCGCGACGGCTGGCGCTTGGATGTGCGCGCCATTCCACGCCTGATGAAACCTGTAACATGGTTTCCGCCGATGTGGGCATTTCTATGCGGAGCGGTGGCAACTGGGGCAGACCTGATTGAAAACTGGCATATTGTGCTGGCAGGATTGATTCTTGCCGGTCCACTGATGTGCGCCATGTCGCAGACGATGAACGACTATTTCGACCGCGAAGTCGATGCCATCAATGAACCTGACCGTCCCATTCCATCTGGACTGATTTCAAAATCGGCAAGTTGGATGGTTACGCTAACCCTGATTGGACTGGCATTCCTCATCTCCTACTGGATTCATCCATATGTGCTACTGATTTCTGTCATCAGTGTGCTCATGTCGTTTGTGTATTCAGGACCGCCGCTGCGAGCCAAAAACAATGGCTGGTTTGGAAACTTGGTTGTGGGCTTGGCTTACGAAGGTGTGGCATGGCTCACGGGTAGCTTTTCCTTGACGAAGGGCATCCCACATGCTGAATCATTGGCGCTGGCACTGATTTTTTCACTTGGGGCACACGGCATCATGACACTCAACGACTTTAAGTCCGTAGTGGGCGATAAAATTCGCAATGTCAAATCTATTCCAGTTCAACTTGGTGAAAAGCGTGCCGCACTGCTGGCATGCGCGGTGATGAACGCCGCACAGGTGACGGCAATTGCCATTCTTTTTGCCAAAACGCAATACATTGCGGCCGTGATTGCCTTGGTGCTGCTGTTCATCCAGCAACCCATGCAAAGCCTCTTGATTCGTGAGCCAAAAGAGCGTGCTATTTGGTATAATTCCTTTGGTACCTTGCTCTATGTGCTTTCTATGATGGTGGGTGCGATTGGGGTTCGTCCGTAGCTGTGCTTGAAGCAGAAAGCAATCGCTTGACCACCGTAGCCGTGCGCTCGGCGGCTTCTGCCACTTCTGTAGCAGTGTTAAACTTCGAAAACGAAACCCGGACACTGGCTCGTGCCTCTTGCTCGCTTTTGCCCAAGGCAAGAAGAACATGCGAGGGTTTCTCCGTTCCACTGGTGCAGGCACTGCCGCTGGAGACCGCTACGCCAGAGGCATCTAACGCCAAAATCAACACATCTGCTGCCATCTTGCGTGCCTCATCCAGTGCAAAAGTCAAATTCAAAATGTGAGGTAGCGCGTGAGTAGCATGTCCATTAACTTCAAAGTCTATGCGATGTTGCTCCAAGCGGCTAAGGAAAGTCTCTCGCAGGATTTGAATGTGTGAAGCAGTGTCGGCGGCTGATTCGGTGGCTAACTGTAAGGCTTCGGCGAGCATAAAGGCAAAAGCATAATTTTCTGTGCCCGCGCGACGGTTGCGCTCATGACTGCCGCCGTGTAGTAGCGGCTCAATTGGAATGCCCTGACGGAGGTAAAGCACCCCAACCCCCTTCGGTCCATGAAACTTGTGTCCCGAAATTGCCAGCATATCCACGCCCCATGCTTTGGCGTGAATGGGCAGTTTCCCAGCGGTTTGCACGGCATCGGTGTGGAAGAATGCGCCATACTCTTTGCAAAGATGCGCAATGTCTTCTATGGGATTGATGTTGCCAAGTTCGTTATTGGCGTGCATGATGGAAACCAGTGTGGCGGTTTGGCTATCGCTGTGGCGCAGCATGCTTTTCAGACTTTCCAGATTGAGCGTGCCGCGCCGGTCGTGTTCCACAAAGAGTAGCGGCGTGCCGAAAAACTTTTTAATCCACGCCAAGCTCTCCAGCACAGCCTTATGCTCCAACTGCGAACTGATAATGCGGAAGGGACGCTTGGCTTGCGCCATGGCAAAGGCAAACCCTTTGAGGGCAAAATTGTTGGCTTCCGTGCCGCCTGATGTGAAGAAAATTTCAGAAGGAGATGCGCCTAAGAGCGTGGCAACGCGCTCACGAGACTCTTCCAAAATGTTTTTGGTAAACTGCCCAAAAGCGTGGATTGAAGCGGCGTTGCCAAAGTGTGTGGTAAAATAAGGCTGTGCTTTTTCCCAAACTTGTGGCGCTAAAGCCGTGGTAGAGGCGTTATCAAGATAAACATGCTTCATGATGAGCAGAGTGGCAAGATTTGTGTATTTAACATCGGTAATTGCGGCAATCGTTCAGAGCAAACTTAAAATCGCACTTGCAATTTGGCATGCGGCACTAATGCACCTGTGATAGGGTCAGGTCGCATCTCCATTGTGGTTGTGAAACGCCGATTGTATTCATTTGTGGCTAACACGGCATCCACGACGCTAAGAATGTGATTAAGAATGATGAAATACGATACCGTCGTGGCGCGGTTCAAAATATCGTTGAATTCTTGGCGACGAATGCCGTAGTTCAAAAAGTGCTGACTGGCGGGCGGAAAGCTGTTGCTAAGCTGGCGCATGTCGAAGTCATCCCACCCAATTGCGTATTCACTGTATTTGCCGATAAGCTCATAGTATTGCTGCGACCCAAACGGCGAAAGCGTGTGCGAGAAGGTTACGCCTGTAGCAAAGACAGCTTGTCGCTCAAAAGCATTGAGAAAGCGGTAGTCATGATTGCGAATCTCATTGAGTCGAGAAGCCGAGCTGAGCTCTTGGGAAAGGGTGCGCAATTGCGCATTAGGATGCTCACGGAAAATTTGCGCTAGGCGACTGGCATAGCGCACGGCACTCCACCGCGAAAGTCCATCGTTGAGCTCAGAGGGCGAATCGGCGAAGGCTTTGTATTCCAGCGCGGCACGATTGCCACGGTCAAGAAATTGCAGGTGAAGTGCCCAGAGCACAACTTCCAGCGCTAAAAACAGTCCAGCGCGTAGGTAACTTTCCGCATAAAATTCACCTGCCCCAGGCAAAATAGCGGAAAACGCCCCAGCCAGCACAGGCGAACGCTGACCCCTGACAGGAGGAACACTGCGTGTCTCATCAAGCTGATGATGTAGAGCGTAAATATGCTCGCCTTGCAATTGGCGCTGAAAGCGAAGCTCGGCGTGGTAGCAGGCGTGCAGCGTGGAATCATCAAACACCTTCAAATGCAGGCACACTTGCGCAAAAATTTCACCTGCTGAAAACGACAAGATACACAGCAGGCAAAGCGCAACCACGTTTGCTGAAAACTTGAAAAACATTGTGATAGAAGTTCAAATTTTTTGAAAAGGGCTAACTGCAAAAAATAAAAAATGCTCATGCAAGGCAAGACCGCTCATGAGGCAAAGAAGAAGCCAGCCGAAAAGAGTAGAACAAAAAGAACAGACGGGCAAACACAAATGGGCAAGTCTGCACGCAGTGGTAGCCCGACCAAGTAACCTTAGAGCACCGCTGCCACAACACCGCCAATCGAGAATGCCAAAATCCAACTGCCAAACCAAATGGTCATGGCTTCACGTAGTCCGCGCTCTTTGAGCAACACCATCAAGCTGGCAATGCAAGGCACAAACAAGGTGATAACGGTAAGCGAGACAACAATTTGCTTTGGCGAAAGAGCAAGTTCATAGAGACCTGCCGCGCCAAAATCGCGGCGCACCATGCCCATCACAAACGAGCGTGCCGCATCGGCAGGCAGCCCAAGCCAGTTGGTGGTAATCGGTTCAAAAAGCCGAATCCAAACATCAAGAAGCCCAGTTACTTGCATCGTGGAAATGAGCAGCGCGCCAACAAAAAACCATGGCGAAGCTTCTTTCATGAAACTAAGCGTTTTAATCCAAGTTTTTTTGGCAACGTTATCAAGACGTGGAAGGCGCATGGGCGGCAAATCAATGAGCAAGGCTGAAGATTTGCCGGGCAAAATTTTATCAATGACAGTGCCAATACCGATAAGGTTGGCAAGGATAATCACAAAGAAAATCAGCGTGTATTCGCCGCCTGCCTTGGTGAGCAGAGCTGTAATCACCGCAAGTTGAGCCGAACATGGAATCGCAAAATTGAGAATTGAAGCGGCAATGGTTTTCTCACGCGAAGTGTTGAGCAAGCGTGTGGTAATTGTCGCCATCGTTACGCAGCCAAAACCCAAAATGATGGGAATGACGGCGCGACCATTGAGTCCCATCGTGTTGAGCAGCCGATCGACCATCGTAGCAAGGCGAGGCAAGTAACCGCAATCCTCAAGCAATGCAAGGAAAAGGTAAAACCCAACGATGAGCGGCAAAAGTAGGAAAAGTAGGTAAGTTACCGTCATCGTAATAGCGCCAAACTCGCCAGCCAAGATGACCACAAGTTTGCCCCAAAGCGTCTCTTGCGAAAAAGTAAAATTTTGCATCACGGTTTTCTCTGCCATGAACTGCTTCATGGCTTCAAGCAAGGCTGGGTCGGCGTGCGTGCCGTTTGGAAAATCAAATGTGCGCCGCTCGACGGTCTGGTATTCGCCATCGTCATCTTTTTCGAGCACTTCAACTTCGATGCTGACAGGCGTAATGCGTGCAAAAAGATGTTTGACGGCTGGCTCCCAAAGGCGGTTGCCATATTCCACTTCCAAGTGTCCGACCACACGCTGTGCCACCAAAACGCCAACGACTTGATAAATCAGCCACAGGGCAAAAAGAAGAATGGGAATGCCCGTAACTGGGTGAAGTGTCCAGCGTCCTAACTTTTCGCTCAGCTGTGTGCCAAAGCGTGCCGCTGACTTTTGGCGATAAACCTTGGCCACAATTTCATTGACACGATTGCGGCGCGCAACGTAAATCTCTTCGCGCTTATCAATCGGCGCAAGACTGTGTCGCTCGGCGATAACCTCATCGCCTTCGAGAATCATCAAGGCGTCGGCGGTAGGATTGGCGGTGGGTTTGAGCATGCTGATAAGCGGCTGAAGTTCCGCTTGCAGGGCAGGGTCGGAGTGACCCGGGCGTGCTTCTCTAAGCCGTGATTCCAACTCATCAAACCCTTGTTTTTTGATGGCAACCACTTCGACGACGGGCACGCCAAGAATGCGCTCCAGTTCTTGGGTATCTATCTCTAATCCAGCGGCGTGCAGGGCATCCATCATGTTGAGCGCAACAATCATGCAAAAGCGCATGTCAATCAGCTGCAGGGTCAGAAAAAGGTCGCGCTCCAAATTGGTGGCATCAACGACATTGAGCACCACATCTGCTGAGAGGATGGTATCGCGAGCCACGCGCTCTTCATCGTTGAAGGAACTGACGCCGTAAATGCCCGGCGTGTCATACACATCGTAGTGTTTGTAATGCCCATGTGCAATTTCAACAGTGGTGCCGGGAAAATTGGACACATCGACATAAAGGCCGCTGAAGTGATTAAAAAAGCCTGACTTGCCAACATTCGGATTGCCCACCAACACCAACTTGGTGCGTGTTGAAGAAAGTGCTGGACTAAGCGGTTCAGCCGAAGAGCTGGGCTCAAATTTTTCCGCCTCTACTAATGCCTCAGGTGCAGATTTTTCCATAATCAAAAATGTTGAAAGAGTTATCATTCAAGCGGCTCTACCCAGATTTTATTGGCAAATTCTCGACCAATAGCGACTTCCTGACGCCGATGCTTGATGACAATCGGACCTAAAGGCAGACGTTCAAAGCAGACTGCTTCGCTCCCTTCCCCTAAGCCAAAACGCAAGAGTTGCGTGCGAATGTCTTTCTCATCAATGCGAACGACCTTGAATCGAGACCCTTTTTTAACCTCCGTAAGTAGAACCACTTGAGACTTATTTAGATTAAATCTAAGAATTTTCTTCAAAGCAGAAAACGTTTCCTTAACATAGTTGATGCAAGCGGCACAAGTTAGCGTGTAGAATCAGGCAGGGCACTAAAACTGGTCAGTCCTGAACCAAAGGGAAAAAGGTTGGGAATGGTAACTGGAAGTTTACCTTTTGGCACAAGCTGACCTGTGATGACTTTAACCGCCGCACTTTCGGACACCTTAGCGGGACAGTAGGCGCAGAGATAGACGGGCACATCTGGCACATCAACGACGATGTATGGCGTGCCAAATGAGACAAGAATCAGCGGAATGTTACGGGCATGACACGCTTTTACTAAGTTTTGCAAAAACTTGGTCTGGTCTTTATCCAAGCCGA
>Ga0308414_1000251_pt1 | contig 33576 bp, 19 predicted proteins | sample HotsprSampleOS50_FD_205667 | JGI IMG/M metagenome (GOLD analysis project Ga0308414, IMG submission 205667) | Hot spring phototrophic mat microbial communities from Octopus Spring, Yellowstone National Park, Wyoming, United States - 20090730_OS50 ... | reverse complement strand
GGGCACGCAGGTCATCTGCGTCGATGAAATGGGTCCGGTGAGCGCCACAACCTATACCGCTCCCAGATGGGCCGAGAAACGTCCGCCGGTATTGCCCGACTACGGGCGGCGCGGTAAGGTGTGGACGTTTGGTGCCTTTGAGCCACGCAGCGGCCAAGCGTTGACCTGGAGCGCACCCAAGCGCAACAGTGCCAATTTCATCGCGTTTCTGGACCAAATTGTAGGGCGGTGGCCGACGGATGAGCTTGTTCTGATCCTGGACAATCTCTCCATCCACAAGACCATGGATGTGCTGCTCTGGGCGCTGGCGCACCCGCGTGTCCGCTTTCTCTTTCAGCCGACCTATGCGCCCTGGTTGAACTTGATCGAGCCGTGGTGGAAGACGCTGCGGTCTTTGGCTTTGAGGGGCCGCTGCTTTCAAAGCGCCGACGAGATTGTGGCGGCAATTGAGCAAGCCACTGCCTATTGGAACGTCCATTGTCGCCCCTTCGAGTGGCGAAAAGCCGCCTAATGAATTACCGGATGAAGCAGTTAGTGGCAATTTTATACAACCACGCTCGCAGTGATGCCCGTCCTTCAAACGTGTCCCGCCGCTGCCATGCTCGCAGAAAGGTCTCCTGCACCATATCTTCTGCATCCTGTACTGCACCGAGCATCCGGTAGCAATGTACCTGAAGTTCGCGGCGGTGCGGCTCTAACAGCATACCAAATTCGTCTTGAGAAATATTGCTGATATTGACCAGATACATAACACAGCACACAACAGCGCCTCTTTCGTGTTGCCCATCCGGCGCAGGCTTTCGTAGACGGCGTCCAGGAACAGGTATTCGACCGCAAAAGCGCTCAGATCGCGCTGGCAAAAGGCCTGATACTCCTTCCACAGGCTGTCGGTGATCTGGCTCACCGCCGTGCGCGACAGCAGCAGCTCACCGGTGTACGGGTCGCGGAAAGCCTCTTCCACATCCCGGGTGGATAACCCCCGACTGTCCATCTGCGTCACCAGGTATTCCAACACATCGCTGTTGCCGCGCAGGAACTCGAGCACCCGCGACTACGGCTCGCCGCGCACCTGCGGCAGCGCCAGCGTGGTTTCGCCCTCGGCGCTGCGGATGCGCCCTGGCTTGTACCCATTGCGATAGCCGTTGACCGCCCGCTGTCGTTCATAACGGTCTCGGCCCAGGTAGTCGGTCACTTCCTGCTCGATGGCCTGCTGCACCATGCTCTGGACCGCCAGGCGGATGAACTGGCTCAGCGGCTGCTCGCTGCGGGTGATCCCCTGCTGCAAAAAGGCGCGCAGGGCTTGCTCGATCCGCTCACTCGGTGCTATTCTCCGGTTCATGGCGCGTCGCTCGCTTTCTTTGATTTCGCTTTCAGAATGTTAGCGCACGCCTCCCCTTTTTACAGAAGTTTACGGACATCACCGGGTGTCGTGGGTTCGAGTTCCATTACCCGCTTTTTCCAGCGCCTTGTTGCGTAACCACGGGGCGCTGGCTTCTTTTTTAAGCGCCTGTTATCTCCTTGAGCAGATTGAAGAAACTGTGCTTTCGGGGCGAGTTGATACCCCAGTCCACTGGCACGCTCTGAAAACCATCAGCGAATGTTTCGCCTGGCCTGCGAAAGTCGAAATATCCCCACGAAGCATATTCGCTGAGCGCTGCTACGAAGTTGTTCCACGGCTTGTCGAAATCAAAATGGTCATCCTCGTTAAAGACGATCGGCATCGGCGTATACCAAGGCATGGCACGTACCTGGCGCACCGATTCTGCGATGCGACTGGGGTCTTCAACGCTGTTGCCATGCATCAGTACGAGATCGGCAGCGCGCATGACGTTTTCTTTGGGCATGTAGCTGCCGCCATAACTGGTGCTGACCAGAAAACGTCGTCCTTCACGCACCTGGCTTCTGGCGCGCAGGATCAGCTCATGGACACGCTCAGGCTGCAGAATAGGTTGTTTGTAGATGACGTTGCATTCATTGTTGATTTCGACAATCACATTGCGGTAGTCGCGCGCGAACAGCCAGTCAATTACGTTATCTACAGCTTGGATAATTGCTGTTTCGTCGCGCAGGCATTTTTCCTGGCCAAAATAGAAAATGCCGAGAATGACCACCATGCCCAGCTCGTCAGCGCGATCCAGAATGCGCTCTAAGCGGGCCATGTAATCAGGCCGCAGACTGCCATCGGGGTTGATGGCGGAATTCTCCAACGCCTGTTTGTCCAATTCGGTATAGCCGTACGGATTGCCGCCTTGCAGGTTAACAGTGAAGGCCAATAGGCCGTAACTGCGCCAGATCGGCATGGCAGCAAGGAATTCCCGCGTGTTGCGCTCTGGATCCCAGATGCCTGTATCGGGGTAGTTCCACAGACGGCGTGTCTGGGGATTCTGATCATCGAAGATTCCCTGTGCCATGCGAGAATTTAACAGCAGTCCCTCGATGCGATGATTGTTCCACACGCGGCCTTTGTAGGTAGGCGCGCCGTTAATGAAAAACTGCTCTCCCCGGATTGAAACCTCAGTGTAACGTGGCATTATGTGATTGTCCTTTGGCTCAACTGCCCAATCAGCAGGGGATATTGGGGGTTTGGAGAAGAACAACGCTGATAGTAAGAGTTTAACGCAAAAGCGCAAAGATACCCTGACGCAGGAAGGCGCGTATACTGTGGACAGCAGTACTTCATGCCAAATGCACGCGCACGGCTGAAGCGCGCTGCTGAAACGCATCTTTGACACGGTTCTTGTGCAGCGCTTACGCCATGTTTATACGCTCAGCCTAGCCTTGCAGATGGTGTTAAGACAAGCTTTGTCTTGAGGAGGCTTTGCCATGTCTTTCGCGAACGCCATCAGATCGGGCCGTGCGATTGTTGCGCTGGTTATCGTTCTGCTGCTGACAGCGCTGGCTGCAGGCAGCGTTCCGGCTTTTGTAGGCGCGCAGTCTGGGGATGTCACCATACCCAGCGATCAGGTGTTTATTGACGTCTATGAGCGTGTCAGCCCGTCGGTTGTTTCGATTAATGTGGTTGCCCGCCGGCCCCAAACCGGCGCATTCGGTCAGGACGGCACGGTCATCAGCGGCGGCACGGGTTTCGTGCTCGACAGCGAAGGTCACATCATGACCAATAATCACGTCGTGGAAGGCGCGACCGAGATTGAAGTGAGCTTTGTGGATGGCACGCTGGCCAGCGCGCGCATTGTTGGCCTAGACCCCGACAGCGACCTGGCCGTGCTGCAAGTTGAGCTGCCGGCTGAAGACCTAGCCCGCATGCGCCCCGTCACGTTTGGCGACTCCTCGGCGCTGCGCATCGGCCAGACCGTGCTGGCAATCGGCAGCCCCTTTGGCCAGCGCTGGACGCTGACCAGCGGCATCGTCAGCGCGCTGGATCGCAGCATTCGCGGCCTTACCAACTACTCCATTGGCGGCGTGATCCAGACAGACGCTGCCATCAACCCAGGCAACAGCGGCGGCCCGCTGCTCGACCTAAACGGGCGTGTAGTTGGCGTCAACTCCCAGATTATCAGCAGCACGCGCAGCAGCGCTGGCATTGGCTTTGCAGTGCCCGGCAATCTGGCGCAGCGGGTAGCGCGCGCGCTGATCGAGGACGGATTCGTCAGCTACAGCTACCTCGGCATCACCGGCGGCAACGTGACCTTATCGCTGATTAAGGCGTTCAACTTACCGAACAACACCCAGGGTGTGGTGGTTGCTGAAACGGCTGCAGGCGGGCCAGCCAGCCGGGCGGGCCTGCGCAGCGCGGAGTTCGAGGCGGCAGCGCAGCAGGGTCAGAGCCGGGTCCCGGTAGCAGTGGATATCATCACAGCGATTGACGGCCAGCCGCTGAAGGGCATGGATGCGCTCATCAGCTACCTGGCGGAGAAGACTGAACCGGGCCAGACCGTCAGGCTGACGGTGATGCGCCTCACACGGGAGTCCTCTGAGACGTTGGAGCTGGAAGCGCGTCTGACACCGCGACCCTGAGTAAAACAAATTGCGAGGTGAATAAAGCGATGAATTTGAACCGCTACACGAACAAAGCGCAGCAGGCCCTAATGGCCTCGCAGTCGCTGGCCACAGATTACAACCACAGCGCGATTGAGCCGGCCCACGTGCTGGCCGCGCTGCTGGCGCAGGAGGACGGTGTTGTGCCGCAGCTGGTGGCCAAGATCGGCGTGCGGCCGGCTGTGCTGCTGCAAGACGTTAAAGCCATGCTGGACAACCTGCCGCGCGTGACCGGCAGCAACGTGCAGATTGGCCTGAGCCGCCAGACGACCGATGCGCTCACGCGCGCTGAGCAAATTGCCGGGCGCATGAGGGACGATTACGTAAGCACTGAGCACATCCTGATTGCGCTGACCGACCGGTCGCCTGTGGCTAATCTGCTCAACCGGCATGGGATAGACGAGAACACCGTGCTGCAGGCGCTGGCTTCAATCCGCGGCGGGCAGCGCGTCACCAGCCAGGACCCGGAAGGCACTTACAACAGCCTGGAGAAATACGGCCGCGATCTCACCGCGCTGGCCCGGCAGGGCAAACTTGACCCAGTGATTGGCCGCGATGAGGAGATTCGCCGCGTCATTCACATTATCAGCCGCCGCACCAAGAACAACCCGGTGCTAATCGGCGAGGCTGGCGTGGGCAAGACTGCTATTGTCGAAGGGCTGGCGCAACGCATCGTCAACGGCGATGTGCCAGAAGGGCTGAAAGACAAGCGGCTGATCGCGCTGGACCTGGGCAGCCTGGTGGCTGGCGCCAAGTACCGCGGCGAGTTCGAGGAGCGCCTGAAGGCTGTTCTCAAAGAGATCGCGGACAGCAACGGCGGCATCATCCTGTTTGTGGACGAGCTGCACACGATTGTTGGGGCAGGGGCTGCTGAAGGCGCGATGGACGCCGGCAACATGCTCAAGCCGATGCTGGCGCGTGGTGAACTGCGCATGATAGGCGCGACCACGCTCGATGAATACCGCAAGCACATCGAGAAGGACGCTGCTTTGGAGCGCCGCTTCCAGACTGTGTTTGTTGACGAGCCGAGCGTTGAGGACACGATCAGCATCCTGCGCGGCCTGAAGGAACGCTATGAAGTGCACCACGGTGTGCGCATCCAAGACAGCGCGGTGATCGCAGCGGCTACGCTCAGCCACCGGTACATCCCTGATCGTCAACTGCCGGACAAGGCGATAGACCTGATTGACGAAGCGGCGGCCAACCTGAAAATGGAAATTGACAGCCGCCCCGCTGAGATTGACAGCGTCGAACGCCACATCATGCAGCTTGAGATCGAGCGTGAGGCGCTGAAGCAGGAGCGCGACCAGGCGTCGCGTCAGCGTTTGGAGGACTTGGAGGGCGAGCTGGCCAACCTGCGTGAGGAGCTGAACGCGCTGATGGCGCGCTGGCAGCAGGAAAAGCAGGCTATCCAGCGTATGCGCGACATTAAAGCCGAAATTGACCAGGCGCGCATTCAGCTTGAGCGCGCCGAGCGTCAGAGCGACCTGGAGACAGCGGCGCGCATCCGCTATGGCCAGCTTCTGGAACTGGAGCAGCGGCTGCAGGCCGCCGAGCGCGACATCGCCGAGATGCGCGCCAGCGCGGGCGCAATGCTCAAAGAGGAGGTGGACGCCGATGAAATCGCAGCGGTCATCAGCCGCTGGACCGGCATTCCGGTGTCGCGCCTGCTGGAGGGTGAGATTGAGAAGCTGCTGCACATGGGGGAGCGGCTGCACCAGCGTGTGGTGGGACAGGACGACGCCATCCGCGCGGTAGCTGCGGCTGTGCGCCGCAGCCGCGCTGGTCTGCAGGATCCCAACCGGCCAATTGGCACGTTCCTATTCCTGGGGCCGACGGGCGTGGGCAAGACAGAAATGGCACGCTCGCTGGCGCACTTCCTGTTCGACGACGAAAACGCCCTGGTGCGCATTGACATGAGCGAGTACGGCGAGCGCCACAGCGTGGCCCGGCTGATTGGCGCGCCGCCCGGCTATGTGGGCTATGAGGAAGGCGGGCAGCTTACTGAAGCGGTGCGCCGCCGGCCCTACAGCGTGGTGCTGTTCGATGAAATCGAGAAGGCGCACCCGGAGGTGTTCAACGTCTTCCTGCAGGTGTTCGACGACGGCCGGCTGACCGACGGTCAAGGCCGCACGGTGGATTTCACCAACACCGTCATCATCATGACCAGCAACGTGGGCAGCGACCTGATCAAGTCGCTGGGCGCGCATGCTGATCCGGAGCAGGTGCGCGGCGCGGTGCTGCGCGCGCTGGACGCGCATTTCAAGCCGGAGTTCCTGAACCGGCTGGACGAGATCATCATCTTCCACAGCCTGACGCAGGAACACATCGCTCAGATCATCAGCATTCAGCTTGAGCGCCTGAGCCGCCTGTTGGCCGAGCGCCACATCACGCTGGAGCTGACGCCGGAGGCGCGCGCGCTGCTGGCGGAAAAGGGCTACGATCCGGTGTTTGGCGCGCGTCCGCTCAAACGCGCCATCCAACGCTATTTGCAGGACCCGCTGGCGGTTGCGCTGCTGGAAGGCCGCATCGCAGACGGCGATCACGTAGTGGTAGATGAGGAAAACGGCGAACTGCGTTTCAACCCGGTGCAGGTCGCAGCCTGAAAAACACGCGGCAGGCTGCACGGCGTGTTTAACGATAAAGAGGCCCCGGTTTAAATGCCGGGGCCTGCTGTTTTTTTTGGTTAACCACGGCTTGCGGTTAAGGCGAGGCGCGGATAGTGAACGACTCGACTGCGCTCCAGGCGCTGGCGCCGCCGGGGTACAGCGCCCGCACGCGCCAGAAGTAGACACCGTTCGCGCGCGGCGGCAGAACGACTTCGAATGCGCTGGCGGAGAAGGTTGCGTCGTAAACGGGCGCGGAGAAGGTCGGGTTAGTGGCCACCTGAATCTGGTAGCCAGTTGCGCCGGAAACGCGGTTCCAACTCAGGCGCGGCGTGTTGGTCACGAACAGGTTGCGCGCTGGGGCTGCGCCGGGCGGCGAGGCAATCAGCAGGGTGCGAGCTGGGCTGCTCCACTCTGACGGCCCGGCTAGGCGCAGCGCGCGCACGCGCCAGGTATACGCGCCGGGCAGCAGCGGGCTGCCGGGGCGGAAGTTGATGTCGCTGGTGTCGAACACCCCGCTGAAGGGCGGGTTGACGCCAACCAGCTCGATCTGGTAGCCGGTGGCAGTCCACACGCTGCTCCACGAGAAAACCGGCTGTGTGTCAAACGTCGAAGCGCCGTCGGCTGGCCCGAAGATCGTTGGCGGGCCGAAAACGGGCGTCGCTGTGGCGGTTGGCGTTGGCGTAGGGGTGTTTGTCGCCGTCGGTGTTGGCGTTGGCGTGCGCGTCAGCGTAGGAGTGGGGGTGTTGATGGGGCCGCTGAACGGTGTTTCAGTAGACCACACCGGCCCGGCGGGCGAGCCGCCGAAGCGGCGTTCGCCGTGGCTACCGCCGCCCGAGGAGTCGTTGATAACGTTGCCGCTGCCCTCGTCGAAATGGTACAGCCCGACGGTGTTGGCGTCTGGCTGGAAAGGCGCGGCGGGCCGGGTGAAATTGCCGTTGTAGCGTCGGATGTTTGACAGGCGAACCTCGTCCAGCCAGCCTCTGTACGATGGGTAAGCCGGGCCGGCATCGTGTTTCTCAGCGCCGAACACCAGAAACGGATCTTTGGGCCACGATGTTGAGCGCCCGTTGCGGTAGCTGACGTCGCCGGTTGGCCCGGTGGTCTGGGCGTCCAGAACTCCGTCCACGTAAATCTGCATCAGGCCGGTGTTCCTCACCCGCACAACCGCAATGTGGCGCCACTGGTTATTGACAACATTTGTTGCACCGCACAGGGTCTGGCCGGCGCTGCCGTTGTTGACGCCGAAGGCGATGCGCCCGCCGTAGAGCGAGATGCCGAAGTCGCCGAAGTCGCCCGGGCCGTAGATGTCGCGGTCAATGATGGTGTTGCCGTTTATCCAGTTGTCTCCGCCGCCGGTGCAGGCCCCGCTGTTGTTCTCCCCAGGCACGGCGCGCATCCAGAACTCGATGGTGAAGTCAGTTGCGCCGATGTCAGCCGGGCGCTCAGGTGCATCAATGCGGATTTTCACGCGGTCAATATCGCCCGTGCCGTTACCGTAGAAGCGCAGCGACGTGCCTGATCCGCCTTGCTGCGGCGGCGCTGCGCTCAACTGCAGCGCGAACAGCGCGGTCAGGAGCGCCGCCAGCGCCGCTCCCACCGCCTTGACTCCCGATCTCATCGTTCGCCTCAATACGTGCATCATCAACCCTCATCCTAATTAGCGCTTACACTTTTCTACAGCCGATTCAGGATAGAGCAAGAACCTAAACACCGCGTTACAGCCGCAGGTAAGAAGCAGCTTTACAGGTCATTTTACTGCAATTTGCTGGGCGAGAGGATTTAGGGACTGGTGAAGATCATGGATACAGACGGCGATTCTAAGCGTAGAAAAACCCGCATGTGTCCGCAAAATTTACCAGTCCCAGGATTTATGATCTGTGCTGCCGGCCTCGTCTGCCATTCGCGGCGGCGTATGCTATAATGCCGGCGCTGTAGTGACAGAGGCGGCAGGGTTTCATGTTCGCACGCGGCTGGCAGGTTGGGCTGATCGGCGCTGTGATAAGTGCGGCAGCGGTGATCGCGATTCTCTCTCAGGTTGATCTACGCCTGCTGGGCGATGCGCTGGCACAGGCCCGCTACGTTTATCTGATCCCTACGTTCCTGCTGCTGTTTGCCGGGCAGGTCACACGGGCGGCGCGGTGGCGGGCGCTGCTCAACGGCGGCCTGCGATTGGGGCGGGCGTTCAGAATCTTGAACGTGTCGTACCTGGTCAACGGCGTTCTGCCGCTGCGCCTGGGCGAGGTGGCGCGCGTCTACTTGGCCACCCGCGCCGAGCCGCCCGTGCGCCTGTTTACCAGCGCCAGCACTGTCATTGTTGAGCGGCTGCTGGACCTGCTGGCCGTGCTGATTCTGCTGGGCGCGGCGCTGGCCATCAGTCCAACGCTGCCGGCTGAGTACCGCACGGCCGGTTTCGCCGGCGCGCTGACGCTGAGCGCCGGTTTCGCCGTGCTCGTTGTGCTGGCAAACCAGCGCAATCTGGCGCACCGACTGTTTGGCTTGGTTGAGCGAGCTGTGCCCGCGGCCCTGCGGCGGCGCGCCGCCGGCTGGCTGGACAGCTTTCTCGACGGGCTGCTGCCCCTGGCCCGGCTTGATATGCTGCTGACTGTTCTGTTCTGGACGGGAGTGAGCTGGGGGCTTTCGGCGGCGGCCGGCTACGTTCTGATGTTTGCCTTCTTCGACCAGGCGAGCTGGGCGGCCACATTTCTCTACATTGCGGCGGCAGCTTTCGCTATCGCTGTGCCAGCAGTGCCGGGCAACATCGGCACCTACGAGTGGGCGGTGATGCTTGCCTTGAGCGCGCTGGGCTACGGCGAGCCAACCAACCCGGTGCTGGTGTCGTTCGCGGTGGTGGTGCACGGCGTCAACCTGGCTCTGTACGCCGTTTTCGGCGGTGTGGGCATCGTCCAGGAGGGGATGACCCTGGGGCAGTTGGCGCAGGAAGCGCAGCGAATGAATCGCATTGAGGCCGCGTCACGGGATCATCTGGAATATGTCGAGTAATGGAAACCAACCTGAGCGCCTGAGAATCCTGATCTGCCTGCTCTATTACTTCCCGCACCGTACCGGGTTGACAATTCATGTGCAGCGCGTTGCCGAGGAGCTGGTGCGGCGCGGGCACGAGGTCACGGTGCTGACGGCGCGCTACCACATTTCGCTGCCGCGTGATGAGACTGTGCACAACGGCGTGCGCATTGTGCGGCTGTGGACGCCGCCCATTCCCATCAGCCGGGGCATGATTATGCCCGCTTATCCGTGGGCGGCGCTGGGCCTCATCCTGCAAAACGACGTTGTGAGCATCCACACACCGATGCTGGAGACCGCGCTGGTAAGCGTTCTGGCAGGACTGGCCGGACGGAAAGTGATCCCCACGCACCACGGCGACCTGATCCTGCCCGATGGCCTGGCCAACCGTTTCATCACCTGGGCCATGTTCCAGATGTACCGCTTTATGGCCCGGCGAGCGCCGCGCATCATCGCCTACAGCGCGGATTACGCCGACCATTCCTACTATTTGCTGCCGTTCCGCGACAAAGTAGAGGTAGTCTACCCGCCGATCCACATGCCGCCGCCCAACGCGCAGCGCGCCGAGGAGTGGCGCTCGGCGTGGGCGCACAACGGCGGGCCGGTCATCGGTTTCTCTGGGCGTTTCGTGCAGGAGAAGCGGCCGGACCTGCTCATTCGAGCGCTTGAGGTTATCAACAAGCGCTACCCTGATGCGCGGGTGGTCTTCGCCGGCGAATACGACATCCGCTACGAAAACTTCTGGGAGCGCAGCCAGCCGCTGGTGAACCAGTATCGCGACCAGCTCATTTTCCTGGGGTTGCTGGAAAACCCGCAGGATATGGCCGATTTTTACGCGGCTTGCGATGTGCTGGTGCTGACCAGCGACACCGAATGCTTCGCGCTGGTGCAGGTTGAAGCCATGCTGAGCGGCACGCCGGTCGTGATGACCGACACGCCCGGAGGGCGCGTGCCAGTGCAAGCAACCGGCATGGGGCGGCTGGCGCGGCGCGGCGACTGGCGCTCGATTGGTGAGGCAGTGATCGAGGTGCTGGCCAACCGCGAGCAGTATGTGAAACCCCGCGCCTTTATCGAGCAGGTGTTCTCTTTTAAGGAAACGGTGGATCGCTACGAGGCGCTGCTGCGCCGCTATGCGAGGAAGCGCAATGACCCTTGACGCGCGCACAATCGCACACATGACCCGCAACGAAGCCGATATGGCTTTCAAGAAGCGCGTCCAAACGGTTTTTGAGTGGATCGAGCCGCACGACGACAAGCTGATCCTCGACCTGCCCTGCGGGCGCGGCTACTACCTCAACATGCTGCGCTATGTGTGCGCCTGCCCGCTGGTAGGCGCTGACCTGGACGGCGCAGTCATTCGCAAGGCGCGCCGCAATGTGGGCCACCTGCCGAACATCATGCTTAACCAGGCAGATATTTACGCGCTGCCGTATCCCGATAACACGTTTGACGCTGTAATACTCTCTGAAGTCTTGGAGCACATCGAACGCGACGTGGACGGCCTGCGCGAGGCGCTGCGCGTGTTAAAGCCCGGCGGCATTGCGGCAATTACTGTACCCCATGCCAACTACCCCTTCTGGTGGGACCCAATCAACAAATCGCTGGAAACAGTGTTTGGCACGCACATCGCCCGCGGGCCGCTGGCCGGCATCTGGGCCAACCACGTGCGCCTGTACACCCCTGAGCAGCTGCGCAGGGCGGCGCTGGCGGCGGGGTTCGTGGTTGAGGAGGAGCGTTCGTTCACGCATTATTGTTTTCCGTTCATCCACAATCTGGTGTACGGTATAGGCAAGCCGCTGCTGGAGTCTGGCCTGCTGCCGCAGGCGATGGCGAACGCCGCCGACCGCACGCGCTTCGACGCCAACGACGGCAGCCTGCTCAATCCGATCAACCTGGGGCTGCGCGTGCTGAACTATTTTGACCGCGGCAACGTCATTAACGAGCCAGAAGGCCGCGCCACTGTGAACCTGGCGCTCAAGGGGCGCAAGCCGTGAACACGCCGCCGCCCGACTCCTTTAAGCAGCCCCGTGCGGCAGCAGAAGCGCGGACAGATTTTGCTGACCTGACGCTTGCCCAGGCGCTGGGCCAGTTCGTGCGCGCGCCAGGCCAGACGCTGGCCGCTCTGCGCGCTGCAATACAGGACGACGCGCCGCTGCCTGTGTCTGCTGCGTCTGTGCCGGAGCGCCTGCCCGCGCCGGCTCCGGCGGCGGTCACAACACCGGCTGTCACGGCGCGCGCTGCCGCGCCGGCTGAACGGCGCGCCGTGGTTCAACTAGGGCTGCGCATTGGCGCTTTCTTGCTGGCATGGTGGGGCGGCGGCATTATGGCCAATGCGCCCCTGCGCACCGAACAGCTTGCTCTCGACGCGGGCGCGCCGTTTCTGCTGTTGGGCTTTCTGGTGTGGCTGGGCGCAGAGGTATACGGCGACTGGCCGCGGCTGCGCGCCTGGTGGCGGGCGCGCCGGGAGGGCGCGCCGCCTGCGGCGGCCAAGCCAGCGCCATCTGCGGCTGGGGTAAGGACACAGGCGTGGACCGGTTTTCATCCGGCGCGCGCGCTGCTGGCGCTGGGCGGCCTGCTGGCAAGCGCTGTCGCGCTGATTGGCACCGCTGGCAATCAGTTTACCGCTGCCGGACTCATGGGCTGGGCCGCCAGTATCGCCCTGTGGGTGGCGGCGCTGGCCCCAGCAGAGTGGACGCCGCAGGCGCTGCGCGCACAAACCGCGCGGCTGCGGGTTAACTGGCGCAGCCCGACGCTGTGGGCGCTGGTGGCTGTTCTGGCGCTGGGCGCGCACTTCAGGCTGGACAACCTAGCCGCTGTGCCCCCAGAGATGACCAGCGACCATGTCGAGAAGATCCTCGACGCGCAGCGCGTGGCCGACGGGCAGTACCAGGTGTTTTTCCCGAACAACGGCGGCCGCGAAGGTTTCCAGATGTATGCAATGGCGCTGTTGGCGCAGCTCCCTGGTCTGGGAATGAACTTCACAACGCTCAAACTGCTGTCGGCGCTGGAGGGGCTGGTCGCGATTCTGGCGCTGTACTGGCTGGGGCGCGAGGCTGTTGGGCGTGAACGCCAGCGGTTGGGGAATCTGGTGGGGCTGCTGCTGGCGGCCCTGATCGCAGTCAGCTACTGGCATGTGGCGCTCAGCCGCCTGGGGCTGCGCATCGTGCTGACGACGATTGTCACCGCGCTGCTGCTGACCTTTCTGGCGCGCGCGCTGCGGCACAACCGGCGCGGCGATTTCATCCTGGCCGGCCTGACGCTGGGCCTGGGACTGTACACTTATCAGGCAGTGCGGATGCTGCCGCTGGTCGTAATTGCTGGAGTCGGTTTGGCGCTGATCTTGCAGGCACGCAGTTGGCGCGCCGCGCGCCAGTATCTTCTGAACAGCGCTGTGCTCGTAGTGGTTGCCTTTGTGTGTTTTGTGCCGCTGTTCGGGGTCTGGCTGCAGTATCCCGACGACTTCTGGCGGCGGACGCAGGGGCGGCTGCTGGGCGATGACGTTATCCAGACGGTGAACGAGCAGGGACAGATCGTCGAACGGCAGGCGACGCTGCAGGAGCGCCTGGACGCCCTCAACCGGAATCTGCCCATCCTGGCGGACAATCTGCGCGGCGCGCTGTTGATGTTCAATTGGAAAGGCGACGTCGCCTGGATCAACGCCGCCCCCAACCGCCCAGCCATGGACACGGTGACCGGCGCGCTGCTGGTCGTCGGGCTGGCGGCATGGCTGGCGCGCATGGCGCGGCGGCGCGACCCCTTCGACTGGCTGGTGCCGCTGGCCCTGGTGATCATGCTGCTGCCGTCAGCGCTGTCCATTGCGTATCCGGTAGAGAATCCCAGCCACACGCGCACCAGCGGCGCGCTGCCCTCGGCGTATCTAATCGCGGCGCTGCCGCTGGCCTTAGTCATCCAGTCGCTTATTGACCAGTTGAGCGGGTGGCGCGGACGGCTGGCAGCCTGGGGCGTCCTTGTGTTGGGCTTGGTCGGTGCGTATGGCGCGAACAGCAGCGTCTACTTCGGCAGCTACTATCAGGCCTATTTGGGATCGTCGCTGCCCTACACCGAGGCCGGGCGGGTCCTGCGCGGTTTCGCCGACAGCGACGGAAGTTACGGCAACGCCTTTATGATCGCCTACCCATATTGGTGGGATCACCGCGCAGTTGGCATCGAAGCCGGGCGGACAGACTGGCCGAACGGAATCGTGACGCGGGACGCTGTGCCGCGCTTCTTAGCCGATGCTTTTGCCCGCGCTGATAGTTACCGGCTCGATCCGGAGCGCGATCTGCTGTTCTTCTACGCGGCGGCAGATGACGACACCAACACGGCCCTGCGCCAGTGGTTTCCCACAGGGCGCTCGCGGCTCGTGCAGAGCTACCAGGAGGACGATGCTTACCGGTTGTACCGCGTTCCCGCGCTGGGAACAGATGGTCTGCTGGCGTTCCTGGCGGCCAACGCGAACGGCGCGCAGTGACGCTGGCGGGGGATTGAGTGAGGAAAGGGCAGCGCGCCTGTGTATAGACTCTGCTTGAGCACACAACCGGGATAAGGCAACGCATGCTGGACGCTACAACCGTTTCAAGCAGACCGCGCAGCCGCGACCGCGCGTTCGCCCTGGCAGGCAGCGACCTGCTGGTGGGGCTGCTGCTGGCTGTCGTGATGGTGGTGGGCGGCTACTTCCGCTTTGTCGGCCAGAACTGGGACGATTTCACACACCTGCACCCTGACGAACGCTTTCTGACAGGCGTCGCGGCAGCCATGGGCGGCCCGGTGCGCTCGTCATACAGCAGCCCGGCTGAACAGCAGGCCCAGCTTGAACGCTGCCTGGCCGCCAACCCGATGACTGGCGGAGCTGGCGGTTTTTTCGACGCGGACTGCTCGACGTGGAATCCCCACAATACCGGCCCCACTAACGGCCTCTATGTTTACGGCACGCTGCCGCTGTTTCTAGCGCGCACGGTGGGCGAGGCGCTGGTGCAGATCACCGGCAGCCCGACCTGGGCGGGGTATAACGGCGTGCACCTGGTGTGGCGCGCGCTGTCGGCGTTGGCGGAAATGGCAGCGGTGGTGGCGGTGTTTTTGATCGGTCTGCGGCTTGCTGGCCGCTGGGTAGGTCTGCTGGCAGCGGCGTTGTACGCCGCCGCGGTGCTCTCCATTCAACTGTCGCATTTCGGCACAGTGGATGCGATGGCCAGCGCCTTCGCCACATTCGCGCTGTTGTTTGCCGTTCGGGTGCAGTTCGGGGGCCGCTGGACGGATTACGCGCTGTTTGGCTTGATGTTCGGCGCAGCGCTGGCCAGCCGCATCAACCTGGCCCCGCTGGCTGGGCTGATTGTGCTGGCAGCCGGCCTGCGGGCGCTGCCGGCGCTAGACCGCGCGCTCGCCTGGGGCGAACGCGAGCGCGCCCTGCTGCGCGAGGCAGCCGGGCTAGTCATTGCCGGCGTTGTGACGCTGGTTGTGTTCCGGCTGGCCAACCCCTATACGTTCATGGGGCCAGGTATTCTGGGGCTTTCGCTCAACCCGCGCTGGGTGGCCGACCTGAATCAGGCGCGCTATTTGGTGAGCGGGCAGGCGGAGATGCCGCCCAACTGGCAGTGGGTAGGGCGCACGCCGTATCTGTTCGCCTGGAACAATATGGTGCTGTGGGGCATGGGCGCGGCGCTGGGGCTGGCCGGCTGGCTGGGCTGGCTGTGGGCCGGCGCGCGGCTGGTGCGCGGCCTGTCGGGGGCGCTGGCTCTGCTGCTGCCGTTTGTGTGGGTGCTGGTCTACTTCGGCTGGCTGGGTGCCAACTGGGTCGCCTCTATGCGCTATTTCCTGCCGCTGTACCCGGCGCTGGCGCTGCTGGCGGCTTGGGCGCTGGTGGAGCTGGTCAAGCGCGCTGGTCGCTCGCGGCTGCGGCGCGGGCTGGCGCTGGCGCTGCTGGCCGGCGTGACCGGATTCACGCTGCTGTGGGCGGCGATGTTCACCAGCATCTACCGGCAGCAGCTCACGCGCGTGCAGGCCAGCCACTGGTTCTGGGAGAACGTCTCCGGCGATTTCTCGATGCGCGTCGAGGGGCCGTCTGTAAATGTGCCGCTGGTAAACGTGCCACTGTACAACGGCTACGGCGGCGCACCGTCGGACTCGCTGCTGGGGCAGACCTCGCCGCTGTACGCTGGTCAGCCGGTCAGCTATGTGTTTGTCGCGCCGGCTGACGGGACGATACGCAGTGTGCGCGCGCCGCACCTCAGCGCGCCGGAGGACAATCCTGCGCCGGCAGCGCTGCGAGTTGCCATTTACACTGATCTGACCAACGCGCTGCTGGCCGAAGGCACGTTAACCGCGTCCTTCCACCGCGCTAACCACCCGCTGGGCGACTCGTATGAGATCGCGCTGGGCAGCCCGGTAAGCGTGCGCGCCGGCGAGTCGTACCGGTTCGTGGCCGAGGTGATGGCCGGCGGCCCCGTGCTGGCCGCAGGTGAGGTGGTGTCGCACGAGGGAGCTTGGGATGACGCCATTCCGTACAGCGTGTGCACGCTGCCGCACGGCGTGACGCTGGCGGACAACCCCCCGCCGGGGCTGCTCTCCGCCGAGGCGTGCAATGGGCGCAACGCCTGGTCGTCGCTGATTGTGGGCCACCAGATGCAGATGGCCTACGAAGACGAGCCGTACAAGCGCGACCTGATCCTGCGCGCCCTGAACGACAGCCAGTACCTGACCATCAGCAGCAACCGGTTCTACGACTCGCTGTCCCGCATTCCGATCCGCTGGCCGATGTCGAACCGGTACTATGCGGCGCTGTTCAGCGGCGAACTGGGCTACGAGCTGGCGGCGGTGTTCCAAAGCGCGTTCGAATTGGGGCCACTGCGCATTTCCGACCAGCATCTCCCAATTTACACCAGTCCGGCCTGGCTCAATGAGTTTGAGGCCGAGGAAGCGTTCCACGTTTACGATCACCCGGTGGTGTTCGTATTTCGCAAGACAGCGGATTACGACCCCGAAAACGCGCGGCGCGTGCTTTACGAAGCGCCGCTCAACCGCCTAGCCGCGGTTGGCTCGCAGTTTGTTGAGACGTGCCCTCAGGTGTTCTTGCAGATTGGCGGCGGCGGCTGCGACCTGACGCTGGTGGATACGGTTACCTGGTCGTCGCTGCAGGCCGACCAAGCCCCGACGCAGTTGAAATTCACGCCGGAGCGCAGGGCCATTCAATACGGCGGCGGCACATGGTCAGAGCTTTTTGACAGCCAGAGCGCGATCAACACACAGCCCCTGCTGACGATAGCCGCGTGGTGGCTGGCGATTGTTCTGATCGGGTGGGCAGCGTGGCCGCTGCTGTACGCGCTGTTTCCATCGTTTGCTGACCGGGGCTACAGCCTGGCCAAAACGGCTGGCCTGCTGATCGCCGGCTGGCTGGCGTGGTACGGCGCCAGCGCCGGCCTGGCGACTTGGTCGCGCGGTGGCGTGCTGGCTGCGCTGCTGCTCGTGTTCGCGCTGGGGGCTGCGCTTACGCTGCGCGGGCGCGCTGGGTTTGTCGGCTATGTGCGCGAGAACTGGCGGCGGCTGGCCGCTGTCGAGGCGATCACGCTGCTGGCCTTCCTGGGTTTTCTGGCTGTGCGCCTGACCAACCCGGACCTGTGGCATTACCAGTTTGGCGGCGAGAAGCCGATGGATTTCGCCTACTTCAACGGCGTGCTGCGCAGCACAATCTTCCCCGCAATTGACCCCTGGCATGCGGGCGGCTTTCTCAACTACTACTACTTCGGCTACGTGATCGTGGGCGGGCCGACGCTGCTGTTGGGCGTTATTCCGTCAACCGCTTACAACTTGATTTTGCCTACGCTGTTCGCCCTCACCGGCATCGGCGCGTTCAGCGTGGCGTTCAACGCGGTAAGCCACTGGCGTGAACGCCGCAGCGACGGCACGCTGCGACGGGTGGGCAGCCCCTGGCTAGCTGGCACAGCAGCGCTGCTGCTGGCTGTCGTGCTGGGCAACCTGGACACGCCCCGCGTGTTCGGCGCTGGCGTGGCCCAGCTCGGCGGCTACCGGCAGCCGGCGGGTTTGGAAGCCTTCCTGATCGAACGATACACAGCTGAGACGGGCGAGCAGCCAGCTGGAGCGGTTTTCCAGCAGCTCGTCGAGCGTGCTAACCGGGGCGACCTGCTCGACCGGTTGAGCTATGAGCTGGATCACTCGTTTAGCGTTGTGAGCAGCTTGCTGCGCGGGGCCGGTCAAATGCTGCAGGGCGCGTCTCTGCCGATCGCGCCGAACCGCTGGTACTGGGGGCCGACGCGCGTGCTGGCTGAGACCCCCGGCGTTGAGGGGCAGGCCATCACCGAGATTCCGTTCTTCACCTTCCTCTACGGCGACCTGCACGCGCACATGATCGCCATGCCGCTGCACTTCATCGTGATGGCTTTTGCGCTCAACGAGGTGCTGCTGGCAGGGCGCGACTCGCGCGGGAGCGCGGTGCGGTGGCTGGCGCTGGCGCTGGGCGCTGGGACCGCTGGCCTGCTGCGCGCCACTAACACATGGGACTGGATCACCTACATGCTGCTGGGAGTGGCAGCAGTGGGCTTCGCGTGGTGGCTGGCCTGGCGCACGTTGAGCCGGCGCGCGCTGATTGACCTGAGCCTGCGCGTCGGTGGCTTTGTCGCGCTGAGTTTCGTCGCGGCGCTGCCGTATACCACCTGGTACGCCGCGACGTACGGCCGCGTGCTGCCTTGGACTGGCGGCAAGACGCCGCTGTGGGCCTATTTCGATCTGCACGGCTTATTCCTGTTCTTGATCGCGTCGCTGCTAGTGTGGGATACGGCGCGCTGGTTCCGCAGCGTCTACGTGCGCGATCTGCGCGGCATGTGGTGGCTGCTGGTGGCACTGGCGTTAGCTGCCGCAGCGCTGGCGCTGGGCCTGCTGTTCACGGCAATGGCCGGCTACCAGGCGGCGCTGGTGGCCGTGCCGTTGATCGTGTGGATTGCTGTCCTGTTCTTCCGCGCCGGCCAGACGCGCGAAATGCAGGTTGTGCTCGTGCTGGCTGGGCTGGCGCTGTCGCTCACGCTGGGCGTGGAGTTCGTCGTACTGGACGGCGACATCGGCCGCCAGAACACGGTGTTCAAGTTCTATATTCAGGCGTGGATGCTGTTCGCAGCGGCAGGCGGCGCAGCTTTTGCCTGGCTGATGCGCGCTGCCGATAACTGGTCAGGCCGGCTGCGCGGCTGGTGGTTAGCGGCGACGGCGCTGCTGGTGGCAGTGGCTGCGCTGTATCCGGTGATGGCCAGCCGGGGCAAGGCGCTCGATCGCATGACAGCCGAAGTGCCGTTCACGCTGGACGGCATGACCTGGATGCAGTACGCGCAGCACGCGGAGAACGGGGTATGGCTGGAGCTGGCCGATGATTACGCTTTGATCCGCTGGCTGCAGGAGAACGTGCAGGGCACGCCGGTAATTGTCGAGGCGCAAAGCGCCCGCGAATACCTGTGGAGCGGGCGCGTGGCGATCAACACCGGCCTGCCGTCGGTGTTGGGCTGGCGCTTCCACCAGACACAGCAGCGCACGCTTGACCCGCTGCCGTCGCTGGTCAACCAGCGGCGCGCCAACATCAACGGGTTCTACAGCACAACCGATATCGCCGCCGCTTGGCGGATGATCCAGTTTTACGACATCGAGTATGTGATTGTTGGCGGTCTGGAGCGCGCGTACTATCCAGAGGTTGGCCTGGCGAAGTTCGAAGAAATGGCGCGCGCGGGCATGCTGGAGCGCGTGTTTGAGCACGGCGAAGCTGTAGTATACCGGGTCAATCGGGACGTCGAAATGACGCAGGTGGGGTAAGCCATGGTGCTCGATTGGCTAGCCCGCGAGGGCTGGATCGTCTTTAGCTGGTGGGCGCTGGTGACGCTGGCAGGGCTGGCAGCGCTCCCGCTGGTGGCACGCCTGCTGGGCGCGCTGCCGGATCGCGGCTACACGCTAATGCGCGCGGTTGGCCTGCTGCTCGTCGGCTTTACTTTCTGGATGCTGGTCAGCCTGGGATTAGTGCCGAATGCGCCAGGCAGTGTTCTGCTGGCGTGGCTGATCGTTCTAGCAGCGGCGCTTGTTGTGTATTTTCGCGGCGGCCCGCTGTTCGACTGGCGCGCCTGGTGGCGTGCGAACCGACATGTAGTTATCGTTGGGGAGCTGATCTTCGCCGGCCTGCTGTTGGGCTGGGCGCTGTATCGGGCGCATCAAAACAGCGTCATCGGCACAGAGAAGCCGATGGAGCTGATGTTCATCAGCAGCATCATGCGCAGCCCAACCTTTCCGCCAAACGACGGCTGGCTGGCCGGCTATGCCATCAGCTACTACTACTTCGGCTATGTGATGGCCGCCGCCCTTTCTATGTTAAGCGGCATCGGCAGCAGCACCGGTTTCAACATGACAATCTCGCTGTTGTTCGCCCTCACTGGCCTGACCAGCTTCGGCGTGGTCTATAATGTGGTGCGCTCGCGCGGCGGGCAGTCAGTTCGTCCGGCGCTGCTGACTGGCCTGCTGGGGTTAGCCCTGGTCGTGTTCCTGTCGAATTTTCAGCCGGTGTTCGTGGAGATTCCTTACCAGGCGCAGGCTGTCTCTGAGGAATATTTGCGTTTCTGGGACACCAAGAACCGCGACGCCTACGAGCCTGGCGCGCGGCCGATCAACCTGTTCAACCCCGATGAAGCCCGTCTGATCAGCTGGTGGTGGTTCAACGCAGCGCGCACGCTGACCGAGCGCGACTTAAACGGTGTGCGTGTGAACGAGGTGATAGACGAGTTCCCTCAATTCAGTTTCCTGCTGGCCGATGTACACCCTCATGTACTGGCGCTGCCGTTTGCGGTAATGGCGCTGGGGTTGGCGCTTAACGCGCTGCTGGCTGGCCGCGCGCCGCTGCGCGGCGAGATTGTGTTTTACGCGTTGTGCCTGGGCGGGCTGGTGTTTCTCAACGTGTGGGATGGCCCGATCTACATGGCGGTGCTGGTAGGCGCGGAGGCGCTGCGCCGGCTGCACAGTCAGGGACGGCTGGCGCAGACTGACTGGTGGGCGCTGCTGCGCTTGGGCATCACGCTGGCCGCGCTGTCGGCCGCCTTTTACTTACCGTTCTACATTGGTTTCCAGTCTCAGGCAGCGGGCCTGCTGCCGAACCTGCTGCACCCCACGCGCTTCCAGCAGTATTTTCTCATGTTTGGCCCGCTGCTGCTTCTGCTGCTGCCGTTCCTGATAGACGAAGTACGGCGCGGCGGCAGGCGTGTCAACTGGCTGTTGGGCGCCGCCGCTGCTGCTGGTGTGCTGGCCGTGCTGCTGGCGCTCATGCTTGTGCTGACTGTCGTGGGCGCAGTTGTGCCGGAGACGCGCGGGGTGGCACTGGGCTTTGTAGACCAGAACGGCGGCTGGGAGCGCGTGCTGCCGGCATTGGTTGCGCGCCGCGCCGAGACGATCCTGACAACGGGGGCGCTGCTGGCGGGGATCGCGGTTGTGGTGGCGCGGCTGTTTGCGCGGCGCACGGCCGCAGACGAGCCAGGCGAGCCGTATTCGCCGGCGGCGGGCTTCGCGCTGCTGCTGGCAGGCGTGGGGCTGACATTGAGTCTGATACCGGAGTTCGTCTACCTGCGCGACAACTTCGGCACGCGTATGAACACGATTTTCAAGTTCTACTACCAGGCGTGGGTCGTGTTCAGCGTGGCCGCGGCCTATGGCCTGTACAGCCTGCTGGCCGATCAGCGCGCGCGCCAGCCGGTGAGCGCGCTGGCCCGCGCAGGCGTGACCGCTCTGCTGGTGGCGGTGCTGGCGCTGGGGCTGATCTACCCAGCGCTGGGCATCTCCCACCGGGCGCTGCTGGAGACTGGCCGCCTCGGCGCTGAAACGCCTGCGCCGCTGACACTGGACGGCGGCCGCACGCTGGTCGGGCAGGCCGACTACGACGCTGTCACCTGTCTTAGCCAGCTCGTTGGCGCGGGCACAGCGGTGGTGGCGGAGGCCGTGGGGAACTCGTATGAGTGGCAGCACGGTCGGGCGGCTACACTAGCGGGCATCCCGGTGGTGATGAACTGGCCAGGCCACCAGAGCCAGTGGCGCGGCCCGACCTACAGCGCGGTCACTGGCACGCGCGTGCAGGATATCGAGCGGCTGTACACTGATTTGCGCTGGGATGTGGCCCAGGGAATCATTGAACGCTATGGTATTAACTACGTGTTCTTCGGGGCAGCCGAACGCGCCCGCTACGGCGCGGCTGGCGAGGACAAATTCCGCGAGAACCTGGAGGTTGTCTGCGACTTTGGGACCAGCCGGGTTTACCGCGTGGGAAAGAGCGAAAGGACAGCTCGCCGATGATTGACGCATCTGCGCCTCAACTGGCCGCCCAGCGTGCCAAAGCGCCGGCGCAGCCAGCGGTGCGCCTGGAGACGGTGGCTTACATTGCGCTGCTGGCCCTGGGGTTGATTCTGCGCCTGGCGGAACTCGACGTTGTTCCGCTGTCGGCGGCCGAGGCGCGTGAAGCGCTGGCCGCGCAGCGGGCGGTGGCGGTTGGCGCGCCGGGCCAGGGGATCGTGCCGCAAAGCGCGCTGCTGTTTGCGCTGCAGGCAGCCACTTTCAGCCTGCTGGGCGCTTCGGAGTTCGCCGCCCGGCTGCTGACGGCAGTCGCGGGCGCGCTGCTGGTGCTAACCCCGCTGCTGTTTCGGCGGCTGTTAAGCCCAGCGCGCACGCTTGCGCTCAGCGCGCTGCTGGCGTTCTCGCCGGTGGCGCTGCTGGCCTCGCGCGAGGCCAGCCCAGCGGTTTGGGCGCTGCTGTGCGCAGCCGGCGGCTTGTGGGCGGTCTGGCGCTGCTGGGAAACGCGCCAGCCCAGCTTTATGCCGCTGGCCGCGGCGCTGTTCGCTGGCGTGATTTTCCTGACCGACCCGGCAGGTGTGTGGCTGGCGCTCACCCTGCTGGCTGCGGCGATCGGGGCGGTTATTTGGCTGCGATCTGACGAGCCGGATCATCCTGGTCTGGCGGCGCTGCTGGACTGGCTGCGCGGGCTGCCATGGCTGGCGATGCTGACTGCGGCTGCGCTGACGGTGTTCGTTGTAAGCACGGTCTTTGCGCTGTACCTGCCTGGACTAGGGGCAGTAAGCGAGGCGCTGCAGCGGGCTGCAGCCGGCCTGACCGTGTCTGCGCCAGATACGCTGCCCGCGTTTCCCCTGCTGGTGATTGTGTTCTACGAGCCGGCGACGATTGCGCTTGCGGCTGTGGGCGTGTGGCTGCTGGGGCGGCGTATCACAGTGTCGCTGCTCGATCGCTTTCTCGTGATCTGGCTGCTGTTGAGCGCGCTGGCAGCGGTGTTCTATCCGGGCGGCGCGGCGGCGCACGCGCTCTGGCTGATCGCGCCGCTGTGCGGGCTGGCCTCGGTGACAGTCACGGAACTGCTGGCCGAGGATCGCCACCCCCTGTTTCACGTTCCATCGTGGGGTCGGTGGCTGGTCGCCCTGGCTGCGGTTCTGCTGCTGGCTGTGCTGGGGATTAACTTGCAGGCGATCGGGCGGGCGCTGCTGGCTGCGCCGCCGGGAGCGGAAATCAGCGCGCGTATTCCACCGCTGAACCTGATCTGGGCAGCGATTGCTCTGCTGCTGGGCGTGCTGGGGGGTATGCTGGTGGCCAGCCTGTGGGGCAGGACGGCAGCGCTGCGCGGGGGCGGTCTCGGACTGCTGGTGTTTGCCCTTGTTACATCTCTAGGGAGCGGCTGGAATGCCGCTGTCCCTAACGCGGCAAGCCCAGTAGAGCTGTGGCATCTGCGCGCGCCGGCGCAGGAAACGGCGCTGCTGCGCGCAACGCTGGCTGAGCTGGCCTGGCGCGAAACGAGCGCGTTTCCGCTGATCCGCGTGTATGCACAGGTAGAACAGGACGGCTTGGCGGCGTGGCTGCTGCGCGATTACCCGAACACGACGTTCATTACCAATCCCGGTGATGCCCGGGCGCAGCCTATCGCCTTGCTGCCTCCTCAGGCCGAACCGCCAGCGCTGGGCGGCAGCTACGTCGGTCAGCAGTTTACTGTCAGCCGGGGGTGGACTCCGCAGACAATGCCGGTTACTGACCTGCTGGCATGGTGGCTGCAGCGGCGTGTGCGCACCCCTCACAGCGCTGAGTCGCTGGTGCTGTGGCTGCGCCAGGATGTGTACGACGGGCAGTCGCTTGAGGGTGACTGGTGGCGGCGGTGAGTGTTTTGCGCGGAAGCAGTGTATTACATTTGACTCAGCGCTGGGGGATTATTTTGGGGAACACATGGCCGAGAACGAATTAAGCGCGGAACAGCTTATCACCCAGTGCCTGCGCGGCGACCAGCGCGCCTATGAAGCGCTGTACGGCCGGTATGCGCCTGGCATCTATCGCCTGTGCTACAGCCTGCTGCTGAACCGGCAGGATGCGGAAGATGTGCTGCAGGAAGTGTTTGTCTACGCTTTCCGCAACCTGCGGCGCTACGACTCCAGCCGCGCGGCGTTCAAGACCTGGCTGTACACCATCGCAATCAGCCGCTGCCGCAACCAGTACCGCCGTCGTACGCCGCTGCTGGACCTGAGCCATCTGCTGCAGCTTGAACTCGCAGGCCCGCGTGCTGAAATGCCAGAGATGGCAACGCTGCGCCACGACGCGCGCACGGCGGTCGAACAGGCGCTGGCTGCCCTCTCACCCCGTTTGCGCGAGGCGGTTGTGCTGCGCTATGGCCAGGGCCTTACCTACCGGGAAATTGCTGAGGTGATGGGCTGTCCGCCCAAGACCGCTGAAAGCAGGGTGCGGCTGGCGCACGAGGCACTTAGAGGTTCGCTCCAGGCGTGCGGCCCGGCACTGCTGGAGGACCTGCTGGGTGGCTGAGGGAGGGACCGTGACTGCGTGCCGCTACTGCCGTGCCCATCTCGACGCTTACGTGGCGGGTGAACTAGCGCTGCCAGCGCGCCGCCGTGTAGCGGCGCATCTTGACCAGTGCGCCGCATGCTACGCCGTTTACGCGCAGCGGCGCGAGGTCGTGCGCGAACTGCAGCGCTCGCTGCCGATGGTTGGATATGCCAACCCGCCTGATTTTGGGCAAGTGTGGTTGAATGTGCAGCAGGAAATGCCGCGCGGCAGCGGATACTCGATGCAGTATGGGCTGGCAGCGCTGCTGCTGCTGGTGCTGCTGCTGGTGCCATTTACAATGGGCCACCGCGACATCGCCGCGGCGCTGCCCACACAGCCCGCGCCGCACCAACTTGACGGGGATCAAACGCCCGATCGCGCTGGCGCACGGGCAAAAGCGGTGACGACTGCGCCGCGCACTGCGACACTGTCTCCACCTGCGTTCGGCACACCGCCGACGATGCCGGAACCGAGCATGTATGTTTCATCGCGAGGGTTTGATGACCGCAACGATTGACCAACAGACTGCGCCGGTAGACGCGCCGCGCAAGGGATCGGCCTGGCTGGCGCGCGCGTACACGCTGAATTGGGAGGCGATTCTCTACATCGTCATCTTCCTGCTGGCGGTGTTCACGCGCTTCTACAACTTGGGCGACCGCGTGATGAGCCACGACGAGAGCCTGCACACGCGCTACTCGTACAACCTGTACGCTGACGGCAATTTTCAGCACACGCCGCTGATGCACGGGCCGATCCTGTTTCACATGACGGCTCTGTTCTATTTCCTGTTCGGCGATAATGATTTCACGGCGCGCATTTATACGGCTGTGCTGAGCGTGTTAATTACGCTGTTTCCGCTGCTGTTCCGGCGGTGGCTGGGCCGGACAGGCGCGCTTGTGGCGTCGTTCATGCTGCTGATCTCACCGCTGATGATGTACTACGGGCGCTACATCCGCGAGGATATTCCGTCCATCTTCTTCACGCTGGTGATGGTTTACGCCACGTTCATGTACCTTGACGGGCCGGCCAACCAGCGCCGCCGCCCCTACTGGCTGTACATCTTCGCAGCCGCCATGTTGGGCAGCCTGGGGTCAAAAGAGACGGCGTTCATGTACATTGCGATCTTCGGCAGCGTGCTGACGCTCTACTGGGCCGTACGTTTGCTGCAGCACCTGCGCGGCATACCCGGCAAGACCTGGTACTATTTCGCCGTGTTCAGCGTGCTGCTGGCAGGCGTGGCGGCGCTGGGCATGTACGTTGTGCTGTCGGTAGCGCCGCCGGAGCGCGCAGCGCAGGCTGCCGAGGCTGCTGGCGGCTGGCTGAACAGCGTCGATTCCACCAGCCTGATTGTGTGGACGCTGCTGGTGATAGCCATCTCGCTGGTCTTTCTGGTAGGGACGCTGCTGTGGGCTTTCCGGGACAGCAGCGTGCGCATCCACTGGCTGGATGTCGTCGTTGTTGTGCTGCTGGCGCTGGCGGTTGTGACGGTTCTGATTGTAGCTGAAGAGGCGTCGCGCCTGCCCAGCCGTGACGCCGCCCAGCACGCGGCGCCGGCCGTGCCCGGCGCGGACAGCGTGGCACTAGACAGCGGCGTTAACATGCTGCCGTATGTGCTGTGGTGGGTCGTTGGCGCGCTGGTCGTGTTGGCTGTGCTGCTATCCTGGCGGCTGGGCTGGTGGCGCACACTGCACCGTTTCCCAGAACTGGATGTGCTGATCATCATGGGCACGCTGATCCTGCCGTGGCTGACGCCGCTCATCATCAAGATTTCGGGTGTAAGCGCGGTGGATTATTCGCCTCAGGGCATCACACGCGGAGTCTTGGTGCTGATCCCGGCGTTTGCGATCTCGATTGCATTGGGCCTGGTGTGGAACTGGAAGCGCTGGCTAATCGCCGCAGTGGTTTTTCACGCGCTGTTCGCCTTTTTCTTCACGACAATGTTCACCAATGTAAACGGTTTAGCCTCTGGCATGATTGGCAGCCTGGGCTACTGGCTGGATCAGCAGGGCGTGAGGCGAGGCAGCCAACCTCAGTATTACTATCTGTTGATTGTCATGCCGGTGTACGAGTTTTTGGCGATTGTGGGCAGTACGCTGGCTGCGGTGACAGGTGCGATTATGTTCTGGCGCTACCGGCGCGACCGGCTTGAGGAGCAGGCTGCTGCTGGCAGCCTGATCATCTTCAACGAAGAACCTGAAAATGCCCCCAAAACTGACAGCGACGCGCAGCACGCCTCGGCGGTTGAAGACCTGCCAGCGGAGTTCCTTGACGCCAAAGCGCTCGACGGGCCGCTGCCAGCCGAAAAGCGAAAGGTCAAACGAGAGGCGATTGGCGCGGCCTGGCTGAACTCACCGTCATTTATCGCGTTTACCGCGTGGTGGGCGGTCTTCAACCTGATCGCCTACACGCTCGCCGGCGAGAAAATGCCGTGGCTGGGCACGCACATGACCGTGCCCATGATCCTTATGTCGGGCTGGTACTTCGGCCGGGTGTTTGAACGCATTGAAGGTGAGAAAATCCGGCGGGGCGGCTGGCTGTATCTGGTGTTGATTCCGGTGCTGCTGATTGCGCTGTTTCAGGTGATCTCGCCCTTCCTGCTGGGGCGCGGGCCGATTCCCGGACTGCAGCAGGAACAGCTCGCGCGGTCTGGCCAGTGGCTGGCAGCCGCAGCCGCCAGCGGCATCGTGATTGTGTTCATGTACCAGATCATCGAGCGCACCGGCTGGTCGCATTTCCGCCAGATGCTGGCTGCGGGGGTGTTTACGCTGCTTTCGGTGCTGACTGTGCGCGTGGCCTGGATGGCGTCGTTCATCAACTACGACTACGCCACGGAGTATCTGGTCTACGCCCACTCAGCGCCAGCAGTCAAAGAGGTGCTGGCAGAACTGGAGCACATCAGCCGCCGCACTACAGATGGCCTCAATCTGAAGTTCGCCTATGACGACGCAGTTCCCTGGCCCTACAGCTGGTATTTCCGCGATTTCCCTAATGCCACTTACTTCGGCAGCAGCCCCAGCCGACCAATAATTGACAACTCGGTGGCGCTTCTGGTAGGTGAAGCCAACCGCGCGGCTGTGGAGCCGCTACTGGAGGACAGGTTCTATCACAGCAGTTATATCCGCATGTGGTGGCCAATGCAGGACTACTTCAACCTCACGCCGGCGCGGATCAACAGCGTGCTGGATTTTTCGCCGGATAACCCGCGAGCCGCCCAACTGCGCCAGGGTCTGTTTGACATCTGGTGGGCGCGCGACTATCAGACTTACGGCGAGGCGGTGGGGCGCAGCTTTGCCCTGACGCAGTGGCCGCTGGCGGAGCGCATGCACCTGTACGTGCGCAAGGACGTGGCTGCTCAGGTGTGGAATCTAGGCGTGGGCGATGGCACGGTGGTCAATCCGCTGGATGAGCTGGAGGTGAACCTGTGCAACGCCAACTGGGAACTGCGCGCTGCCGATCTGGTGTTTGGGGCGCAGGGGACTGGGCCAGGGCAGCTGGCGCGCCCGATGGGCTTGGCTGTTGGTCCTGATGGCGAGCTGTATGTGGCTGAGGAAGTCAACAACCGGGTGTCGGTGTTCAATGCGGGGGGCGAGAACACAGCCCGCTTTGGCGGAGACCCGCTCGGCGAAGTGGTGTTCCTGCGGCCGAACGACGTTGCCCGAGGGCCAGATGGCAGCATCTATGTCGCCGATACGTGGAACTATCGCATAGCAGTGCTGTCGCCGGACGGTGATCTGGTCAAGGCGTGGGGTGAGCGGGGCGAGTTCGGGCTGGCGGCCGTGACAGAGCCGCTGTACGCACTGTGGGGGCCGCGTTCGGTGGTGGTTGACGGCAGCGGGCGTGTGTATGTGGCGGACACCGGCAACAAGCGCGTGCGCGTTTACACCAGCGCTGGCGAGTTCGTGCGGGATATCGGCGTGGGCGGAGCCGGACCAGGCCAGCTAGACGAACCGTCTGGGCTGGCGCTGCACCCCGATGGCCGCCTGTTTATCGCCGATACCTGGAACCGGCGCGTGTCTGTTTTCAACACGGATGGCTTGTTCCTGTATACGTTTGACGTGCGCGGCTGGTACGACGAGCTGGGCAACCGCCCATATCTAGCGGTGGACCCGGCTCGCGATGTGCTGTATGTAACAGACCCGGATGCCGGGCGCGTGTTGGTGTACGACACAGCAGGCAACTGCCTGGGATCATTCGGCCAGTTAGGCCGGGAGAACCCGAACCAGACACAGTTTGCAACGGTGGGCGGCATCGCTGTTGGGCCTGATGGCCGCGTTTATGTGGCTGACGCGGGAAGCGGGCGCGTGCTGCGGTTTGCGCCCTGGGTGGCGCAGCCGGCTGCTGCTGACGACGTGGGCGTTGAGCAGACAGCAGAGGTTACGCCAGAGGCGGCCACAGAAAGCGATCCGCTGGACGCGCTGCCAGCGCCAGACACGCCAACGACGGCCGAAGCGGTAGGTTAGGGGGAGTTGTAAATTTTGCGGACACACGTGGTTCTTCGGCGCTTAGAATGGCCGTCTGTATCCATGATCTTCACCACTCCCTAGGTCAGACTCGGCTTGACAGCCCTAGAGCCGACTGCTAAAATGGGGATCGGCTTTGGGGTTCAACACGCTTGCACAAAGCCGGCGGAGGGTGCATCCACGTGGCATTATCACACAGCACCCTGCAGGTACGATATCGGTTTGCCGGTGAAAGTGGGTAACCCCCACTTTTATTTATATTTGTATCTTCTGCGCGCCGTCTTACACGCCACGCCCGCACGTTGGTCAGGAAACACAGGAATTCGGAAGTAAGAGATATGAGAAGCGAGTTCGAAGTTGCCTTCAACGAGATTACGGATCTGAGGGCACTCCCGCGCGAGGTGGTGCTGGAAGCGCTGCAATCGGCGCTGATATCGGCTTACCGGCGTGACACCGGGGCCAGCCAGGCCCAGCGCGTAGATGCGACCATTGATCCTGCTACCGGGCGTCCTAACATCTTTGTCGAGAAAGAGGTTGTCGAGGACGTTCAGAATCCGCTGACAGAAGTGGACCTGGAAGAGGCGCGCTACTACGATCAGAGCGCGCAGTACGGCGACACGGTGATGGTGCAGGTGCGCGGCTCGACTAAGAAATACGGCCGCATCGCCGCCCAGACGGCTAAGCAGGTGATCCTGCAGAAGATACGCGAGGCAGAGCGCAACGCCCTGTTTGAGGAGTTCCTGGAGCGTGAGGGGGACCTGGTGACCGGCACTGTGCAGAGCGTGAACTCAAGCGTCGTCACGCTCAGCCTGGGCCGAGCGGAAGCTGAAATGCCGCGCGCCCAGCAGATTCCTGGCGAGCGCTATAAGCCACACGACAAAGTCCGCGTGTACGTGGCTGAAGTCAAGCGCAGCCCACGCGGCCCGCGCATCATCGTCAGCCGCAGCCACCGCAACATGCTGCGCCGTTTGCTGGAGTATGAAGTGCCGGAAATCTTCAACGGCCAGGTGGAGATCAAGAACATCGCGCGCGAGGCAGGTTACCGGTCGAAAGTAGCGGTGGCAGCTATTCAGGAGGGCATTGACCCGGTGGGCGCGTGTGTCGGGATGCGCGGCATGCGCATCCAGAGCATCGTCAAAGAGCTGCACGACGAGAAGATTGACGTCATTGAGTGGAACCCCGATCAGAAGGCGTTCATTGCCAAGGCGCTCAGCCCAGCGCGGGTGAGCGGGGTCTACTTGGAGGAAGACCCCGATACTGGCCGCACCGCAGTCGTGATCGTGCCGGATGACCAGCTCTCGCTGGCGATCGGCCGTGAGGGGCAGAATGCCCGCCTGGCTGCTAAGCTAACAGGTTGGCGCATTGACATCAAAAGCGTCACAGAGGCTGTGCAGGATGCCCTGGCGCGGCTGGATACCCCGCCGCTTGCGTCACTGCCGACGCAGCAGCCGGAGCTGCTGGCCGAGACGCTGCGAATCATCGACAAGAAAGCGGCCGGGCGCACTGTCATGCCTGAGGAATATCAAACGCTTGCGCGTTTCGCCGATGTGGTGGAAACTCGCCTGCTCAACGCGCGCAACCAGGCGCGCGAGGCCCGTATTGCCGAGATTAACGCAGTCAAGGCTACACTGCCGGCTGGCGCTTTTGCGCTGCCAGTCACCGCGCTTGATCTGCCGGATGAGATCATTGAAGCACTGCAGCCGCTCGAAAACGTGGGCGAAATCATGTGGCGTTTCCTGATTGACGAGAGCCATCTGCAGAAGCTGCTGGCCGACCTGCCGCCGGAAGCGATGACGCTGCTGCAGAATACGCTGGACCGATTGGTGATTCCGGAAGAGGTTGAGGCCCTTACGCCGCGCGCTGAAGAAGCGGCTGCGCCGGCGCAACCGGCCGCTGCTGCGCCGGAGCTAGCTCCGGAAACGCTGGCCGATCTCGACGCCGATGCCGAAGCTCCGGCGCTGCTTGACGCTTTCGGCGAAGAGCTGGCGCCAGCCCTGGATGCCGCGGCAGCAACGACGCGGTCGCGAATCGAAGAAACGGCTGTACTGGTAGAAGAGGGCGAGGACGAAGAGGACGACGGCGATATTGACGCGATTCTCGCCCCTGGCAAAATTAGCGAGCCGACCAAGAAGAAGAAAGAGCGTCAGAAGCGCCGTCAGCTTGTGTTCGATGAGGAACTGGGCGAAGTGGTTTCAAAGCGCCGCCGCAAGGGCCGGCGTGCGCGTGACGATTGGGATGATTTCCTGGGTTAACAGCGGGCGATGAACGCCGGGCGCACGCCGGGCCGGAAACACGTTCCGGTCCGAACCTGTGTGATCTGCCGCACGCGCGATGCCAAGCGGACGCTTACCCGTCTTGTTCGCACGGCAGAAGGAGTAATAGTTGATCCGAGCGGAAAGCTCAACGGGCGCGGGGCGTATCTCTGCGATCAAGAAGCGTGTTGGGCGCGCGCCCTCAGCAGCGATGCCTTAGACCGCGCGCTGCGCACGACATTGACCGACGCCGACCGAGAACGGCTGCAGCGGTTCAGAACCCGGCCATGATTGGGCGCAGCATGGTGCAGACCACGGGCGTTTTCTACACACGATACAGGGTATGAGCGGTGGGCTGAACCGTTAACTAGCTGTTGATCGGCTTTTCCCGGCCCACCGCTTGACAGGTGGAGGTATTGATGGCAAAGGAAAAGCAGATCATTCTGGTTCCCGATTTTCTCACGGTGCGCGAACTGGCGGAACTTATCCACGCCAGCCCGATCGAAGTCATGAAGCAGTTGATCGCCAACGGCATCATGGCTTCGATTAACCAGCAGATTGACTACGACACCGCAGCAATCGTGATCGAGGAAATGGGCTTTGAGGCGCAGAGCCAAAGCGCTGTTGCAGCCCAGGCCCAGCGAGAGGAAGCGGCGAAATCGCAGGAATGGCGCCAGCTGTACGCTGAAGAAAAGCCAGAAAACCTACAGCGCCGGCCGCCAATTGTCACTATACTTGGCCATGTTGATCACGGAAAGACCACACTGCTGGACACTATCCGTAAAGCACACGTCGCCGAAAGAGAGGCGGGCGGCATCACGCAGCACATCGGCGCATATCGCGCTATGCATGGCAACCGTCAGATCACCTTTCTGGACACCCCAGGCCACGAGGCTTTCACGGCGATGCGCGCGCGCGGCGCTCAGGGAGCTGACATCGCTGTGCTGGTGGTGGCTGCTGACGACGGCGTGATGCCCACGACGCGCGAGGCGATCAACCACGCCCGCGCCGCCAACGTGCCCATCATCGTAGCAATCACCAAGATTGACAAGCGCAACGCCAACATCGAGAAGGTCAAGCAAGAGCTGGCCGAAGTGGGCCTAGTGCCGGACGAGTGGGATGGCAACACGCTGGTTGTGCCCGTGTCCGCGCCCGAACATAAAGGCATCGAGGACCTGCTGGAGGCTATCCTGCTGGTGGCGGATGATCGCGAGATCGTAGCGAATCCGAACGCCGAGCCAGCGGGCGTGGTGCTGGAGGCGGCAGTAGACCCCAGCCGAGGCAGCATCGCCACGCTGCTGGTTCTTAACGGCACGCTGAAGCGCGGTGATACGATCGTGGCAGGCGAAACCTACGGCCGCATCAAAGCGATGTTCGACGAAAACGGCAAACAGATTGCCGCGGCAGGGCCGTCCACGCCGGTGGCCGTGATGGGCTTGAGCGGCCTGCCGCAGCCAGGCGACAGCTTTGAAGCCGTCAAGAACGAAAAGGTGGCGCGGGCGATCGTGGACGAGCGCAAAGCAGCCAGCAGCGCAGGCGCAGCCAGCGCAGCGCGCCCTGCTCTGACGCTGCAGGATGTGTTCGCTCAGTTCGCGGCCGGGCACGCCAAAGAGCTGAACTTGATCGTCAAGGCCGATGTGCAGGGCACGCTTCAGCCAATTCTCGACTCGCTGGAGAAGCTTTCGGAGAACAACCCCGAGGGCATTCGCGTGCGCATCCTGGCGGCGGATATCGGTAACATCACCGAGAACGACGTGATGCTGGCCAGCGCTTCTGGGGCGGTTATAATCGGTTTCGGCGTGGATGTGGACAACGCCGCGCGGCGCTCGGCAGACTCGCAGGGCGTTGACATCCGCCAGTACGACGTGATCTACAAGCTGTTAGAGGACATTGAACTGGCGCTCAAAGGCATGCTGGAGCCGGTTTACGCTGAGAAGGTGCTGGGCGTGGCGGAAGTGCGCCAGGTGTTCCGGATTTCGAAGGTGGGCGCGGTTGCTGGCAGCTACGTGCGCGAGGGCGAGATTCGGCGCAACGCCAGGGCGCGGGTGAAACGCGGCGGGCGTGTGCTGGCGGAAAACCTGTCGGTAGGCTCGCTCAAGCGCGTAAACGACGACGTGCGCGAGGTGCGCGCTGGCTTTGAGTGCGGTATAAGTCTGTCGGGTTTTCACGATTTTCAGGAAGGCGACGTTATCGAGTTCTACATAACCGAGCGCGTCAGCTAGCCTTGAGCAAGACGGCAGGCGCTCCCGCTGCCGCAGCGGAGCAGCGCAAGAAGTGAAAGGAGTGCCTATGAGCTAACGCTCACCACGAGGGATGAAAATGGGTAGACTGTGAGGTGAACGCCGGAAGTCGGATGTTCGCAGTGGAACAACCAGTCCGTAAAGGAGTTGGACTCAC
>Ga0308414_1000249_pt1 | contig 33738 bp, 28 predicted proteins | sample HotsprSampleOS50_FD_205667 | JGI IMG/M metagenome (GOLD analysis project Ga0308414, IMG submission 205667) | Hot spring phototrophic mat microbial communities from Octopus Spring, Yellowstone National Park, Wyoming, United States - 20090730_OS50 ... | reverse complement strand
ACCACGATGTAGCCGATCGGCCAGTTGTAGACGCGCTCGCGCAGCTGCGCCTCGACCAGCTCCGGCTCTAACCAGCGGCGCTGCCCCAGCCACGCCAGCATCGCGTCATCGGTGCGCATATGCCAGAAGTGCCAGGTGTTCACGCGCGAGATGTGGCCGTTGACCATGCGCTTGCCGTGTGTGATGCCATAGAACTGAAGCGTCTGCGCCGCCTCCGTTCCAACGATGCCCTGTCCGCTGGAACCGCCGGTGGGCGCTTCGACGACAACGTAATCGTAAGGCTCGCGGCCTAACGCAGTATAGAAGTCATGCGGGCGCGGCGCGGGCTGAACGGGCAGCGGGCTGAACGTCCGCGCTGCGCCGATCACCGCCAGCAGCGCCAGCGCTGAGGCGAACAGCGCTGCACGCGGGCGAGCGCGCAGCGTAGGGGTCAGCGTGAGCGCAGTGAACAGAACTGCCGGAATGAGGAACACGGGCAGGAAGCGCTCAGGATAGCGAAACATGCCCCCCAAGGCGGCGTGCAGCAGCGCGTAGGGCAGGGGGATTTCAACGCCTGCCAACGTGACCGACACGCCAAACGACAGCAGCAGCGGCGCGATCACCAGCGCCAGCCAGAACCACCTCACCCCCCAACTCCCTCTCCACACGGAGAGAGGGGGGCCTGCGTTAGCAGGATGGGGTTGAGGTTTGCCCCCAACCACCAGCGCGATAACCACGCCGACCAGCGCCAGGTGCGCACGCGGCACGCCATCGGTGACATGCCACAGCAGGCCGTCAGGGAAGCGCAGCGCGGCCGAGTCCGACGCTGGCGTAAGCGCCAGCGTGCTGGTGTCGAACGCCAGTATCCCCGGCAGCGGGCCGGCAGCCCACAGCAGCAGCAGCGCACCAGCGACCGCGGCTGCGCCGGCGGCCAGCAGCTCCAGCCGGCGGCGCAGCGTCTGGGCCTGCCGCAGCGTCAGCAGCGCATAGGGAACAACCAGCCACACGGCGAACAGCGGGTACTGCAAGTCGGTCAGCAGCATAGCCCACAGCGCGACCGCCAGCGCCAACGTCGACAGGGCGCGGCGGCGGGCGCGGGCGATCTGTCCCCACAGTAGCAGCAGCGCAGGCAGCCAGAACCACGCCATGATGTTGACATTAGTCCAGAAGGCGGCGGTGAACATGGTGGGGGACAGTTCGAACGCCGCGCCGCCGACCAGCGCCAGCCCTGGCGCGGCGCCTTCGCGCCGCAGCAGCAGGTAGAAGGCGTACCCGGCCAGCGTGAACGCCAGCAGGTAGACGCCGACCATAGCGACAGTTGTGCCGCCTAACGGCTCAATCAGCGCCCAGACCGGATACCAGAACGGCGTCAGCGTGTGCAGCGCCAGGCTGGACGTGAACGGGGCCAGCACGTAGTTGGTCTCGTACACGCTGAGGCCGGGCGTGGTCAGCGCGTGACGAATCCACCAGTAGTTCCAGTGGAAGTGGTAGAAATCGGTGTAGCCTGTGCCCGCCACATAACCGGGCACGTGAAACACCAGGTTGTAGAGCGCCAGGAAGGCGATCAGCGCGCAGCAGGCGATAACCAGCGTATGGCGGGCGGTGCGGCGGCGCATGAGCTGGCCCTAGCGGAAAAGCTGGTCGTAAAGCATTTGCCCGACGACACGGTGAAAGGCGGCGCTGGCGTGCGCGTCGCGCGGCGAAACGATGCGCTCCGCCAGCGGCATCGCCTCGGCGGCGTCGAACAGCTTCAGCACGCGATCACCATAGCCGCGCGCGGCGAACACCTGCGCCACACGGTCCACATAGGCGATGCTAGCGAACGGGTTGAGCATGTCGGGGAAGATCACAACGGCGGGGACAGCGCCCATCGCTTCGATCTGGTCAATCAGGTCGTTGATCTGCTGCGCGTGGATCGCCCACACGACCGAATGATCGTACATGCTGTGCAGCCAGTCGGTGTAGGTCTGTGTGCCGCGCGCCTCGGGCTGGAAGATGTTGACCCAACGCCAGTAGATGAAGCTGCCCAGGTAGCTTTCTGCGGCCCAGGCGGGCATTTGAGCCAGCGGGTTGAGGCCGGGGTCGAGGCCGATGCTGAGCGCAGCCGGTTCGATGTCGTTGAGCGTGTACTGCACGATGACGTAGTCAGGCGTTTGCAGCGGATAGGCGCGCAGGCGCTCAAGCGCGGTAACAGTGTTAGCCCCAGGATCGCCCAGGTTGATTACAGCGTAGCCATCACCCAACTGGGCTGCCAGCACGTCAGCGAAGCGGTCGGCGGTGTTTTCGACGCCCCAGCCGGCGGTGAACGAGTCGCCCACAACGATCACGATCTGCCTGCCCTCCCAATCAGCAGGTGTCCATTCGCGGTCACGGTAGCCCAGGCTGTTGACGCGCCAGTAGCGCGCCTGCCAGTTGCGCAGCGCCAGCGTGGGCAGGCCGTCGGATTCGGCGTAGGCGAAGCGGAAGAAAATCTCGCCGGCCAGCAGCAGCAGCGTGAGCATGATATAGGTGATGAGCAGATTAGCGGCGGCGCGCCGGATTCGACGGCGGCGGCGCTGAGCTGCGCCGGCCAGCAGCAGCGCGCCGAGGCCGGTATAGGCAAGGGCGAGTGGAAACAAGGCCGTTCCTCGCGGCGTGCGGCAGGGGCTGGGTGCATTAGGCCCCGCGGATCCCCACGCTATATAACTCTCTTTTACCACAGCCGGCCGTGTCGGAATAGGCCCGGCCAGGCAGGGCGGGGTACAATGGCAGACAGTTTCGGCCAGCACATTACTGGAGGAAGACTGCGATGGCCTACAACCTGCGCGGGCGCAGCGTGCTCAAACTGCTGGATTTCGCGCCAGACGAGATCCGTTTCCTGCTGGGCCTGTCACGCGACTTGAAAGCGGCCTATTACGGCGGTTACGAACAGCCGCGCCTGACTGGCAGGAAAATCGCGCTGATCTTTGAGAAGACGTCCACGCGGACGCGCTGTGCGTTTGAAGTGGCGGCCTACGACCAGGGCGCGCACGTTACCTACCTGGGGCCGGACAGCTCACAGATTGGCCATAAGGAATCAATCAAGGATACAGCGCGTGTGCTGGGCCGCATGTACGACGCGATCGAATACCGCGGCTACGCGCAGGCGGCTGTCGAGACGCTGGCGCAGCACGCAGGCGTGCCAGTGTACAACGGTCTGACAGACGATTTCCATCCGATGCAGTTCCTGGCTGATGCGCTGACCATGCAGGAGCACAGCAGCAAGCCGCTGGACCAAATTGCCTACTGCTACGTAGGCGACGCGCGCAACAACGTGAGCAACTCGCTGCTGGTGGGCGGGGCCAAGCTGGGCATGGACGTGCGGCTGGCCGCGCCGAAAACGCTGTGGCCGAATGAGAACCTGGTGGCGCAGTGCCGGGCGATTGCCGCTGAGACCGGCGCGCGCATCACGATCACCGAGGACGCTGCTGAAGGTGTGCGCGGCGTGGACTACATCCACACCGATGTGTGGGTCTCAATGGGCGAGCCGGAGTCTGTCTGGGCGGAGCGCATCGCGCTGCTCAAGCCATATCAGGTGAACGCTGCGCTTATCGAGAAAAGCGGCAGCCCGGCGGTCAAGTTCATGCACTGCCTGCCGGCATTTCACAACCGCGAGACGAAAATCGGCGAGCAAATTTACCAGGCGTTCGGCCTAGAGAGCATGGAGGTGACCGAAGACGTGTTCGAGTCCGCGCGGTCAATCGTGTTTGACCAGGCGGAGAACCGCGTTCACACCACCAAGGCGGTGCTGGTGGCCACGATTGCCGGATAGTGTTCGAGGCGGAGCAGCGACCACGATGTTAACGAATGACCTTTTTCGCCTGCTGTTCGAGACAACGCCCGACACCATGCTGCTTCACGCTGCCTTTGCAGAGTCGTCACCGGAATACGCATGCACCTGTGCTATACTGGCGTCTGTTGAGAGCTGAACGTTAGCGCAGGAGCGGAAGCGATCGTGACACTGAACCGACGCACTTTTCTCAAGCTGAGCGTAGGCGGGGCGCTGGCCCTGGCTGTGCCTGGGTCAAGACTGGCCAGCGCACAGGCACACGGCCAGCCGCAGGCGCGGGTAATCCGCTCCGGCCCGCGCGACGTGCCCCAGGTATGCCTGACCTACGACGACTTGTGGGATGAGGCGTATACGCTGCTGATCGCCGAGCGCTTCGCCCGTGATGGCCTTTCGGTGACATTTTTCCCTACAGGATCGGCGGTGCAGGCCAACATCGAGCGGCCGACGGCTGGCCATGAAGACCTGTACCGCCGCGTCCTGGACATGGGGCACGAGTTTGGCTGCCACACGTTCAGCCATCCTGACATCACTGACCTCACGGCGCACCGGCTGGTGTGGTGGGAGATTCAGCCGTGGCTGGACGCCATGGCCGAGGCGCTGGGCGAGCCGTACACGCCAGTGGCGTTTCGCCCACCGTTCGGCATCGTCACCGATGCGCTGTTCCACGCTGTGAACCAGGCCGGCGGCATCCCGATCGTGCTTTGGAGTACTGATCTGCGCGATACGCTGTGCAGCCCGGCTAACTGCGCTGCCGCGATACTGCCGGTGTTCGAGCGGCAGCTGCGCGGCGGGGAGATATTCCTGCAGCACACCGTGCGCGCTTCGTACGAGGTGTTGGACGCGCAGCTCGCGCTGCTGCAAGATGCCGAACTGACGCCGGTTCCAGTGTCTGAAATGCTGGCGCAGGTCGTGGCGGCCAGCGCCGCCGGTTAATCCTCTGGGGCTGGCACCAGCGGCAGGCGCATTGTGACCTCTGTGCCTTGGCCAGGCGCGCTGCTGATGCTGCACACGCCAGCGTGCAAACGCGCACACTCGTAAACCAGCGCCAGGCCCAGGCCTGCGCCCTGCTGCTCGTAGTAGTCGCGGTTGATCTGGACGAAACGCCCCCACACCCGTTCAAGGTCTTCCGGCGCGATGCCCATGCCGCGGTCGGTCACGGAGATGACGCCCTGTCCGTTTTCCTCGCGCAGGCAGACAGTAACCTCGCCATGAGTTGGTGAGAAGGTGATCGCGTTGCGCACCATTTCCGATACCGCAGCTGTGAGAAAATCCTGCGCGCCGCGCACATAAAGCGGCGTGCGCGGTATATCGCAGGAAATGCGCACAGCCTCTGGGTCGCAATCGTGGGCGTTCATCGCCATATTCACCGCCCCGTACACGACTTCGGCCAAGTCGCACTGATGAGCGAGCCGCGTGATTGCCTGTTCCATGTGGCCGCTGTCCACCTCAACGAGGTACATGATCTGGTTGACGAGGTGGGTTAGACGCCGCGCGCCGCTGCGGACAATCGTCAGCATGCGCCGCGATATGTCATCGGGCATCCGGTCAATGTTCTCGGCCAGCATTTCGACGCCGCCGAAAATGCTGGAGAGGGGCGTGCGCAGCTCGTGCGATACGATGGTCATCAGTTCCTGACGAATGGCATCCAGTTTGCGCTCGCTGGCGCGCTGCATCTGGGCCGTACGGCGCAGCTTGTTCTCAATGGCGACGACCAAATCCTCAGTCTCAAAGGGTTTTGTCAGGTAGTCGTCCACACCCAGCTCTTTGCCCAGACGGATGAAGTTGGGCGTTGAGAGGGCAGTCAGGAAGATGAACGGCGTCCCCTGCCAGCGAGCGTCTTCGCGGAACATCTCCAACAGTTTGTAGCCGTCGAGGTTCGGCATTGAGATGTCGCTGACGACAATATCGGGCGCGCGCTCGGCGGCGAACAGGTAATCGAGCGCCTGCCGCCCATCAGCGGCTGTGATAATTTTGTAGCCGCGCATTTCCAGCTCAAGCGCGATGCTTTCGCGCAGAGCGGCGTTGTCCTCGATGACCATCACCTCTGTCATTGTGTTGTCTCTCCTTCCGGCGCTGCGGGCAGCCAGAAACTAAACACGCTTCCGCGCCCTTCTTCACTGACGATGCTCAAGCCACCGCCGTACAGTGCCAGCAGCTCGTGAACCAGCGACAGCCCTAGGCCGGTTCCGGGGATATTGCTCTGCGCGGCCCAGCCTCGGTAAAAGCGTGTGGTGAGCTGGGCCACTTGATCCGCTGGTATGCCGTGCCCGTTGTCCTCCACCTGCCCGACTACGTACTCGCCCGGCTTGAAACCTGCCGGCAGCCGCAGGCTCTGCGCTGAAATGTTCGCCGAACACGACGGCACGGCGTCAGCCTGAACAGACAGGCGGCCCAGGCGTATTGTGATGTGCCCGCCGTCTGGCGTGTATTTGATGGCGTTGCTGACGAGATTGCGCCAGATGCGGCGAAAGTCCATCACATCGCCGAGAACGTGTACGCTTTGTGTGTAATCAACCCGCAGCGTGATGAGATGCTGTTTGGTTTCAGCCGCTGGTTTCAGGTCGTTGATCGCGCCCGCCATTACCGCAGACATGTCCACCGAATGGCTTGCGGGCGGCTGTGAGCGCGAGTCTAGGTGTGAAAGGTCAAGTATGCCCTCGATCAGATCGGCCAGCACGATCGCCTGCTCCTCCAGACGTTCAATGATGGCGCGGCGCTTGCTTTCGTCCATCCGGTCGTAATACGCGCGCAGGCTGTGCGTGCTGAGGACGATGCTGGTGGTCGGCGTGCGCAGTTCGTGGCTAACCATCGAAACGAAACGATCTTTCATGCGCTCGATCTGTTTGTGGTGGGAGATATCGCGCACGCTGCAAACGACGTATGCTTCACCGCCACCGGCGTCGTCTACCCGTGACAGCGCAATGTCAGCGTCGAAGTGCGTGCCGTCCTTGCGCTGCGCAGGAAGCTGAAGGCTCAGTGTTCGCTGGCCGTCGTAGACTGCCTGGAGCGCAGCGGCCAACTGCTCGCGCTGATCGGGCGCGGCCAGCACCGTGAGCGGCTGCATGAACAGCTCGTCAGTTTCGTAACCGAACATGTTGTAAAAGGCCGGGTTGGCGTTCTCGATGGCGCTGTTGGCCTCCAGCAGGACAATTGCGTCGGCGACGCTGTTGAGGATAGCCGCCATGCGCTCGTTCAGGCGGCGGAGCTGACTAGTGCGCTCATTGATAAGCTCTTCGAGTTCCTGGCTTTGGTGCAGCACCTGGCTGTAAAGCTGATCGCAGCAGGGCTGGCTGTCGTCAAAATCTGCCTCTGCCTGGCTTTTGGGGGCCGCGAAGGGCGGCGCGCTGGCGCTGCCGGCTGCGGCCAGGCGGGCCAGCAAACGCTGTGCAGCCGATGTGTGCAGCTCGTCGTAAAGCACATATTCGTCAGCGCCAGCGCGCAGGCACAGCTCGCCCTGCGCGTCGCTGGCCACCAGCGCGACCACGGGCAGGCCCGGCGCTGCCCGACGCACAGCCGTCAGCCCTGACAGATCGTTATGTTCAGCGCTGTAGAACACGAGGTCTGCCCCGGCAGCCTCAGGCGGCAGGTCGTCCCATCCGCAGATGACAGGTTCAGCGCCAAGGGCGTCCACTGCTGCGGCAATTTGTGCAAACTGGCTCTTGGCAGCGTCAGTCAGGATGAGCACCCGGTTTGGCTGAAGGGTCACGGTGTACATGCGTACGATCCTCAGTCTTGGTGTTTGAGCTTCCTAACCGAGCGGCAGTGTAGGCGTTTAGTCTGCTCAAAGTATAAACCCAAAATCGATTAAATTGTCTTAATTTTATTAAATATTCACGATTTATCGCGAAAGACAGATGCCGCCTAGCAGCGGCTGGCTGCTGGTTGTATCTCTTAAACACGCCTAGCCTCTCTTTTTCCAAAACAGTCAAAGAATAAAAACGCGCCGATCACATGATCGGCGCGCCCTTGGTGCTACTGACGCTGCTGCGGCCGGCCTGGATCAGCCGATGCAGTTCGCCTGGCCGGGGAAGCGGCAGCGGTCCGGCGTAATCGGCTTGAAGATGTTGCCAACACCCAGCTTTTCGACGAGGCTGACAGTCCCGGGGGTGTCAATGTCAGCGCAGACGAAACCCCGCTCCAGGCCCTCAGGCACAATATTCAGCGGGCGCAGGTCGCGAGATGGGATCTCGCGAGCGTCCTGATAAACGCGGGCATCGCTGAAGAGCACGAACACGTCGTTCAGCTCAGGCGCGCTGTTGTCCAGCGAGCCAACCCGGAGCGAGGTGTCCAGCAGCTTGAAGCACACGCGGACTGGCTCCGGCTGGAACCAGCCGAAAGCGCTGCGCGCCCTACCAGCAGCAGGGCTGGCCTGCACGTAAACGTCAACAGAAGACAGGAAAGCAAAATACTGGTCACGGGGAATCTCAACGCGGTATCCGACTCGCGGCGTGCCGATGGTGCCTGGATCGTAAAAGATCGTGTCGATTTTGCGCCAGTCTGCCAGGACCGAGCACTGGATCGGGCCAGCGCCAGTCACCGCAGAGCCATCTACGTCAACCAGAATGCGGCCATCGGTAAGGCGGCCGATTTCGGTGCAGAGGTTGCTGGTGATCTGAGCAGCGGCGGGCACGCTGGCGACGAGCACCGCCCCGAGCAGCACAGCGAAAAGAATAGAAATGCGAACTGATTTGGAAAACATGTGCGAGTGACCTCCTTAGCGCTGATAGACGTGTGGTGTACAGACTTGGCCGCCTAGTCGCAGCTTTGTAACCATACTCAATTATAGTCAAAAGGTACTAGCATGCAAATTAAGGTTCGCATGAATTTCGCCGGCATCCTCCTCAAATACACACGCCCCTAGTGTTCACTATCCTATACTGTCTCATCCTAATCGCGCAAACTTTCCCTGTGCTTTCAGACAGGAAGCTCAACCGTCGTTATCTGCGCGCACTACCGGATAAAGGGCAGCAGCGGCCAGCCGGTGTGCCTCGACGCCAGGGTGGGAGTCAAAGCGGTTGACGACGAGCTGGCGCGGATCGTGGCCGCGCAGCGCGTCGCTCATGTCCACCACTGCGACGCCGGCTTCCTCAAAGAACGCGCGCACGCGCTGAGTGGCCGGTTGGCTTTCAGCAATGGCTGTGATGTGCGGCCACAGCAGCACGATCAGCCGTGCGTCGTGGTCGCGCGTCCAGCTCACGATCTCGAACAGAAGCTGGGCCTGGCGCTGCCAAAAGTTGTCGTTCAGGTGCGCGTCCACCAGGTCCTGGAGATGGTTTGAGGTGCGCTCGGTTGAGGTGAACTGGAGCAGGTTGTAGTAGACGTAATTGGGCACAAAGAAGTTTAGGATGAACCAGGACAGAGTTGGGTTATCGGGAAAAGTGAAACGGTTATCGGGGTTGAGTTCTGGCGCCTGCAGCAGATAGTCAATGTCGTTCAGATAGTAGGACAGGATCACGATGTTGGGCCGCAGCGGGTAGCTGTCCAAGTAGTAGAGCTGAACATCGGTGTCCCAGCCGGAGTGGGCGATCACGTTAACGTCGTATCCTTGCCCTAACTCACGCTCCAGCCGTCGGGCGAACGTGTCGTCTAGGTTGTTAATGCCGTGCCCCATAGCAAACGAATCGCCCACCACGGCCACGCGGATCACGTCAGCGTCAGCCGGCAGCGGTTCGGCGTCGCGGTAGCCGAGCGAGTTGTAATGCCCCCAGTAGAAGTTCTTGTACCAGTGGTAGTTCATGGCTGTGAAGCCGTAACCGTCCGTCGTGATGTAGAACAGGCGCAGATAAGCCTCGGCCGCGAAAAAGATGAAAACAACGGTTGTCAGCGTTACCATCGCGCCAGCCAGCCGGCTTTGGCCCAGTTTAGCGCCCATGGCGCGGAGCTGGTCAGTATGCAGGTCGTAGAACAGCAGGTAAACCAGCACCCAGGCCAGCGTTAGCAGGATCAAATACTCAACTGCCTCCAGTGGACGGCCGTTGGTGGGCTGGAAGTTCACGATCCACAGCCCCAGCCCGAACGCCAGCACAGCCAGCAGGACCAGCCAGTAGAGGATCGGGCGCTGGCGCAGCCAGCGCACTGGCACGGCAAGGCGCTGCCGCCAGCGCAGCGACAGCGAGTCCGCCATTGTGACGACGATCATCAGCGCCAGCGCGGGCATGACGCCCGTGTGTTCGGGCGGGCCTATGCCGGCGGACCAGCCGGCGATGATCGCCAGCAGCACAAGCGCGGTCCACAGGACGGCGGTCCAGCGTTTTGTCATTCTGTGCCTCTGAGGGTTCTATTGAGCGCCAGCGTCGCGCGCGCAGCGGAAGCCCAGGAACCAGTTGCGGCTGTCCGGCTCATCGTAGAAGCGGATCGGCGCGCTGACGCCAAAATCAATATAGCTGCCCCAGCCGCTGCGGTAGACGCGCGGGCTGGTCGTGTCGTCTGGGTTTTCGCGCCCGTCGGTTGGGTTGTACGGATACGGACGGTATATCGTGCTGACCCACTCGAAGACGTTGCCGCTCATGTCGTAGGCGCCTACCCACGAAACGCCGCCCGGTTTGCTGCCCACATCGGCGGTTTGGTTGTTCGCGTTCTGATCGAACACCAGGTTATCGGCCACTAGTTCGCTGCCCCAGGGGTACAGCAGGCTGTCCGGGCCGCGGGCGGCGTACTCCCATTCAGCCTCGGTGGGCAGGCGTCCGCCGCGCGCTGCGCAGTGGTCACGCGCCTCGAACCAGGTCAGATTTTCGCGCGGGCGGTTGTCTCCGGGGAAGTTTCCCTGCGAGCCGAACTGCGCGTTGGTCACTTCGTAAACGTCAATCCAGAACGTTTCGACACACACACGGTGTTCAGGCCGTTCGTCGCGGCGGCCAGCGTTGTGCCCCATGGTGAAACAACCCGCCGGCACTTGCGCCATCTGCACGCCGTCAAATACCTGCACCACCGGCGTCCAATCGGCATTAGCAGTGACGGTTTGCGCCGGTGCCGGCGTGACAGTAGGGGGCGCAGGCGTCGCTGCTGGGCTGCACGCCGCCGCCATCAGGGCGACCGCGCACCACCATATGATAGGTTTGTGACTGCTGCCGGATATCATTTGCGTTCCCTGCGCCGCGGATGGCGGCCGGCCTGAACCGGCCTGGGATGGTTGTCAGAATTCTAACGCAAGTGCTAAAATGCGCAACCAGTCGGCCCCAGGGCCGGCGCTGTCTTAGCCTGCTCTGCCTACTCTCAGGGATTTGACGTGGACGATTTTTCAACTGAATCCTCACCGGTGCTCCCCGGCTGCCTGATTGTCGCCCTGGTCATGCTGGCGCTGGCGCTGGTGACTGCGGTTGTGCTGGGTGTGTTCCTCATCATCGGCGCGGTGCAGCCGTCTCAACCGGCTGAGGCCGTGGCCCAACCCGCCGAGCCAGCGCCGCCGCCGGTCATGCTGCGTGAGGGGCCGCCGCCAGACGGGGCGAACTACCGCTGGGTGGAAGTTGCCCGCGGCTTCGACAACCCGCTGCAGGTCACGCACGCCGGCGACGGCTCTGGCCGCATCTTCGGCGTTGAGCAGCTTGGCCGAGTGTGGGTGATTGAGAACGGTCAGCAGCGCCCGACTCCTTTTCTTGACATCTCCGAGCTGCTGCCTGCCGAGGTATTCCAGGGCGTCTACACCGAGCGCGGCCTGCTCAGCATCGCCTTCCACCCGAACTTCGCCGACAACGGTTATCTGTTCGTTCACCACTCGGACGTTAACGGCGACTCGGTGGTAGCGCGCTACCGGGTCAACCGGTTTAACCCCAACATGGTGGATATGACCAGCCGCGCCGAGCTGCTTCGCGTGCGGCAGCCCTGGTACGACCACAACGGCGGCAATCTGGCGTTCGGGCGGGACGGTTACCTGTACATCGGCTTCGGCGACGGTGGCAACGTCAACGAGCCAGATTACGACTCGCAGGATCCACAGAGCATGCTGGGCAAGCTGCTGCGGATTGACGTAGACAGCGGGGAACCCTACGCCATACCGCCAGACAACCCGTTTGTGGACAACCCGGACGTGCTGCCTGAAATCTGGGCGCTGGGCCTGCGCAACCCCTGGCGCTACACCTTCGACCGCGCCACTGGCGACCTGTACATCGCTGACGTGGGCCAGTGGGAGATCGAGGAGATTAATTTCCAGCCAGCGGACAGCCCTGGCGGCGAGAACTACGGCTGGAGCGGCTGGGAGGGCAGCAAGCGCCATCAGGAAGACGTTACGCCGGAGCTGGGCCGGCTGGTGTTTCCTGTATGGGAATACCGGCACGACGCGGGCTGCTCGATCACCGGCGGCTACGTGTATCGCGGGCTGAGCATGCCTGAACTGCACGGCGTCTACCTCTTCGGCGATTACTGCAACGGGCGCGTGTGGTCAGCCTTCCGCGACACGGCTGGCGAATGGCAGGTAAATGTGTTCATGGACACTACAGGCGCAATCATCACGTCGTTTGGCGAGGACGAGCAGGGCGAGCTGTACATGGTGGATTACAAGGGCGCGATTTTCCGGCTGGAACGAGCCAGGTGACGAACCCCTGCACGGCACGTCACCTTGAGCTTTCGCCTGCCGTTGATTACAATGCGGCGCTGGTGTTCAGCGGCAGGGAGCAGAGCAGCTTGAGCGGCTTGAACGAAATCATTCAGTTGATGTGGGCGCGCTTCAAAGTCATCGGCCGCGTCGTGGGCGATGTGCAGGGGCGCGCCATCGTGACCGCCTTCTACTACACCATTCTGGCCCCCTTTGCCATTGGCGCGCGCCTGACCAGCGACCCGCTGCGCCTGCGCGGCGCCAGCGCCTGGCTGGAGCGCGAGCCGGTAGACAACCGCCTCGACGGGGCGCGCCAGCAGGGGTAGCGCATGTATATTCTGGGCATCTCCTGCTTCTACCACGACGCGGCAGCGGCGCTGATCGAAGACGGCGCGCTGGTGGCCGCCGCGATGGAAGAGCGCTTCTCGCGCAAGAAACACGACAGCAGCTTTCCCAAGCAGGCGATTGATTTCTGCCTGCGCCAGGCCGGCATCACATCCGCTGAGCTGGACTATGTGGTGTTCTATGAGAAGCCGCTGGTCAAGTTTGAGCGCATCTTGCTGACCACGCTCAGCACGTTTCCGTCGTCAGCAGGCGTGTGGCGCGATGCCATGCTCAACTGGCTCAACGACAAGCTGTGGATCAAGAACATTATCCGCCGCCAGGTGGATGTTGCTTACGACCGCATCCTGTTCTGCGACCACCATATGAGCCACGCCGCCAGCGCGTTTTTCGCCAGCCCGTTCCGCGAGGCCGCCGTGCTCACGGTGGACGGCGTGGGCGAGTGGACGACGACCACGCTCGGCCACGCCACCAGCCGGTGGGAAGGCGAGCCAAGCGGCCAGAACGCGATCACGCTGTTTCAGGAGCAGAAGTTCCCGCATTCGCTGGGCCTGTTGTACTCAGCCTTCACCGCGTTTCTCGGCTTCCGCGTCAACAATGGCGAGTATAAGGTGATGGGCATGGCCCCTTATGGCCAGCCGCGCTACCTCGACCGCGTCGAGAAAGTATTCCAGCAGGACCCATCCGATGGCAGCTTCCGGCTTAACATGGATTACTTCAGCTTCCACCACTCGCCGGAGCGCACGTTCAACGACCGGTTTGTCGAACTGTTCGGCCAGCCGCGCCAGCCGGAATCCGACTTCTTCACGATGGCGACCAACCCAGAGCGCAGCGCGGAGCAAGCGGCAATGGCCCTCAACCAGCACTACGCTGACGTGGCCGCCAGCATCCAGCACGTGACTGAAGAAGCGCTGGTGACCATCGCCAACTACCTGCACCGGCGCACCGGCCTGACCAAGCTGGTGATGGCGGGCGGCGTGGCGCTGAACACCAAGGCCAACTACCGCATTCTGGAGCGCACCCCGTTCGACGAGGTGTACATCCAGCCGGCGGCAGGGGACGACGGCGGCGCGCTGGGCGCGGCGCTGTGGGCTTATCACCTGGTGCTCAACCAGCCGCGCCGCTGGACGATGCCGCACGCCTACTGGGGCGAAGGCTATTCTGACGCCACCTGCGCCGACTTTCTGCGCGAACGAGGCGTGAAGTACGAAGCCTTCGATGGCGACGACGGAAAGCTGCTCGATATTCTGGCCGAGGAACTCACCCGCGAGAAGGTGATCGGCTTCTTTCAGGGCCGCTTTGAGTGGGGGCCGCGCGCCCTGGGCAACCGCAGCATCCTGGCTGACCCGCGCAGCGAAGCTATGAAAGAGGTGGTCAATACCAAAATCAAGTTCCGCGAGCCGTTCCGTCCGTTCGCGCCCGTGATTCTGCGCGAGCGCGCGCCGGAGTATTTTGACTACCCCGGCGTGGCCGACCACGAAGCGCCGCGCTACATGCTGATGGTCAGCCCGATCAAACCCGACAAGCAGGATCGCATTCAGGCGGTGTGTCACCAGGGCACTGGCCGCCTGCAGACCATCGAGCGCGACACTAACCCGCGCTACTACGGCGTGGTCGAGCGCTTTGGCGAGCTGACGGGCGTGCCGGTGGTGCTCAACACGTCGTTCAACCTGCGGGGCGAGCCGATTGTGTCGTCCCCGCGCGACGCCTGGAACACGTTCAGGCACAGCGACATTGACATGCTGGTGCTGGGGCCGTTCCTGGTGCGCAAGCCGTTATGAGTCGTCAGTCAGCAATCTGTGGTCGCAGGGTACAGTAGACTCTGATGACTGCCGATTGAGAGCTGAAGAGGAAACACATATGCGCGACTTCTTAGACCGCATCGGCATCTGGGGCGAGCTGCTCGGCTTTCTGTGGAAGCGCCGGCTGTTCTGGCTGCTGCCTATGGTGATTGTGCTCACGCTGTTTGTGCTGCTGATCATCCTGTCGAGCAACCCGGTCACTGCGCCGTTTATCTACACCCTGTTCTGATCGGAGCGGCTGCGTGGACAGATTACAGACCGCGATTCTGATCGGCTTGGCGTGCGGGGCTGTGCTGGGCGCGCTGACGGCGCGCAGCTCAAACCGGCGCGATAGAGTGTACGGCGGCGCGCTGGCACACCTGTTCCACTACCTGGGCGCGGCGTTTTTCGTCAGCGCGCTGCCAGGCGTGCTGGCGACCATCGCGCTGGGGCAGGGGATTGTGCGCGCTGTCGCTGTTGGCGTTGGGTTCGTTCTGCTCAGCCTGGCGATGCTTTTTGTGCACGCCCTGTTTGAGCGCGGGGCGCGGCCGGCCGCCGTTCCTCAGGACGAGGAGTGGACCGCTGAGAAGGCGCGCACCTCCGGTCTCTGAGCCAGCCCGCTCAATCGCCAGCGGCCAGCGGATCGGTTTCACGCAAACTGCGCTGCGCCAGCCACCGGGTCAGCCACAGCCACACCGTCAGCGGCAGCAGGCTGGCGAAAAACGTGCCGATGGCCACCCACTGCACCTGCTGCGTCCCCAGCATATCCACTATGCTGCCGTGCACTACCGTGCTGGCCACCGTCGCAGCGTAGAACAAGGCCATGTCAAGCGCGAACACGCGGCCCAAGTGCGAGTCAGGCACGCTTTTCTGAATGATGATCGAGCTGTACGTCCAGTTCACCGAGCCGCCCATCGCCCGCGCCAGCAGCGCGAGACACACTACAATCAGCGATCCCGCTGCGCCCAGCACCAGCCAGCCCAGCGCTATCCACACGAAGCCGAGGCCAATCAAGCGGCGCATGGCCGGGACCGAGCCGTCGTTGAAGCGGTTGAGCAGCAGCGGGCCAAGGATGGCCCCCACGCCAAAAGCGCTGTACATGATGCCGAGCGACAGCTGCCCGTCGGCCCCCAGCACGAACACCTGCGTGGCGTAGATGGTCATAAGCGTGTCAATGTTGCCGATGCTGTTGCCGAACTTGACCAGGAGCACTGCGCCCACGTCGGGACGGCGGCGCACGAAGCGCAGCCCTTCGCGGATGCTGGTGTCGGCCGGGGCCGTGCCCTGCGCTTCGGCATTGCCCTTGTAGCTGCGAATGGCCGCGATCAGCGCGGCTGCGATCACGAATGTAAGGGCGTCAATCAGCAGGGCAGTTCTGGCCCCGAACAGCGTGGCCACCACGCCGCCCACCACTGCGCCCAGCGCCAGCATGACCGACCAAGTGATCGTCACCAATGTGTTGGCGATGACTAGGTCGTCGCGCCGCACCACATTCGGGATCAGCGCAGACTGCCCCGGCTCGAAAATCGCTGACAGCGTGAACTGCAGCACAGATAGGAAATAGATCAACCACAGCAGGCCCGGGTTGTCGGTCGTGGCCAAAAAGCCGAGCACTACAGCCGCCCGCAGCAGATTGCTCCAGATGAGCAGGCGCTTGCGGTCGAAGCGGTCTACTAGCGCCCCAGCGGCCGGGCTGATGAGCATGGGTGGGATGAAGCGGGCCATCAACAGGCCGCTGACAGCCAGCCCTTCGTTACCAGGGCTGTAGCGCACCACCAGCGCCGACAGCACGATCGTGCTGAACCAGTCGCCCAACAGGCTGACGACTTGCGCCAGCCACAGCCGGGCAAAATCTGGGCTGCGGCCCAGGAAACTGAGGTAGGTGCGGATCGTCATGGCTGGCCCAATTCACTGTGCAGGCGCGGCAGCAGCCCACCGTGGCGCTCGGCTACTTGGTTGTTGTTGACAGCCAGATAGACTGCCCGGCGGCTGCCCACCAGCACCACGGTTCTTTTGGCGCGCGTGATAGCGGTGTAAAGCAGGTTGCGCTGAAGCATCATGTAATGCTGCGTGAGCAGGGGAATGACCACCGCTGGGTATTCTGAACCCTGGCTGCGGTGTGTGCTGATGCAGTAGGCCAGCATGAGCGCCTCGGCTTCGGTGAAATCGTAGGTGACAAGGCGGCCATCTATTATTGCTTCCAGCTCGCCGTCGTCAAAATTGAAGGCACGCACACGGCCGATGTCGCCGTTGAAAACGTCTTTCTCATAGTCATTGCGTGTCTGCATGATTTTGTCGCCCACGCGGAAAAGCTGCCCGCCCAGGCGCTTTTCGGCGACGCGCCTGCCGCCGTTGAGCGCAGCCTGCAGCGCCTGGTTGAGCGCGGTCACGCCCGCCGGGCCGCGATACATAGGCGCGATTACCTGCACGTCGTCGAACGGGTCGTAGCCGAAACGCTGCGGCAGGCGGTTGACGACGATGTCTACCACAAGATCGGCCGCTTTCTGCGGGTCGTCCTCGCCGAAGAAGAAGAAATCGGCGCTCTGGTTGTCCATCAGTGGCATTTCGCCCTGATTGATGCGATGCGCGTTGAGCACGATGTGGCTGTGTTCGCCCTGGCGGAAGATGGTCTTCAGCCGCGTGACGTGCGCTGCGCCGCTGGCGATGATGTCCTGCAGCACGCTGCCAGCGCCCACGCTGGGCAGCTGGTCCACATCGCCTACCAGCAGCAGATGCGTTTGCGGCCGCAGCGCCTTGAGCAGGCTGTAGAACAGCAGCAGGTCAAGCATGGACGCTTCGTCTACAACGACAACGTCCACTTCCAGCGGGCTGCTTTCGTCGCGCAGGAAGCCCTCGCCCGGCTTGTACCCCAGCAGGCGGTGGATGGTGCTGGCAGGGCAGCCGGTGGACTCGCTCAGCCGCTTAGCGGCTCGGCCAGTGGGCGATGCCAGCGCAAACGTCGCTTTAAGCGCGTTGAGCGCGCTGATAACGGTGCGCAGCGCAGTTGTCTTGCCAGTTCCGGGGCCGCCGGTGAGCACCGACACTTTGTTGGTCAGGGCGGCCAGCACGGCGTCGCGCTGCTGCGCTGTGAGCGCCACCTGGCTCTCGTGGGCTACCCGTTCGACCAGGGCTGGGCCGCCAGCGTCAGCAGCAGCGCGCATGAGCTGCGACGACGTGCCGGCTAGGGCGCGCAGGCGCTGGGCTGCCCCGCGCTCGGCGTAGAAGTACAGGGGCAGGTAGATGAACTCGCCGCGCGGCAGCTTATCGCTGATGAGGTTGCCGGCGGCGATCTGCGCGTCCAGCACGGCGCTGAGGCGCGCCGGGTTCTCGACCTTGAGCAGGTCGCCGGCGGTCTGGATCAGCAGGCCGCGCGGGGCGCAGGTATGGCCTTCGTTGGCGAGCTGGTTCAGCGTGTACAGCAGGCCGGCGCGCAGGCGCGCGTGGGCATCCGGGGCTAGGCCCATGCTGCGCGCGATAGCGTCGGCGCGCACGAAGCCGATACCAAACACCTCATCAGCCAGGGTGTAGGGGTCTTCGCGCACGCGGGCAATGGTCTCTGCGCCATAGTGGCGGAAGATGCGCGCCGCCATCCGGCTGCCCACGCCGTAGCTCTGGAGGAAAATCATGGCCTGCCGGGCGGTTTGGTTCTCGGCCCAGGCGGCGGCCAGCTTAGCCGCCAGGCTGGCGCGCAGGCCGGGCACATCGTAGAGGCGCTCGGGGTGTGTGTCGAGGATCGTAAGCGTATCCGCGCCGAAATGTTTGACGATCTTTTCAGCGGTTCGGCGGCCGATGCCCTTGACGATGCCGCTGCTGAGGTAGTTCACGATGCCCTCAGCGTTGGTGGGCAGCAGCGGGGTCACAGTCTCAGCGCGGAACTGGCGGCCGTAGCGCGGGTCGTCGAACCACTGGCCGGTAAAGCGCACGCTTTCGCCTGGGTTCAGCTCGGTCATTGTCCCAACGACCGCTACCGTGCCGTCGCGGGCGGCTGCGCCCGGCTGCACTGGGCTGTCCGGAGTGATCTTGACCACGCTGTAACCGTTCTCCGGGTTAAAATAAGTCACACGCTCAACTGTGCCGCTTAACGTATCCATTGCTTTGATCCTACGCGCCGCTGCTTGACAGGCTCACTGGCGCAAACTATGATTGCGCGGCTGCCTGCCGGCCTGCTTAATGCGAGCTGTGCTAGCACACAACCGGCTGACCCCTGGAGCGCACAGCGCGCTTTCGGCTGTGCCAACAAATGGGAAAAGAGGGCAGGCTGTCTGCCGTCTGCTCGCGTTTTCTCCCGCGCATTGTACATCAATAAGGGACTGCACAATGAGTGAATGGCTAAAAGTAATTATTCTGGGCATTGTGCAGGGCCTGACTGAGTTTCTGCCGATCTCATCCACGGGCCATCTGATCGTAGCCTCTGCTTTGTTGAACTTCGAAGGCAGCCTGGGCGGCACATTTGAGATTTTCATTCAACTGGGCACAGTGTTCTCGGTGCTGATATTCTACCGCCGCGAAATCTGGCAGCAGGTGCGCGCCGTGCCTTCAGACCGCAGCACGCAGCGCTTCTGGCTGGCGATCGCCATCGCGTTTGTGCCTGCGGCGCTGGTCGGCGCTGTGTTCAGCGATCAGATCAAAGCGGTGCTGTTCTCGCCGCTGGTGGTTGCCGCAGCGCTAATCGCCGGCGGCGTGGTGTTTCTGGTGATCGAACGGCGGCCTATGCCTCAGCGCGAGACGCCAGAGGCTGCGGCTGTTACACTGCGCCAGGCGGTCGGGGTAGGCGTGGCGCAGATGTTTGCGCTGGTTCCGGGGGTGTCGCGCTCCGGCGCGACAATTGTCGGCGGCCTGCTAGCTGGCCTCAGCCGGCGGGCGGCCACGCAGTTCTCGTTTTACCTGGCTATTCCCACGCTGGGCGGGGCGACGCTGTACGACCTGTGGAAAAGCCGCGATCTGATCAGCAGCGACGACCTGGCCATGCTGCTCGTGGGCGCGGTCGTATCCGGAGTGGTGGGCTGGCTGGCGGTGGGCTGGCTGCTGCGCTTTGTGGCCAATAACACGTTTGCCGCGTTTGGCTATTACCGTATAGCGGCGGGTATCCTCATTGCGCTGCTGGTGCTGGCTGGGCTGCCGGTGTAGGCCGGCGGTCAAGCGCGCTCGTCCGCGGCAAAGACACACTTCTTTTTGGACTTGAGCGGCCAAAAACGGCTAAAATGAAGCTGCATTAAACTTGCTGTTTGTAAGAGTGTGCGGCATGAAGCGAATTCTCGTGATTGAGGATGAACAATCCCTGCGCCGGGACATCATGGAGATGCTCGCTTTCGAAGGCTATGAGGTGGACGGGGCAGAAAACGGCGCAGCGGGAATCGTACAGGCGCAGCGCCAGCTCCCCGACCTCATCATCTGTGACATCATGATGCCTGAGATGGATGGCTACGGCGTGCTGGACGCGCTGCGGCGCAACGAGGCCACCGCGGCCATTCCTTTCATCTTTCTGACCGCCCGCACCGATAAAGTGGACCGGCGCCAGGGAATGGAACAGGGCGCAGACGACTACCTGACGAAACCATTTACGGTGCAAGAGCTGCTCAAAAGCGTGGACACGCGCCTGCGCCGCCGCCGCGACATCGAGCAGGTTTCAGAACGACGCTTGGAGGACCTGCGCGACAGCATCATCCTGGCGATGCCTCACGAGCTGCGCACACCGCTGACGGTCATCATGGGCTTTTCTGACCTGCTGAACGCGGACTGCGAAACCATGTCCCCGGCCCGCATACGCGAAATGGCCGAACACATCAGCCAGGCGGCCAGCCGGCTGTATCACATGGTTGAAAACTACCTGGTGTATGCGCAGATTGAGATTATCGTGGCTGACCCGAACGGCAAGGACCTGCTGCGCGGCCACCAGACACCTGAACCGCGAATCGTTGTTGAGGATCAGGCGATCCAGCGCGCCCAGTTCTACAACCGCGAGAGCGACCTCCTGCTGGAGGTGCAGGATGCGCCTGGCGTTCGCATTCTGGAGGATTATCTCAAGAAGGCAGTCAGTGAAATCGTGGATAACGCTTTCAAGTTCTCGGCGCCGGAAACACCGGTGTGCGTGAGCGCCGCGGTCGAGGGCGGCGCGTTCTACACGATCAAGGTGCGCAATCATGGGCGCGGCATGACTGCTGAGCAGATCGCGCGGGTGGGGGCGTACATGCAGTTCAACCGGCGCTTCTACGAACAGCAGGGGTCAGGCCTGGGCCTGATCATCGCCCGCCGCCTGGCGGAGCTGCACGGCGGCCAATTGAAGATCGAGAGCGCGGTTGACGCCGCCACGACTGTCACACTGACTCTGCCGCTGACTCAGTGAGCGGCAGAGCGATCCCGGTTTGCTTGCCCGGATTCGGCGCTGATGCTACACTGAAAACAATGACACCACATGCCTGACACACGGCTGTCCATGCCTGCTCGCCAAGGAGGCAAACCCATGCAAGTTCACCATGCTCGCCTGCTTCTCGCACTGGGATGCACACTGCTTGCCATGGGGCTTGCCGGCTGCTTCCAGGCAGCTGGGGACCCGGCCCAGGGGATCGGTGTGGCTGGCATTTCGACGTTCACCCCCACGCCCGAAGAGGTGCTTGCGCCGGTTGTAACGGCCACGCCCAGCCCGGAGTTCCTGCTGCCGTTAGATGACACTCCGACGCCTGAAATCGAGGTGGCGCAGGTGCCCACTGCCACGCCGACGATTGAACCAGAGCCAACTGAAGAGCTGCCGTTCTTTGTAACCGCCACGCCTACCATGATGGTGTTCTTTGAGGACACGCCGACACCGCCTGACCAGGCTGCAAGCCTGGGCAACGGCAGCCAGCCGCAGCAGGACCTGCTGAGCGACGCCGCGCTCACGGCTACTGCTGTACTTGAGCGCGCCACTCAGGCCTACTGGGCTACGCAAACGGCCACGGCGCAGGTGTTCTTTCCTACGCCCACGGTAGAGGGAGGCGGCGGTGGCGATTTCTTTTTCCCAACCGCAACACAGCCAGTGATTGAGCCATTCCCGCCAATTACCGGCGGGACGTGCACGCACACGGTAGTGCGCGGCGATAACCTGTTCCGCATTGCCCTGCGCTACGGCTCGACAGTTGAGGCGATCGCGGCGGCCAATGGCATCACCAATATCAGCCTGATTCGGGTAGGCCAGGTGCTCACCATTCCCAACTGCACCACTGGCGGCGGTGGCGGTGTTGTGCCGCCTCCAGGCGGCGGCGTTGGCCGGCCTTACACGGTGCGCACCGGCGACACACTGTTCCGCCTGGCTATCGCCAACAACACAACTGTCGAGGCGATTGCAGCCAACAACCCAGCCATTACCAACATCAACCTGATTTTTATCGGCCAGGTCATTTACATTCCGTGAGCGGTTTTTTTCTGAGAAAGGGGGCGCGGGGGTGGCACAGCCACCCCCGTTTTTGCGATGCATGAGGTCATTGTTCATACCCGCCAAGTCTATGCCGGCAGGGTGGTCAAGCTGGAAGTGTCTGAGGTGCGCCTGCCAGATGGCAGCGCGGGTGTGCGCGAGGTTGTGCGCCACCAAGGCGCGGTGGCAGTCGTTCCCCTGTTTGACAACCGCGATGTGCTGCTGGTGCGCCAGTACCGGATTGGCGCAGGCGCAGCTATCTTCGAGATTCCCGCTGGTTTGCTGGAGGCCGGCGAACAACCGGAGGCCTGTGCAGCGCGCGAGCTGCAAGAGGAGGTGGGCTATCGGCCCGGCGTGCTCACGCCGCTCGGCGGCCATTACACCGCGCCTGGCTACACTACGGAGTATATTCACCTATTCCTGGCTGCTGATCTGATACCCAGCGAACTGGCCAGCGACCCCGATGAGTTCATCGAGGTCGCGCGTATGCCGCTGTCGCGCGCGCTTGAGATGGTTGACGCGGGCGAGATCGTAGACGGCAAGACACAGATCGGCCTGCTGCGCGCCGCCCGCCACCTGGGATAGTGCAGCGCGCCGGCGGCATCCAGCCTTGTCGCTGGCAAGCTGCCCATGCTATAATGCCGTCCGCTGTGAAGCTGCTGGCCGACACGCCTCGCGGCGTGTTTTTTTGAGAAGGACGTGATACTGTGGACGACATCATGAAGTCGCTGGAGGCGACCGATCGCGGCCACCCTGAACTGGCCCCTGGCGATTCCGTCAAAGTGCACGTGCGCATTGTTGAGGGCGATCGCGAGCGCATCCAGATTTTCCAGGGCATCGTGATTCGGCTGCGCAAGGGCGGCAACGACGCCAACTTCACGGTGCGCCGCATTGCCAGCCATGGAATTGGCGTTGAGCGCACCTTCCTGCTGAAAAGCCCGCGCATTGAGAAAATCGAGATTCTGCGCCGCGCTAAAGTGCGCCGCGCTCAGCTCTATTACATGCGCGATCTGCGCGGTAAAGCTGCCCGGTTGAAGGAGCGCCGCTAGTATTGCAGCCGCTTATTGGCATAACGACGGCCTTATACCCCCGCACCGACGGCGGCCCCCGCTACCATCGGGTCTATGCTCCGAATGCGTTTGCCGTAGAGCGCGCCGGCGGTGTGCCTGTGCTGATCCCGGCTGGCCTGCAGACTGATTCGCTGCGCGCCATCTACGACCGGTTGGACGGCCTGCTGATCCCTGGCGGCGGGGACATCAACCCGGCGCGCTACGGCGCGCAGGCTCACCCCTTGACGGCCAACATAGATGACGCCCGCGACGAGCTTGAAATCACTGTTGCGCGCTGGGCTGCCGCAGACGAGCGCCCGCTCATGGGAATCTGCCGCGGGCATCAGCTTGTGCACGTAGCGCTGGGCGGCGCGCTGGTGCAGGATATTGACGAAGAAATCCCAGGAGCCCTGCATCACCACGACTCCGTTGATCGCCCGCGCCATCTGAGCCACACGGTCAGCGCTGCGCCGGACAGCCTGCTGGTTGCGCTGCTGCAAGGCGCTAATCCCACAGTCAACAGCCGGCATCATCAAGCAGTGGGCCGGCCAGCGCCAAGCCTGCGAGTGGTTGCGCGTGCCCCTGACGGCGTGATTGAGGCGTCTGAGCTGCCCAATCACCCGTTTTTTCTGGCGGTGCAGTGGCATCCGGAAGACCTGATTGCCGACGACCCAGCAATGCTGCGCTTGTTCGAGGCGCTGGTTGAGGCGGCGCGGAGGCGGGCGCGGCTGGGCCGCGCAGAAGCATCACCTGGGAAGCAGCGGCCTCCACATAGTGACACCACCCCACGAATCTAAAGAACGTAAATTCACCCCTGTCTTTGTCAACTCATAACGCACGCTTAAAAAAACGCTTCTGAAACTGACATATAGTGCGGTTAGCGCAAGCTGTCAGAGTTAGGTACATATGACAACAGCTAAACCAATTCAGAAATCGCCCCAGCCGCAGCGTCAGGCCACACCTACGCCGGTTGTGCGCATCACCCAAGACGATGACGCACCACCTGTCAAAGTTATTGTTGTGGCGCAGGAGGGCAAGCGAGAGCGTTCGCTGGGTGTGTTCGCCATTGTGCTGTTTCTCAGCAGTTTTCTGGGCGCCCTGATCCCTACCGTCGCAGACCTGGGCGGCGCAGTAGACACTGTTGAGCGCGTGCTGGAAACGTTTAACCCGCCGCCTACTGTGTGTGTGGCGGGCAGCAACACTATTCTAGGCGAAGGCATCGTCATGGCCGCTGATTGGGAAGCGGCATTCGAAAACCGCGCTCGCGTTGACGTGATTGTGCAGGGTGTTGGCTCGGTGCGCGGGGTTGAGCTTGCTGCTGAAGGCGGCTGCGTTCATGTGCTGGCGATGTCTGAGCCGATCAGCGACGAACAATATCTGCGGCTGATCAACGCTGGCGTCAATATCGCCTGCGCCGCCGAGATCGGCTATGATGTGATCGCGTTCGTTAGCGACGTCAACAACCCTATCTCGACGGTGCGATACCGCGATCTTCCCAGAATCTTGACTGGCAGGATCACGAACTGGTCGCAGATCGGCGGCCCTGATCAACCGCTCTATGTGCTGGCGCGCCCCGGCAGCGGCACAACGGAATACGTTCTCAACAAAGTGGCGCTTTGGCGCGACTCGGATCCAAGCGATGATGTTTACTTCCCGGAAGGCGCTGACAACTACATTCCGTGCCGCAGCAACGGCGCCTGTCTTGACATGACACTAAGCACAATCGGCTCGCTTTACTGGGTCAGCACTGCCTGGATGTACACGCAGCCGCAGCAGTACCTGCGCGTAATTCCTATCCTTCAAGGCGACGAGCAATCGGAAAACCCGCTGGGTGAGGGATTTGATCCCAACAAGTATCCGCCCAGCCTGATTCGCCCGCTGTACATGTATGTTCTCAATAGGCCTGGCGTGCAGTTGGAATCCTACGCGCTGGCGAAGGAATTTTTGAACTATGTTCGCAGCGTGGAAGGCCAGCATATTATGGAAAAGCACCACTTTTACACGCATTTCCGGCAGCCGCGCAGTGTGGACGTGCCACTGCCCCCGGGTTTCCAGCCGCCGCCGGTGTTAGGGCCGCGAGCTATCTGCCGCTGATCGCTGCCAGCGAAAAGGGCGCGCAGCAGGTCGAGAAGCCAGCCAATGTGAGAGGAACGCTTACTGCACCGGCGTGTGATGATCCTCAAACGGCAGCACGCGCCGCGCATCCTCGGGCGGGCTGACCGGCAGCAGCACATAGAACGTTGAGCCAGGGCAGGTCTCCATGTTGTGGCCGCTGCTCTCCGCCCAGATTTTGCCGCCGTGCCCCTCTATCACACCGCGCGCAATTGTTAGCCCCAGGCCCGGCCCAGCGCCCATAAACTTGTACGTGCCGGTCGAATGCAGCGATGGGTCTGAAGCGCGGAAGAACTTCTCAAAGATCAGCTCCAAATTGGCTGGGTCGATGCCTACCCCGGTGTCGGAGATGGCGATGAGAATGTTCTCAGAGCGGTTCGGCTCGTCGGCTGGCTGCAGGCTGGCTGTGATCTCGATGCGTCCCCGGTCTGGCGTGAACTTGATAGCGTTCACGACGATATTGCGGAACGCCTGCACCAGCCGCTGCATGTCGGCCTGAATCGGGGGCAGGCCGCGTGTGCCGCGCACCGACAGCGAGATTTTGCGCTGGTTGAGCGCGTCAGTTAGCGGCTCGATAGCCAGCCGGATAATCGTCTCCGGCGTGGTCTGGGCGAGCCGTAGGTCCATCGCGTCCACATCAAGCTGGCTGACATCGAGCATGGCGGAGATCAGCTCGTCCATGCGCTGGGCTGCCTTGCGCAGGTTGGCCACCACGCCGCTGATCTGCTCTTTGTCGAGCAGGCCCTGCTCGTTCAAAGCGTCCACAATGTCTACGTAGCCGCGAAGCTGGGCCAGCGGCGTGCGCAGCTCGTGGCTGGCGATGGTGACGAAATCCGTTTTGACTGAGTCCAGCCGAGCGAGCTGCTCGTTGGCCGCCTCTAGATCGGTGTTGAGGGTTTTCATTGTTCTGTTCAGATGGCGCAGGTCGGCAACCAGCCGCGCATTGCGCAAGGCGACACCTGTCTGGTCGGCCATGGTGGCCAACAGCTCCAGGTCGCGGGCGAAAAACGGTGTGTCGTTAAGCTTGGGGCCGCAGGCCAGCACGCCAATCAGCGCATCCTCGACTACGATTGGGGCGTAGGCGCTCATGTGCAGGCTGGCGAAAAAGGCGCGTTCGCCTGGCGCTGCGGCGCGGAAGCGCGGGCTGAATTCCAGTTCAAACTGCGACAGCGGGGCGCGCTCGGCGGCCAGGCAGCGGTAGACCGGCCCGGATTTCTCTAGGTAGCCATAAGTTTCGGCGGTTTCTACCAGGCTGCCGCTGCGCATAACTTCGAGCTTCAGGCGGTTGCTGCTGCTGGCGTCGCTGACCAGCAGCACGCCAGAGCGCCTTACGCCCATAACGCTGTTCAGCGTCTCGCTGGCCACATTAACCAAGTGTTCTAATTCGACGGCTTTGGATATCTGCTGACTGTAGCGCCGGGCAGCGCGTGTGGGGTCGTGTAGTGGGCTGATGAGGGGTGAGATCAGCCAGCTAAGCAGCCAGCGGATGCCCAAGTACAGGGCGGCAAACGTCACTGCCAGCAGGCCGGTCAGCGCCAGACGCGCGCCCAGGTCGGCTGGTTCGAGCGCGCTCAGCAGCAGCAGCGCGGTGGCGAAGAACAGCGCGGTGAGCGCAGCAAGCCCGCCAGCGCGGGCCGCCCTGGCCACAGCGGCGCGGATGTCGAACAAGCGGTACGAGAGCAGGGCGTAGGCCGCGCCGACCATACTCCCCAGCACAATGAAGCTGCCTACCGCCAGCAAAGCGCGCGGCCCGCTGATCGCCAGGACAATGCCCAGCAGCAGCGCTACCGCGTTGATGACCCAGAACAGAGCGCGGTTAGCTACTTCCGGCAGCCGGGCAATGTAAAAACCGTGAAATGCAATCCCCAACAGCAGCGCACCCAGCGACGCCAGGCCGCCCAGCATGGCGGTACTGAAGACATCCGGGGCGGCCAGCGCCCGCACCAGCCAGTCCGACTGGCCGATCAGCGGCGGCGCGCCGGTAAAGGCGGCCAGCAGCAGCCCGGCTGCCCACGCTGTGCCGCTGAGCAGCCACAGGCGGCCGCTGCGGTTGAGCACGTCGCGGATTACCAGCGCGCCGTAAGTTGTGAGCATGGCGGCCAGCGCCAGCGCCGGCCCAATGCGGAGAAATAAGCGGTCGTCAAGCGCCAGCAGGGCAGGCGTGAGGTGCGCCAGCAGCGCAGCCAGCGAGAACACCACGCTCAGCGCCAGCCACAGCGCCCCTGTGCGCATCGCAGTGCGGCGCGCTGTGACGTATACCAGCAGGCCGACATGTCCGGCTGCTGCCACCAGTATGATAATGCCCAACAGGTTCATTTTAGAATGTAGTACGTCCCCTTCTTCGAGCCGACCTTCAACAGGATTCCCTGCTCGACCATGTTCGCCAGGTCAAGCCGCAGCGTCTCTGCCGAGACGCCAGGGCACAGCGTGCGGTACTCGCGGTTGGTGATTGAGCCGTGGTCGCGGATGTACTGGAGCGCGCGCGCCTGTCGATGGTTGGTGTTGCGCGACCACGCTGGCGCGGCCTGCTTCTCGCGTGCGTTGTACAGCGTGACGGCGAAACTGTACGGCCGGGCGTCGAAATAGGGCGGTTTGTGGCCGGCCTGCTGCATGACCTCCATCATGCGGTCAATGCCCAGCCCCAGTTCCTCGATGTAGCCCCACTGGAACAGGCCGTTGACCATGCGCGGGTTGCGGCTGAAGTGTTCGTCCACGATGTTTTCGACGGTGATGAACCCCGGCAGGCCGCCCGGTGAAATGACCTCCAGCCGGTCGGAGTACATGCGGATTTCGATGCGGCGGCCCTTCAACCGATAGTCGCGATGGCACACCGCGTTAACGATGGCCTCGCGCACGGCAAACTGGGGGTACTCGTAGGTCTCCTCTCGCTCTAGGCCTTTCACCACAGCGCTGACCGCCATCTCGCTCCAGATGAGATTCCACGACGCCTCGATCAGGCGCGGCAGCGGGCCAGTCAGTTCCTCGCGGCGGGAGTAGCCCGCCAGCCCGTCCTCGCCGCGCGGGGTCTTGCCCACGAATTTGGCGAACACGATGCCGCTCTGCGGCAGCCAGTGCTGCGGATACTCGCTGAAGAGCAGAATGCCGCTGACAGTGGGCTTGCCTTCGTCATTGACGGCGCTGATCTCGCGCAGCAGGTCGTCTACCTTGCCGTTGTAGGGGCGTTTGGTGCGCTCGGCCCGTTTTGCCAGATACTCCTCAATCATCTTGCGGCTGAAATCGTCCTTGGTCGTGCCCGGCACGACTTCGGTCTCAAAGTCGCCGGTGCTCTTGGCGCTGGCCAGTTTGAGGATTTCCTGGCCGCCCAGCGGACGATTCTTGACGCCGCTGCGGATGAGGACGCGCCCGTCGGCCAATGCGTGCAGCTCGATGCTGCGCGGCACGCGCAGGCTGAAAGCGTGGCCGTCCGCGACCTCAATCTGCTCCCAGTTGCCCACCACAACCGGCGGGTTGCAGGCAGCGTCTGCCTCCTTGAGCGCCTTCTCCAGCGCTTCAACGGTCACTTTGGCGGCGGCTGCGCTGCCATCGTCCTTCAGGCCGATCACCAGGGTGCCGCCTTCGGTATTGGCAAAGGCGACCATTGTCTCAGAGATGGCTCTGGCGTCGGCCTTTTCGATGAACGCAGTGCGCGGCCCCGGCCCTGCCTTGATGAGGTCCAGGTTTGACATATATACTTCTTCATTAAGAAAACCGGCACAGATTCGCCTGATGTTCACCCGGCGTTCTGGTGCCGCGTCGGTCAAAGCTGCTGAGCTGGTGCTGTCAGACGATCTGACATTGTAGCATAGTTCAGGGCAGGGAACACGACGGGCTGCCGCGGCTGCCAGGGCTGTACTCAGCGACGAGCAGGTCTCAGGCCGCGCTCGACCGCAGTTTGCCACGCCTGAACCCAATTTTGGGCGTAAGCATCAGCCGCGTAACGCTCGAACGCGATCCGCCGCGCCTGTTCGCCCAAGGCGCGGGCGCGGGCGCGATCTGTCAGCAGTTCCACAACCCGCGCGCTGAACGTTTCAATGTCGCCGTCCGGCACAAGGCAGCCGTTCACGCCGTCCTCAATCACTTCGTTGACCCCGGTTACATCCATGCCCACGAGCGGCAGCCCAGCCGCTCCTGCCTCGAACAGAACCCGACCGGCGCCTTCATAGGCCGAGACATGCACATAGACATCCGCTAGGGCGTAGAAGACGGGCAGCTCGTGATGCGGCACGGCCGGCTGAAAGACAACCTGGCCGCCGACGCCCAGCGCCTGCGCCAGGGCGGGCAGGTCGTCTGGCGACCGGCTCAAATCGCCGACGACGAGCAGGCGCGCGGCAGGGAGCGCCTCCGCCACCCGCGCAAATGCCCGCAGCAGCAGCGGCACGCGCTTGACACGCGCCGGATACCCCACCCACAGCACGACGCGGTGGCCTGCGGTCAGGCCCAGGCGCGCGCGCAGCGCGTCCAGCTCCCCCGGGGCGAACGAGCGAGCGAATTCCGGTGACGCCGTGCCCAGCGGCAGCGCCACGGCGCGATCGGCCAGGCCGGTCAGCTTGATGAACATGTCCCGCTCCGCTTGGTTCACCGTGCGATAGAAGTCTGCTTGGCGCAGCGTAAAAAGGCCGAGCGCGCGCAGCAGCCTGTGGTAGACGGGGCGCTCGTTGAGCCAGACGCGGTTGCCGAACACGAAGCTGTGGTTCTGCACCAGCAGCGGCACGCGCAGCCGCCGTCGCAGCCAGACGCCGGCCAGCCCCGTAGTAAATAGGTCTTGGGTGGCGATCAGATCAACCGGCTCGCGGCGGGCAGCCGCCAGCGCCAGTCGGACGGCGTCTGCAACGTACAGCGCTTTGTGACGGCTGTTGGTTGGGATGATCGTTAGGTGCGGCGAGGCTGCCACTGTCTCACCTGCCCCCGGTGGGGTGTGTGTGACGATGGTCAGCCGTCCGGCCAAGGCCGCGTAGTTCAGATGGCGGCGGCGGGAATCGCCCTCCGGCTGAAAAATGAGTGTGGGGTCGCGGCTGAGCATCAGGACGTGAATCATGGCGCTCATTGTAGCGGCAGGTGCGCGGTAGCGGTAGAGGAACGGCTGACGGGCCGCTGTGTTCGCTAGAAGCAGAGCGCCTCCGCTGCGCAAACAGCAGAGGCGCCTGAAACGAATCGCTGTGTGTTGGAGCGGCGCAGATGCGGCCTATTCGCTGCGGTCAGCCCACTCTGGCTCACTCCACAGACTGGAGAGCAGCAGTTGGCGCACCCACAGCAGCTCTTTCGGCAGGCGGTCGTAGAGCTTGATGAACAGCTCCTCGTGCGACAGGATTTCCTGCTTCCACAAGTCAACGTCAATGGACATCACCTTGTCGAAGTCTTCGCGGGTGAAGTGCTCTAGGCCGGCCCACTCGATGTCCTCGTAGACCGGCACGCGCCCAAGTTGGGTCTCCTTGCCGGCGGCTTTGGTGCGGGCGCGCTCGACAATCCACTTGAGCACGCGCATGTTCTCGCCGAAACCGGGCCAGAGGAAGTTGCCATCTGCGTCGCGGCGGAACCAGTTCACGATGAAGATGCGCGGCGGCGCGGGGATATAGCGGCCGAACTGCAGCCAGTGGTTGATGTAGCTGGCCATGTGATAGCCGGCAAACGGCAGCATGGCGAAAGGATCGCGGCGCACCTCGCCCAGCTTGCCGAAGGCAGCCGCTGTCATCTCAGACCCCATTGTGGCGGCGAAGTAGACCCCGTATACCCAGTTGAAGGCCTGGAATACCAGGGGAGTGACGCTGCTGCGGCGCCCGCCAAAGATGAACGCGCTGATGGGCACGCCGGCCGGATTTTCCCATTCAGGGTCAATTGACGGGCACTGGCTGGCGGGCGCGGTGAAGCGCGCGTTGGGATGTGCAGCCTTACGACCGCTGTCTGGCGTCCAGTCCTGGCCTTGCCAGTCAATGAGGTGGGCTGGCGGCTCGTCAGTAAGACCTTCCCACCATACGTCACCGTCGTCGGTGAGGGCCACGTTGGTGAAGATCGTGTTCTTGGTAATGGTGGCGATGGCGTTGGGGTTAGTCTTGGGGTTTGTGCCCGGCGCAACGCCGAAGAAGCCCGCTTCCGGGTTGATGGCGTACAGCGTGCCATCTTTTCCAGGTTTGATCCAGGCGATGTCGTCGCCAACGGTTGTTACTTTCCAGCCCTTGAAGGCGGGCGGCGGCACCAGCATGGCAAAGTTGGTTTTGCCGCATGCGCTGGGGAAGGCCGCGGCGACATACGTCTTTTCGCCATCCGGCGACTCGACGCCCATGATGAGCATGTGCTCGGCCAGCCAGCCCTCGTCGTGCGCGATGTTGGAGGCAATGCGCAGCGCGAAGCACTTCTTGCCCAGCAGGGCGTTGCCGCCATAGCCGCTGCCGTAAGACCAGATAGACCGCTCCTCAGGGAAGTGGACGATGTACTTGATCTCCTGGTTGCACGGCCAGGGGACATCCTGCTGGCCGGGTTCGAGCGGCATGCCCACAGAGTGCACGCAGGGCACGAACGGGTCGTCCTCGCCCAAGGCATCGTACACCTGGCTGCCCATGCGTGTCATGATGCGCATGTTAACGGCTACGTAAGCGGAGTCCGACAGCTCGACGCCGATGTATGAAATGGGCGAGCCAATTGGCCCCATGCTAAAGGGGATAATGTACATGGTGCGCCCGCGCATGCAGCCATCGAACAAAGCTCTCAGTGTCTTGTGCATTTCGCGGGGCGCAATCCAGTTGTTGGTGGGGCCAGCGTCGTTCTTACTGAGGCTGCAGACGAACGTGCGGTCCTCCATGCGGGCCACGTCGCTGGGGTGAGAGCGCGCCAGGTAGCTGTTGGGGCGCAGTTTATCGTTTAAACGGATGAACGTGCCGTTGTCTACCAGCGCCTGACACAGCTCATCGTATTCTTCCTGTGAGCCGTCGCACCAGTGGACGCGGTCGGGCTTGCACAGGTCAACCATTTCCTGCACCCAGGCGCGCAGTGCCTTATGCCTCACGTAATCCGGAAACAGGACCTCGCCATTGGTTTCCTGCGGCTTGAAAGCCATGCGTCGGGCAGTGGATACAGTCATAGGGCGGTTTATCCTCTCTTGCTACACACGCGGGTAAGGGCGAGCAGATAGATGATCATACCGGCGGGCGCGCGGCGGCCTGGGTCGCCAGCGTCCCCTGCTGATGCATTTGTTCGGTCAGAATGGCGCGCAGCAGATCGAGCGCTTCAATGATACGTGGGTCCGCCGGCCAGTAGTATACTGACTTTCCCCGGCGCTCGGTAGACACGATTCCCTGCTCGCGCAGTATACGCAGGTGATGCGACACTGCCGGCTGCGAAATGCCCAGGCGCCGCACCAGATCGGTAACGCTGCGCGGTTCCGCGGCCATGGCGTACAGCAGCAGCAGCCGGCGGTGGTCGCCCAGCGCCGCGCAGACGGCCGCCTGTCGTTGGCTGATCTCCATCGCACTACGCCTCTCAAGAAAACATATATCAATTTTCATATGTTAATCAATCAATACGATACCACGTGCGCTTACGAAACGTCAGTGACGTTTGTTATGTTTTGTGGCCTGACAACCATTTCGGGCCGCCAAGCTGTGTCCAGCCGGGGTTTGATTCTCGCCTGAGCGCTGTCTATACTTGGAACATGCGCCCGAAACGCCTCCTTAACCTGGCGGGCGACCGCCTTTACGCGCTGCCGCTGGTCGTGCTTTATCTAACCGACGGGTGCAACAGCCGCTGCATCACGTGCGATATCTGGCGCAGTCCCAGGCGAAACATGGCGTTTGGCTTGGCCGAGACAGCAGCGGCGGCTTTCCCGGCGCTGGGCACGCGCCACGTGCTGCTCAGCGGCGGCGAGGCGATGCAGCATCCCGAATGGCCGCGCATCGCCCAGCTGTTTCGGGCCGCTGGGGCGCGGGTAATGCTGCTGACCAACGGCCTGCTGCTGCGCCGCCAGCTTGACGAGGTGCTTGCCAGCGTTGACGAGGTAATTGTGAGCCTGGATGCCGGCACAGCGCCAACGTATGCGGCCATTCGCGGCGTGGACGGCTTCGACCTCGTGCTGGATGGCATCCGGGGGGTGCGCCACGGCGGCTTGCCCGTGATCACGCGGACGACGGTGCAGCGGGCCAACTACCGCGAGCTGCCGCAGATTATCGAGGTGGCGCTGGCGGCGGATGTGAACCGCATCAGCTTCCTCACAGTTGACGTCAGCAGTCAGCATGCGTTTGGGCCGCGCTTCCAGGCCGATCCAACGCTGTCGCTGGCAGCCGCCAGCGGGCCGGGCGCGCCGCCGGAGCACGCCCAGGTGGGGGCGGCGCTGCAAGCGGGCGACCTGCCGGAGCTGGCGCGCACATTGGAGACGGTTGAGCGCCGTTTTGCGTCAGCGTTCAGCGAGGGCCGCATTGCAGAGACACCGGCCAAACTGCGCCGTATGGTGGGCTATTTCAGCGCGCTGCTGGGCCAGAGTGAAGCTGTGCCGCCGCGCTGTAACGCGCCGCACCTCAGCATCGTAATTGAGGTAGATGGGACGCTGCGCCCATGCTATTTCCTGCCCGCGTTTGGCCAGCTTGCGCCCGGAGGCCAGCTGGCGGAGGCGCTTAACGTTCTTGAAGCGGTGGCGCTGCGCCGCGCCTATCGCGCTGGCCAGCGTCCGGAGTGTGCCCGCTGTGTGTGCCCGTTGTACCGGGGGCCGCGCGCGCTGCTGACCATGTAAGCCGGCCGCGGGCCGAAAGTGAGCGCGCCGTGATTCTGTA